>Ga0325411_1006632_pt1 | contig 12683 bp, 8 predicted proteins | sample PopdelMetagenome_13_FD_206181 | JGI IMG/M metagenome (GOLD analysis project Ga0325411, IMG submission 206181) | Populus deltoides microbial communities from Bellville, Georgia, United States - Xylem-PdIQD-R4 | ecosystem: Host-associated > Plants > Phyllosphere > Stem > Wood/Secondary xylem... | reverse complement strand
TAACATGGTGAAATGAGAGCTACGAAACACATATGGCTAATGAGCCATATATGAGGCCCATAACCCATGGAGTAGAGAATCAAGAACTCGACTCTAATATTATGGTATCGGAACGCAAACGTCTCAGTTATTGTTTTATATTAATAAAATGGTTTTTACGTGCCACTTCATTATGAAATCAAAGGATTCGCCTGCTTCTTTCGGCAGCCTAGGCCAAATTATATTTTTATGAAACTAATCATGCACCCATCAATTAAACCAGCTCTTGTGGACCATTGCTCGTAAGGAGTTGGAGAGTCAAGAATCACAGCAATAATTGGATGCTCAGGTTCACCAAGATGCTATAATATCCTCGACTGTTCTATCGTTAGGGTCCAAGATGAGTGGTCCATCAAATGGAGGGCAGCGGCCAGCGGGCGTGAAATTTATATTTGAGTCAGATACAATGATCTTTCTAATAAATAAATATTTTCATTGAAATTAAGGAAAAATTTATTTGATTTTTTTTACAGTAATTAGTACTTTTAGCATGAGCTAGTTATGTGACTCGTGATGTGTTGTAGGTTATATATTTTTATTTTTTATAAAAAAAAAACTGTATATGCATGCAGGTGTTTTTAATGAATTTTTATGGTTTAAAAATTTAGGTTTAAAATTTTATGCATTCATGTAATTAAATAAATCAAGAACTGTGTATGAATAAATAAATAAAAAGTCATTTATAATAACTAAAAATAAAACTTGAAAAATCAAGATATAGATTTGGATCAAGATATTTAATCTTAAAAGACAAAATATTTACCCGGTTGTATTTGCTAAATTTATTTATTAAAATATTTTTTAATTCAAGCAAATAATAATTGAAATAGAAACACAAATTAAATTAATCAAATGAAAAAATGAAAATAACATCATGCAAGGTTACACGTATAATTAGAATTATTATTTGAAAATAAATGTTTTGTTCTGAAAAATAAATTTCATCCATATAAAATATAAAAAAATTATAGATAAATCAGAAAAAAGCTTCTAATTTAAATGCACAACTAAAAGAATAATTATCATTTAAAAGAGGCTCTCCAAACAAAATAAAAAAGAGAATGAATATTAATTTAAACATAGATTAAAAAAATAGAGAAAAAAACCATAAAAAATCATTAATATAAAAAAAATAATCAGTTAAAAAAACATATAATATGAACTCCTCTCATCAAATAGAACCATTTAACACAAATATCATCAATTTTGGTGGTCTAAATCTATATTAACGATATTTTTCTCTTTTTGTCGTTGGAATCCGGTGACTTTTCTTAATTAGGAATTAAAAAATAACAAAATTAAACTCTTGTATCAAAATTGAATTGGAAAAATGTTGAGATGCTGAAATTAAATAATTTGCATGATTTTTAAAGTTTAATGATCAAAGTATATATTTTGTGAAATTTTAATTTTGGTCACTTTTCTTTTAATCACACCCTTCCATGAGAAATCAAAATAAATCATTTTTCTTTTTTTCTTTCTTTCTTTTTTCTTTTTTTTTTATTGACCCTAGGTTCCAGGAGAAATCTGAACAGGTGGGCAAGCTCCAGCTTGCTCTTTAGAGCCTCCCTAGTTTGTGGTGCGATGGAATTGAAAATGTATATTCCAACAACAAATCTTTAGTACACAATAATGCTCTCCGGCCAGCTCTTGTAGATGTGTATTCTCTTCTTTTCCATTCCTAGTTAGAACTCTTGTGCATGGTTGATTTAGAGTCCATTTAACATGATTCTTGAATTATAACTTTTGATTTTGAATCATAATCTAAAAGTTATTCTTCATAAATAATTTATATGATAAAAATAATTAAGTTAAAAGACCTTAAATTAGAAATATATATTTTTAAATGATTCAAAACAATTTTTTAAAGAATGAATGGAGTATAAGTTACAATATAAGTTAAGAGTTAGAGATTTAAATTTTTTATTAAATTAAAAACTTTGACAAAATTCCTAACAAACTTTTGATTCAAGCTAAAAAATTAAGTAAGTCCATCCATCCAAACATATTTTAAATACCTTTTCTCATTAATTATGATCTTAGCTAGTGAACTCACTTTGCAGTCCAGCTTGGTCCGTTTTCCCTTTCGAACTCTCAGCAAAAACTTATTTGGGATCTTCGAAAGGTAACGTACAGTCCCTCTTATCGCTAGAGCCGCAAGCAGATAAGGTCGTAAAATTCAACCCAAAAAATCTTGCCTTTGCTCTATTCAAATTCACTTGATTTTTTTATTTTTTTTGGGTGGGGTGATTAATTTTCTGAAATTAAATATTTCCACTCGCTAAAGCAGCGACAACATCACAAGCAAAGCTACTAGTGTTAAGCTAAAGAGTCAGACGTTCCGAAAAGCACTTTCATACATGTAAAAGTATATGTCTGTACAATTGCGTATACATAGCTCAGAGAGGTTCCATGAGAGTAATTAGAGCAGGAAACACAATGAAGCGACTCAAAGCCTGGTTCCATGCTGTTAAAAAAAATTCAGCTTTCAAATTTATCAGTCAACTTTTTCATAAAGTCCACTGCCACGAACCTATGCTACTATAGCTTTATGTGAGCATCGGTTATTGTAGTTTGTTTTTAGTTTCAAAAAATTTTAAAAAAAAAATTTAATTTTTTTATTTTAAATTAATTTTTTATATTTTTATATCATTTTGTTGTATTAATATTAAAAATAAATTTTAAAAAATAAAATAAATATTTTAATTTATTTTTAAATAGAAAGCAACTCCAAACACGTATCCAAGCAGACAAGTTTGGACTCCCATTCCAGCACGTTTGAAATTGAGACTGCTAAAAGCAGTACCATTACCAAACAATATAACAGAGATTTTCATCGTTTTTTTTTTAAAAAAGACAGCGGCGAAAGTGTCAATTGAAACCAGCCTAAAAAGTAAAAAGACATCAAAGAACAGTATTAGTGGAAGGAATCGCAATGGCACAGGTCATTAGATACTTGTGTCCTTGAAAAAGTGTAAGGAAAAAAAAATCAAAATAGTCTGCATTAAAAATAACCCAACAACAGTTTTTGGCTTTAAGTCAAGAAGATCTTTCCATGGGACCAAATAGAATCTAATTAAAGCGTTCTTTCTCAAAATCTCGCAAAATTCAAACTTCTTTAGCATCCCTTATCAGCACAAGCTGTCTTAATCATGGATGAACAAGGTGTTTTCCAGTGTCTGGTAGGAGATATTTTCCAAGTCCCATTTCCTTTCCAGAGTCAAAAATCATACCCATATTGCCAAGGAATGTGTCCTCAAAGTGGGACAGTGCGCATCTCCATCCAATTATACCTTCCACCGCCAAGCGTATGAACAAAACAAATGGCCTGATTATCATTTTCCCAGAGCCGAAAGGTGAGCTGATCAGTCCCACTAAATCGAATGAGCTCAAATGGAAGAAGCTTGAAGCAAGGTGCAAAATAATATTAATGATCTAGCCAGTACTTAAGATGTGGGAATCAAACTGGTTATTAACAATATAAGCTTTAATTAAGCAAGTAGATGAGCATGTTGACTAAACCAAATTCTCGTGTGTTGGGAAAGCATTTCGAAACCTTTTCCTTTGATTGTTGAATAAGAATTAGCAATTGAGTAATCATTTCATTATCATCATCATCCCCTGTTGAACGTTCTCTTTTATCCACCATTAATGAGATTAAGCTGGACCCAGCCTGAATTAATAACAAAAAGAGTCTAAATACTGCTGGGACAGGAAAACTACATGTGGTTAGTTGTGGGTTTATTAACAATGAGGCCTTGCTGTCGCTTTATCTGCAACAAGGGATATTGATGCGGGCGTCCCTGAACCTGGATGCGGAAATTACAAGGGTCACGCCGCTTAACAATTTTTTCCTTCCATTTCTTTTTATGCAAAATCATCATATTTTTTGTTTAAATTAATATACAATCTTTACATTGCGTTGACCTAATCACAAAGCCCGCATGCGCGGCGTGTCTCTTGCATCAAAAATCAATGCGTATTTTATAAGCGTTGTTAAGAAATCGATCTCAAGGGGTTAATTTAATGGTTAAAGAATTTTTATTTTATTCTATAAATTTAAATCTTGAACTAGCATTCATGAAAATTCATTTCAACGCTGATGTGGGGGTGTTTTTTCAATCTTATATTCAATATTAGTTGAGGTGAAAATTGGTCTAAAAATATATTTAGTTTTGATATTAAAAAAAAAAAAAACAGCAACTGTTAAGACCTTAATTTATCCTTCCTCTCATAATTATATATAATAAATGAGTGACTGAAAAAACAACAACTGTTAGGACCTTAATCTCCCTCTTAATTTGCTTTTTTAAGTGTGCACAGAGCTATGGTTGCATGAATCTTTTTGTAAAATGACTGTCTATTAATTATATTTCCTTGCCATGCTCTTCATATGATAGTAGTACTGTCAATTTGGCAAAATCCCTCAACGGATTTACGCCTTGATCTCCTAGCCGATGCGTTTGGAATAGCTCACCTGAGAGCTTAGTTTGTTCGGCTTTCATCATCTACTTTAAAAAATGGATCAATGACGACCTGTTGCATGCAATGGGTCGGAACTCTTGAGTCAAACCTGCAATCGCGCGCGCACAAAAAACATATCTATTTCTTCAACTCCTTTTTTCGCTTGGAAATTCATATGAAACTCTGCTAGTTTCTGTAGATTAAACTATTTCTCCATATTGTTTTTTTTTTAAAAAAAAAAGTAGTAAAAATATATTGCTTTAATTAACTTGAGTTATTATTCAGAGAGAGAGAGAGACTTTAGTTTATTAAGTTCTGGTGTCATGTAAAGATAAAACAACGAAAGAAGAAACACGGTAAAAACAGAAATCCATAACCAAGCTGGAAGCCCATAAAAAGAGCGAAGGCCCAGTATACAGAATAGGTCAACGGCCCATCCAAGTATAAGTCCGGTCCAGTAAACGACATCTCATTCACACTCATCTTCACCGGCTCCTTTTAGTTGAATGACATAGCATCCCCTCCAAAACTATAAATTGGCAACATATTTTATAGTCAGTGCTTAAATTATGCTTATACGTAAAAATAATCAGATTTTCTCATATGATTTTTTTATATATATTCCAGGTTTTCATACCTCCTCGAATATTAAATTTATAAATATTTTTATGCTTTTAGATGGTTATGGTTTAGCACCCAATCAATTTTATTTATATATATAAAAAAAAAACTGCTTGGCATTTGGATTGGTTCAAATTGTTAATCATTGATCTAGCTTATCTATGCAGTCCTTAATCGGATTCATTTGTATTGATAAAAATTGATGGGTATTTGGTTATGATTATTATTTATGTGATGCTGAGTTAAAAAAATAAACAAAGAGTATTTGGTGAAACTTATATTAAAAGTGATTTCTAATTTTTCTTGATTCTTTGATTTTTCTTTTCTTTTCCTCTTTTGTATATTCTGTCCTTATTATCTTTTTGTCCCTTGTTGTCTCTTACCTCTCAATTCACTCCTTAAACTCTTTTTATTTTTTATTAGTATAATTAAATTAAATATCAAAAGTTAAATTGAACTGAAAATATACTTTTTAAAAATGCAAAAAACCTAGGGGTTAAAAAAAGGTTACAATAAAAAAATGATTTTAACTGAAATTGTTATAAACACATTCTTTAACTTAAAGTCTATATATTATAAGTTTGTTTGGTATTGTTATGTTTTAAAAACTTTTCTTTTTCCTCAAGTGAAACACATTAAAAGATACTAATTGACATTGAAAAACATTGTAGTTCCAAACTTAGAATTTAAAATTGTTTTTAAATTTGGAAAAAAAATTTAATTTCTCTCTTCTTCCTCAAAAATTATAATTTGATTATTTTTGTTCTTCATATTTCAATTCCAGTTCTTATTCCTTTAATTTTTAATTTTTTCTTAACTTTTTTGTAAAAGTTTTATTTGTTTTTAATTTCATCATCCCATTCCAATTTGCTATATATTATTTTTTTAATTTGATTCTTATTCTTTTGATTTCTAATTTTCTTTCGTTTACTCTTTTACAAAAGTTTTGGTGATTTTAATCTCATTTTTCATTCTAAATTGATGTTATCATGTTTTTCAATTTAATCCTTATTGTTTTGATTTTTAATTTTTTCCTAGATCTTTTGTAAAAGTTATCATTATTTTCAATTTTACCCTTCAATCAAAAATTTAATTTAATTTTTTTATGTTAATTCTTTATCCTTGTTATTTTGATTTTTTTGGGTCCTTTAGCTAAATTAATTTTTCTTTTCAATTTCACCATTTATTAAAATATAAATTTTATTTTGTATTGCAATTTTGATCCATATTTTTTTCAACTGATATTTTTTATTTTTTTATAATTAAAATTTATTTTTCAAATCTATTATTCAATATTTGATTGATTGAGAATTAGACTTCACGAGTCTTTTAGATAGAGTATTGTGGGTCTATTGACTTGGGTTACGAGTTTGAAAAGTTAACATGGTTTTTTTATTAAAAAAATACTTTATAATTGTCTTTATTTTTTTATCAGGTTATTTTAATTTTATAATCTGAACCACGAGTTTGAAAAGTTAACATGATTTTTTTATTAAAAAAATATTTTATAATTATTTTTATTTTTTTATCAGGTTATTTTAATTTTATAATCTGAACCACGAGTTTGACAAAATATCTTGAGTTTGCTCGGCTTTAATTACCGAGATTATAAGTTTATTATGTTAATTCAATGATTTTTTTAAAAATTATTTTTTACCCTATTTCAGTTTGTCATAAAATTGAGATATATTATTTATCTTACTTAAAAAAAAATATTTTTTCTCAATGATCCATCTATTCTCATTTCCTAATCTTATAACCGTCCCGCCGTTACCTAACTCATCGATTAACCAAACAGGAGGGTCAATAGTTAATTTCACACCGTTAAACACTCCCTTGATGGCAATGTAGTAAGAAGTGGGGGCTACTACAGGGTTAGCTAACAACGGCGTGTAGCTTCTTCTGCTTTGGTTATCCTTCTTCAAGGAAACGACGTCGCCGATCGTGAGATAGCTGGTTGGAAGAGGAGAGAGTGTGTAATCCATAAGGCAATAAGAGAAACTGTGACAAAAAAGACGGCCTAGCTGAGAAGAGAACGAAATCAGCCCACTGACCAAGCCCATCACTTCATGGGCTCCATTAAAACTCGATCCGGTACACTCGGACCCGAGACATGAAACCCGCACCCGAATGCTAGGCTCCTGAGCTTCATTGCTCTCCCGGAGCTTGTATTCAAGGTGGTGGTTTCTTTAGAGAGAAACCCAGAAGTTTTAGACCCATCAGAGTAGACGTACTCGTATCTACAAGGGCTGTGAAGGCGAGTGTGGTTGCAGGGGTTGGGGTCAGGTTGAGGGACGAGTTGACACGGAGAGCTGAGACAGTGAGACGGGGAGAATGAGGGGAGTGGGGAGTGGCGAGGGAGGAATGTGGATCCGGGTTTGTGGGAGGAGCAGTTAGTTTTGCAAGCAGAGCATGTAACCCAAGTGAGGTCGCTGCTGGTATCTGCAACGAGAAGGAGGGTTTGAGGTGGAGAGCCGAGGCGGAGGGACACGAAGTATTGGCCAGAACCGGAGGAAGCTCCGGATATTAAGGGGGATTTGAGGAAGGTGCGGTGGTGGTCGTGGGAGCGGCGTTGGTGGAGAAGAGATAGATGGTGGATGTCTGAAGAGAGGGATTTGAGTGGGGTAGAAAATGGTGTTTTGTTGTGTAAAGAGAGTTTTAGGTATTCTGTAGTAGAGGTGGAGAGATCTACGAAGGCGAGGAAGAGAAGGAAGGCGAGGAAGAGAGACAACATTATGTTCTGTAACTGTGTGTTGTGTCCGTGAGAGTGAGAAGAATTAAATGGCCGTACTGCAAGGTGTCGTTCCGTTACTGTTTCGGAGATAGAGACAGTGATATAAATCTGTTTTTAAAATTGTAACTCGAGCTTTACTTGGGATTAATTTCTATTTCGAAAATTAAATCTGGGAAAAAAAAATTAATTTAAGATTTAAAATTATTTTTAAATTTGGAAAATTTTTCTTAATTTTTCTCACCTCCCAAAATTTATAGTTGGATCCTTTTTGTTTTCATATATTAACTTTATATAAATATGTTTTTAAAATAATTTTATATTTTTAATACATGATATAAGAGATGATGTGTTTCAACTAATAATATTTATTATTTTTAAAAAATTATTATAAAAAAGTATAATTTTAAAATTATTTAATATAAAAATGGTTATTATTATAGTTTTAAAACTCATCTTATGAAGAAATAAAGCTTGAGTTACTTATCAAGTCCTAGATTATGGGTCGAGTTAACCTGAGTCAGTATAAGAATAAAAATTATTATTATCATAATTTTAAACTCGATTTGAGAATAGAATCGCAGCAAGGTCTATGTTACAAGGGGGTTGATCGTTGACCCAAGTTAACGAAATCACAAAAATAATTATTATCATAATTTTAAAACCCGACTTAAGGGTTGACTTGGGTCAACATAAAATAAAAATGATTATTATCATAATTTTCAAACTTAATTCGAGGGGGTCAACCCAAGGTAAGACTCGGGTTACGGATCAAGAAGGTCAATTCAATAATAAAAATTGTTATTATCATAGTTTTAAAACTTGACTTGGGAGTCGACCGGGACAAAGTCTAGATCACAAGCCGAGAGGCTCAACATGGATTGACTTGAGTCAATATGTGGATAAAAATAATTATTATCATATTTTTAATACTTATCTTAGAAATCAACCCGAGGCAAAGTTCACATCACGAGATAGGAGGGTCAACTTGGCTGACCTAAATTTTTGTTAAAAAATAATCAAAGCAGAGTTGTTTTGACCAATTTTTTTCCAAAAAAATCCATAGGTTTTTTACTTGTGTTTTATCCCAGGTTGACCTAGGTTTTTGACAAAGTCAGGTTGAGTTAATCATTACTTTATTTTTTCTTAAACTCGAATTAGTCCAATCTTGGGATCAACTAGTCGAGTTAGTCCTAGTTTTATAACTAGGTTTATTATAATATTATTAATTTCAATACTCAATATAAAAATAAAGTAGAAAAAAATAATATCTAGTTATTTTTAAAAAAATATATAAGTTTGATAACAATACACATTAAGAGTAAATTATATATATATATATTTTTTTTGTCCACCATAACCAAACATAATACATCAATTATTTTATTTAGGACATCATTATCAAACATAATTCTATATCTGTTTTTCTTTTATCTTTGTGTCTTTTATTTCAAGATACTAACCAACATTACCTAATTTAATTAAATTGTTGGCTTTAAATGGACTTATACTGTAATTAAAATGGCATTTGTGTTTTTTTTCTTAGTGTTGGAAAGTTTTATGGTATTGATAATATTCATATCTTGTTTATTTTCGCAGTTAAAAAATATTTTTATAAAAATTTAATTTGTTTTTTGCTTTAAATTATTTTAGGTGTTTTTATATTATTTTGATATGCTGATGTTAAAAATAATTATTTTTTTAAATATTATTTCAATTTATTTTCAAGTAAAAAATATTTTGAAAAACAATTATTATCACAATATCAAATGAACTGTTAATTATGTTTTTTTTAAATAATAAAATTAGTATATATAATATTAAAAATAAATATTTACTCAATATTGGAATATCCTCGATTTAGTTTTTTTTCTCTAAAAATTCATTCGATTCTTATCAAAATATCTATTTTTTCCTGCCAATCAACATGTTAATAATACTTCAAGTACTAATTGATTACTTTTGTTAATTACAAGGATTAAATCTATATTTAACTCTATTGTAAACGGGGGATGTACAAAGTTGAAGAGAGAGGGGAGACTAGAGAGCTCATGGGAGGTGGGGGGGCGCCAGATGCCTTCTATTTTTTATACATTGTTTCGCGTTGCAATCAATTTGTGGGATTAAACTGGTTAGGAAATCATGATTTGGATTTACCATCCGACTAGTCATCTACCTGCGCGCGCAAATTTGTGAGTACGATATTTGGACAAAATGATTTTTTCCGGGCCATTTTACCAGCCTACAGGGAGCTGCCACGTGGAAATCAAGCTGGAACTGCTATTTTTGTGGGCATCTGGGAGGGGTTGGAGTAAGGAATGGTGTGCGTGGTGTCGTGGTCTTTGAACTTCGATGGGGAATTTCTGGGGTGGACCAATTATTGCAGAATATGCACACCAAAAAAGCTGCAGCTAGCTAGACCTTTCTTTCTTTAGTTCTTTCTTTGTGTTTTTTTTTTCGGGCTAGAGCTTAATTAAGAAACACTTTGCTCAAATGACCTTTATAACTAGAATTTGATCTGCTCATATCCTCTTTTAGCTGTGTATCTTATTGCTTCTCGATCGGGGAAACAGAGGGCTGACGTCTTGTGTTCTAAGGGATCCATGAGTTATTCTAAAATCAAAAAGGGTTTTCAGCCTGCCACCTTTAACTGTGGGGTTGTGATGGAGATTTACTGCAAAGCTTGATTTTCAGTGGTTCTTGTGCTAGCCTCCTGGGCAGAGCATGATTGCTAAAGAGAGTAGGATTCCATTGCTCAAAAGGTCAAACAATTAATAATAATAATAATAATAAAACAGAAGAACTAAGGGCTTATTTGATATCGTTCTCATTTTTTTTTTTAAAATTTCAAAACAAGATATGTAAACTTATTTATTTTTGTTTTCTGTTTTCAAAAAAAATAAAAATTAACAAGAAGTTTTGAAAAAAAAGGGTTTTAAAATTTTTTCAAAACTAGTTTTTACTCTGTTAGCACACGTTTTCGAAGTTAGATCGGGTTCAAGAGTTGGAAAATAGATGTGAATCATGCTTGGGGCGTCAAAGATTTAAGAATGGGACATGGTTCGGGCCACCAAGGACTGAGACTGAGTTCAAAGAGCACACAATCAAGCCAAGGGGTCAAGTTCAGAACCTTGAGGATTGAGTTGAGACTAAATACAAAATTAATTTTATGGTATTGTACTGAGATTAAGTCTATGGTATCCAGAGGTCGGGTCGTGGACACCTAAATCTTGAGCTTGAGAAATCCAAGGATTAGACACAAACTCACAATAACTCAAACATTTGATTGAAATTAGATGCATTTTTTTAAAAAAAACTACAATAAAAAAACTTGCAATCAAACAAACTCTCATTTTTTTAAAAGAATTTAAAAAATCAAGAAAAAAAATAAAAAACAGAAATGATAGTAACTGGTACCTAAATAAATGTTACAGAAATCTTATCCAATCCGAGCACTTTCAAATCACAAACAGGATTCATATTATATGCAATTCCTCAGAGCCTATCCAAATTATATAGCTAGAGTCTAGAGAGGTGCTTCACTTATTGATTAATAGTTGGTGTCTTTTTGAGTGTGTGGAGGCAATAGTGATTAGTGGAGTTTATATGCTTTCAGGTCATTCAGTGATGTGGACTAGTAAACTAGCTGGGGATAAATAAATAATAATAATAATAAAAAAATGAAAGCACTCGGGGTTCCCTGATCAGCATTATATATGGTTCCAGCTCTCCTGTTTTGTTTTCGGATGCTTAGTTTTAAATGTCTAGAAACAAAAGGCATAGAATTAATCTATTTGTTTTGGATTTTTTAATTAAAAAATCACAACCAAAATCACTATCACAATTCTTAAAAACCATTATATTATTTTTAAAAACAAAAACAAATAAATCATTTCCGGTTTTAACAAAAAGAAAACAGATAATGTACTTGCGGAAATGTATCCAGTACTGATGTATGAGAAAACTCTATCCACAAAAATAAGTCGTATATATGCAGCTAGCTAGCGTCTCCTTCTTGTATTCTGCCTAGGGCCGGCCATGGGAGGCTGGGCAGAATATAAATTGTAAATAGAGATGTGTTATGATGGTGAATGAATGGAAGAGAAATGATCACTCCTTTTTCCTTTCTCTTACAAGTGGACACATTGTTTTCCATTATATCTCAAGTCATTCATGTGTTTACCTTTTTGGAAACAATTTGTTTTTTTTTTTTTTGAGTTAACATGATAGTGCGAATAAATGAGGAGTCAATTGATCGTAATAAATTAATGTTAAGAGGAATTCAAAGCCAGCATTTCAGGACTATGGTGTCTTATTAGGCATTAAAGACTTTAATGAAACTATTTTTCCTTGTGATCGTAATGGCAAGACACCTCACATGTCATATGAAAGTGTCTGGTAACTGTACAAGTGATTGTGATTTGCTAGAATTATTTTTATTAGGTAAAAAATTCACCTTGTTCAGGAGAAACTTGACTTGTCGTATTGATAGGTTAGGTTGTCAAAAAACCATCTTTACTTGTTCAGGAAAATTTGGTTTATATTTGGCTTCTTCAAAATCAATTACTCTTCAACCATAAACAACCTAATTATGATGCCATCTTTCTCCTAATTCTAACCAGATTATGTGCGTGGATAAAACTTTATTCTCTGAATCTTTACTAATGGTTTGGTTTCATGGTCAAATAACAAGAGTGCTAGAACTCCCATTTCATGATCTCCCCCGGAATCTCATATGATGAAATGAAATGTTGACGGTTCTTTTATTAGCAAACCTGGATCGGTTGGTATTGGAGGGGTTTTTTGCAGTCCTAAAGACTTGGTGCCG
>Ga0325411_1006630_pt1 | contig 12685 bp, 9 predicted proteins | sample PopdelMetagenome_13_FD_206181 | JGI IMG/M metagenome (GOLD analysis project Ga0325411, IMG submission 206181) | Populus deltoides microbial communities from Bellville, Georgia, United States - Xylem-PdIQD-R4 | ecosystem: Host-associated > Plants > Phyllosphere > Stem > Wood/Secondary xylem... | reverse complement strand
AAAAATAAAAAAATAAAAAATAAAAAAACAGAAAAGTAAAAAAAAAGGTAGAAAAAAAATAAAAAATGTGTATGCATAAATAAAAATAATATAAATTTATTGGTTTATTCACTGACGCCAGAGTCAGGAATAAAAATACCGATTTAAATTTATATTATTTTTATTCATTGTATTTTATTTTATTTAGCTAGAAAAATAAAAAAAAATATGTGCATGTGTAAAAAATAATTTTTTATGTGAATATTCACTGACGCCAGAGTCAGGAATATTATAAGCAAATTATCATAACATAAACTAATAAACATTTAGCAATTTAAGACAAAGCCAACAATGCAGTCTGCCTCAGGCAGAACGTTTAAGGGGTGATAATATCTTTCTTTTTACGTAACCAATCCCGAGCTATAGAATCTCTGTTGACCAGTTAGGGTTCCTAGTGACCATAATACTAGGTGGCAACTCCTTAAACAAGATATTTTCCCCTAAAAGAACAAGATGCCAGATATCTGTTCTTTCCATGTAAATATTTTTTTAGAGCCGCCGCGATGTCGGGTGCGATAAATGTGATCAAATCCTTTCTTACACAACTGATAATGTCCAGTTCATTTCACATCTGAAAAACATCATAGCAAGAACAATACAAGGAGAGCCTCTCACTAGATACATTACTATTGAAATCCATCAGATGAGGGATGCGGAGGGAACTAGTGAGGAAGAATTTGAAGATAGAAGGCAAAAATATGAAACTCAAACTATCCATCATAAAGGACTTCAAGTTTTTAAACGAGGCATTGAAATCCAGAACTCGGCCCATCGTTTTATTGAGATCGAAGAATTTGTCGACATAATCTAGGACAAAAATTCAAGGTCAATTGCATATTAACTGAAAGACACTCAATATTTATGCAATTAAACAAATTAAGTGGAGCATTTCTCGAACGAAGGCCCATGTTCTCATGTCTCATCCATGAATTAGTTTCTTTTGAGAAGATTAATGCACATGATTATCTTCTCCGTTAACCATATAATATAATATAATCTTTGATCTGGGTACATAATATAATCTGCATTAACTACTAATTATGGCTGGATTCCGACATAATACAGTCAAATATGGACGGTGTGGAATGCATATGCTTCTGAATCCTTGATCAACTGCGCAGCTATATATGGCTTTGGTTGGGACTTTGACTGTCTTTTTGCAATGAATTTACCTTCCCAATAACCAGACACAATTTTTTTTTTTTTCTTATAAGGTTTTTGTGTGATTCTATGCATGAAGTCGCTTATAATTGATTAAGAGCATAGTTGATCCGGTGGCTTCTACAATGCATTTTCTCTCGTTCAATATAATAGAAATAAATACGAGTCAATAGAGCAATTTAAAAGAATCCGAACTGTGCGTAAGAAATAAACAAGGTAGCTGTTAATTTTAAAACACAAATCACCCATTATTAATCACAAAATCACCCTTGTCATTAAGTAAATAAAAACAAAACACAGATGGTGATCCCACATATTGAAATTTCTTTTTTACTAGAGTCCGAACCACTACAAATTTCAAAGAACTCTCTACATCCAATATCTCACAATGCTTGAATTTGGACAACGAAAGCCACATTGTCAACATATCAGTTAGATTTTCCGCGGTACATCATAGCTACTAATCTGATCTCTCATGATCAAGGTCATTAGTATATTCAGAGTCAACATAACCAACAACAGAACCAGTATATTTTCCATATACCAAGCAAGAATTTTTTACACCTTTCAAATATCGAAAGATACATTTCATAATCTGTCAATGTTCCTTATCTAAATTAGCCATGTATTTGACCACACTATCTACATGAGCTAAATTTAGATGGGTGCACACCATAAGGTGGATGAGACTACCAACTACACTAGAATATGAAACACAAGACATGAATTCCATATTCTCATTTAACTGCATACACTATGCAGTGACCAACTTAAAATGAGCAATAAATGGAGTACCTACGGTTTTAGCATTTTACTTGCTAAATTACTCAAATACCCTTTTAATGTGTTTCTTCAAAGTTAAGTATAAACATCCTCTAGATTTATCTCTTTTAATATCCATCTCGAGAATTCTCTTGCTGCTCTTACTTGTTTTATCTTAAACTTGCTGTTAGTAAAGTGGAGACAAACAATACCCCACCTTCTCTTTATGCTAGTGGGAACAACTCATCTCCCACTTAGCATAAAGTGGAAGCACATGGTGGAAACAACTCATCCCACTAACACAAAGTAGGAGTTCATGATGACCATGATTTCTTGCCCCCTGCTTGTCTATAATTAGACACATTGAAGAGCTGAAGTGTGTGGTAGAGTATAGAGAGAACAGAGAGAACGAGAGCAGAAGAATAGAGAGAGCTTGAGTGAGTAGAGTTGAGTTGAGAAGAGTTTTTCTCCTCCTCCTTGTTTGTATTGTTTCTTTGATTGATTAATACAAACTAGTAGCTCCGTGGAGTAGGCAAGTTGCCAAACCACATAAATTTATGTGTGTTTGATTTTTGGAATATCATAACAACTGGTATCAGAGCTTGTTTTTGAAAAAGAGGTGTTTAATCCAAACCCAGAAATCAAAGTTCTCAAAACGTGTTTTTAAACATACCATCGTGTAGAGGAAGAAAAGAGGAATCCACTAGTGAAAAACCGGAGAAAAACCAACGTCATGCATGCCCGCATGCGCCGACGACAGCACTGCCCACGCGCACCGAAGCGCCACACGCACTCCACGCGTCTTCTTCGCCCAAATACCTGCAACTGAACCGGGTTGACCTGACACGTCATCACACAGTCATCAGCCACAATGGCAATTTTGCACAGTCATCAGCCACGCCAACAGTCTAGTCAGCAAGCCACGTCAGCAATTGCATGCCAACCAAAATTACATGTGGCTTTGCCACATCATCAGAGGTGGGCCCGGATTGATTACGTGTATGACACATCATCTAGCCACGTCATCATTTGGTTTTGATTTAATGCTTCACAGACACTATTTTGGCCTGACACGCAGCTTCATCTGCACCGTCAGTTGACTAAAACTTTGATTGATAAGATTTGAGCCATCCAAAGTCCGATCTAGGTGATCTTAGTGTCGTTTTCAATAGTTTTGGCCGTTCCGGACACATCTGGAAGGTTAGATTTGATAGATTCAAATCCGAGATGTATTAAAAATGGCAGATGAAATAAAGGCTACTGGAATTGAAAAATTTGATGGAACAGATTTTGGATATTGGAAAATGCAAATTGAAGACTATCTATATGGGAAGATACTTCATCTTCCTCTGTTGGGGAGCAAACCAGAGAATATGCAAGAAGAAGATTGGCTACTTCTTGATAGAAAATTTTTGGGTATTATCCGGTTATCCTTATCAAGAAGAGTTGCTCACAATGTTACAAAAGAAAGATCCACTGCAAGACTAATGGAAGCTTCGTCTGGGATGTATGAGAAGCCCTCGGCAAATAATAAAGTGCACTTGATGAAGAAGTTGTTCAACTTGAAGATGACAAAAGGCACCTCTGTTACACAACATCTCAACAACTTTAATACTATCACAAATCAATTGTCATCTGTTGAGATTGAGTTTGATGATGAGATTCGTGCACTTATTTTACTAGCTTCACTTCCAAGCAGTTGGGAAGGTATGAGAACAACCGTGAGTAACTCAGCTGGAAAATCCAAACTGAAATATGATGACATTCGAGACTTGATTTTGGCTGAAGAAGTACGAAGAAAAGACTCAGGTGAAAGTTTAGGTTCAGCTCTCAACATCAACACTCGAGGGAGGAGACAGGATAGAGATTATCCAGAGGCAGATCAAAATCCAGATACAGAAGTAAAAGCAAGTTTGGACCCAGAAAGCAGGTTGAATGCTGGAATTATGGCAAACCTGGTTATTTCATGAGGAATTGCACAAAACCGAAAAAACCTGAAGCTGACTCTGCAAACGCTACCACAGATGAGGTAAAAGATGCTTTGATTCTTGCTGTACAAAGTCAAATTGATGATTGGATCTTTGATTCTGATGCTTCATTCCACTATACACCACACCATGAGATGATGCAAAACTATGTTGCTGGAGATCACGGTGTAGTCTATCTGGCCGATGGAAAACCAATGGATATTGTGGGTATAGAAGATGTGCAAATCAAGACAATGAATGGATCTATATGGAACTTGCAAAATGTAAGGCATGTTCCTGGACTAAAGAAAAAGTTGATCTCAGTCGAACAACTTGATGATAGTGGTCATTCAATCCCTTTTTCTGGAGGTATGTGGAAGGTATCAAAGGGAGCAATGGTTTTGGCTCGTGGAAAGAAGACTGACACCCTGTATATAACCACAAGATTTGCAGACATTATTGCCTCTACTGAAGCAGAAAATCAGGCACAGCTATGGCACTATAGACTCGGCCATATGAGTCAAAAGGGGATGAAGATACTTCAGTCAAAGGGAAAGCTGTCAGAGCTTAAAAATGTTGATCTAGACATTTGTGAAAGTTGTGTTCTTGGAAAACAGAAGAAGCTTAGTTTCTTAAAGGCTGGCAGGACCTTAAGACCAAAAAAGTTGTAACTGGTACACACAGATTTATGGGGACCGTCTCCAGTAGCATCTCTTGGAGGTTCTCGGTATTATGTGACTTTCATTGATGATTTCAGCAGAAAGGTATGGGTCTACTTTCTGAAAAATAAATCTGATGTGTTTGAAACATTCAAGAAATGAAAGACTATGGTTGAAACTAAATCAGGTCTGAAGTTGAAATGCTTAAGATCTGATAATGGAGGAGAATACATTGATGGAGGTTTCAAAGAGTATTGTGCTATCAATGGTATCAGAATGGAAAAGACCGTTCCAGGCACACCGCAACAGAATGACATTGCTGAACGAATGAACCAGACCATCAATGAACGAGCTAGAAGCATGAGGTTGCATTTAGGGCTACCTTAAACATTCTGGGCTGACGCAGTTCATACTGTAGTTTACTTGATCAATCGTGGACCATCAGTTCCTTTGGAATTCAGATTGCCCGAGGAAGTATAGAGAGGAAAAGAGGTACAAATCTCTCATCTAAAGGTCTTTGGGTGTGTTTCCTATGTTCATATAGATTCTGATGCTCGCAACAAGTTAGAAGCCAAATCCAAGAAATGTTTCTTCATTGGCTATGGAGATGAAGAATTTGGATTTCGATTCTGGGATGATCTGAATAGAAAGATTATCAGAAGAAGAAACGTGATCTTCAATGAGAAAGTTCTGTACAAAGACAAATCAAGTGTAGAAACAGATATGGCTGATTCAGATACAAGTCCATAAAAATCTGAATTCATAAGATTAGAAGGGCTTCTCGATGTTAGCGAGCAGAACAGAAATCAAGAGTCTTTACAAGAAGATTCAAGCACATCTGTACCCACTACTACACAGACAGATGCGGAACCAAGTGAACCAACTATTTATGTTCGCAAGTCTTCAAGGACTATAAATCCCCCACAACGGTTCACACTTCTACTAAATTATATTTTGCTTACAGATGGTGGTGAGCCGCTGAGTTATGAAGAATCCTTACAAGATGGAAACTCAAGCAAGTGGGAGTTAGTCATGAAGGATGAGATGGATTCGTTGTTGAAGACTTGGGAGCTAACCACACTACCTGAAGGAAAGAAGGCTTTGCAAAATAAATAGGTTTATAGAGTAAAGACTGAGCATGACGGAAGCAAATGGTTCAAGGCAGGACTTGTTTTAAAAGGGTTCCAACAAAAGAAAGGGATTGACTACTCGGAGATATTTTCTCCAGTTGTGAAGCTCACAACAATCAAAGTTGTTCTGGGGATAGTAGCTGCCGAAAATTTACATCTTGAACAATATGTAAAAACAACATTTCTTCATGGTGACTTAGAGGAAAACATTTACATGCAACAGCCAGAGGGGTTTGCAATACAAGGAAAGGAGAACCAAGTTTGCAAACTAAAGAAAAGTCTATACGGTTTGAAGCAAGCTCCAAGATAGTGGTACAAGAAGTTTGACAACTTCATGTGTAGTTCGGGGTACACAAGATGCCAGGCTGATCATTGTTACTATGTCAAACATTTTGACAACTCCTACATCATTCTACTATTATATGTGGATGATATGTTGATTGCAGGATCCAGCATTGAGGAGATTGATAAGTTGAAACAACAATTGTCAAAATAGTTTGAAATGAAGGATCTGGGAGCTGCTAAACAAATACTTGGCATGAGAATCATTGAGATAAGGACAAAGGCATACTAAAGCTTTCACAAGCAGAGTATGTTAAGAAGGTTCTCAGCAGGTTTAGTATGGATAATGCTAAACCAGTAAGTACACCTCTGGGAATCATTTCAAGCTCAGCAAAGACCAGTCACCAAAAACTGAGCTAGAATGTGGATGCATGGATATGATTCCATACACCGCAGCTATCGGCTCTTTGATGTATGCTATGGTCTGTACCAGACTAGACATTGCCCATGCAGTGGGAGTTGTAAGTCGATATATGAACAATCCTGGAAAGCAGCATTGGAAGGCGGTAAAATGGATCATGAGGTACTTAGAAGGTTCCTCGGAAACTTGTCTTAGTTTCACAGCTGATGGTTTGAAACTTGAAGGTTTTGTAGACGCTGATCTAGCAGGAGATGTTGATAGCAGAAAGAGCACTACAGGATATGTATATACTCTAGGAGGTATTGCTGTTTCCTGGAGTTCTACCTTGCAAAAGATCGTCGCTCTTTCAACAACTGAAGCTGAATAAGTTGTAGTTTCAGAATCTGCAAAAGAGATAGTATGGCTACAGAGTTTCCTAAAAGAATTGGGCAAGATGAATAGATAAGGTACTTTGTATAGCGACAGTCAGAGTGCAATCTTTCTTGCCAAGAATCCAGCATTTCACTCCAGGACTAAGCATATTCAGATCAAATATCACTTCATCCGACAATTGCTAGACGATGAGCAATTGATGCTAGAAAAGATTTGTGGAAGTAAGAATCCAGCTGACATGTTAACCAAAGGAGTTACACTTGATAAACTGAAGTTGTGTAAAACTTCAGTTGGTCTTCAAAGATAAAAGATAATTTCATTGTTTGTCTCTAAGTGGGAGATTGTTAGTGGGAACAACTCATCTCCTACTTAGCATAAAGTGGAAGCACATGGTGGAAACAACTCATCCCACTAGCACATAGTAGGAGTTCATGATGGCCATGATTTGTTGCCTCCTGCTTGTCTATAATTAGACACATTAAAGAGCTGAAGTGTGTGGTAGTGTATAGAGAGAACAGAGAGAACGAGAGCAGAAGAATAGAGAGAGCTTGAGTGAGTAGAGTTGAGTTGAGAAGAGTTTTTCTCCTCCTCCTTGTTTGTATTGTTTCTTTGATTGATTAATACAAACTAGTAGCTATGTGGAGTAGGCAAGTTGTCGAACCACGTAAATTTATGTGTGTTTGATTTCTGGAATATCCTAACACTTGTTACTGAGTTGTCATTCAACTTACAGATTTTTATGTCTTTTGCAGCAATAAGTATATCATTATTGACTGATGCAAACTGATGCAAACTAATGCGAAATGATCCGTCAATACCAATAAATGTGAACCTTAATGGTAAGAACCCTAAAACCCATATGCAACATAGACACAACCTAAAAAAGCTAAAATCAAATTTGGTTAATAAAAACTTGACAAAATAATTACTTGAACTAAGACACAAAAACTATTAAAATAAAACCTTCATCCAATGATTATGGAGAATTGTGAACAATAAGCACAAGGAAGACGTCATGAAGATAATTATTCTACAATAAGTCAAGACAGTTCAATGAAAAACCAAAAGTATAAGAATCCTATCACGCCAAACAACAATATACGACAATAACAATATTATTGGACTATGAATAATGAGTCTTACAAAAGAATATTTATAGTGTAAAACTTAACCTAACCCTAATGGACTGATATTACGTCAAATTTAAATAAAGTCCAAAATATTTGAAAACAAGCCTAAACATGAAAAATAATGAAAAAACCCAAGTCTAAAATATAAAATCCTAATATCATATGTAATGAACTAAAATAAACCCAAAATAATCAGCCTTAATATATATATATATATATATATATATATAATGTCCTAAAAATAAAAGGAAATAGTTGTTTCCCCTTTTATTCCATGTAGAATAAGGAAACCTTCTAGATACGTTTGTTGTTGCCCCTTAGTTTCCTTATAGGGCATGGATTTTTTGGTAGCTTTATTTCTATAATAGATAAGAATTTCTAACTTGGAAACCCTTAGACAAAATAATCCCAATTGTGTTCCCATATAATGTCCTTATAAAAAAGAAATCCTTGCTAAATAAAAAGTTCATAAGTTATAAGGAAACAAATAATAAAACTCATATAATAACTTCTGACTTATATTGTGCTGAACTTTGATTGACCTGAAAATCTAAGCCAATATAAAACAATACCACTACAAACTGCTAGTATAATTTCAGTCTGATCTAATAATTAAAATGAGAGTTATCCATGTTAGCATAAAACTGTACATTATGAAACATTAAGTCAAAAACCAAAGTGATTATCCAACCCTGGCATGAATCGTACCATTCCCCCTCTTTGCAAAAAAATTCATCCTAGAATCACAAATAAGAACAATGTTAAGATCTAGAGCAATAATAGCATCTACTTTATTAGCCTCTTGTTTAAGTATTCAGGGCTTGTTTTGCCAAATTTTGCCTCAAACAATACTATATGAATATAATAACTTTTCTCTCTTATTTTACATCCTTTCAGCGTGTAGCTTCTCTCTCTCATGTTGCATCTTTTTTACGCTAATATGAAGATTCCTAATCATTAATTAGATTTTTATTTATGTAAATGACATTGTAATTTCCTTGTGCTTCTTTATTAAGCTCATAAAATATCTTTCATCATCAACCTTTGGAACTTGAAACCTTAGTTTATCTTGTCTCCTAGCATTAAAAAGCCTTTGGGAGTGTCCCTTTTGCAATTTAGCATCTTTTTTATTTGCTTGTTCAAGATACTCATCAAATTTATACTCATCCTTTCAAGTTATTATTCCATGACTCGTAACATAAAAGCTTGATTTTCCCTCTCTTTTAGTGATGATGCATCACTTGTGAAAGATATCGTTGAAATATAAAAAATACTTTAGTAGTAAGAAAATATATTTTTACACACTATCTTATCTGTTTATAATCAGTAAGATAGCAATCCACTTGTATTTCACTCAAATTTGGCTTTCCACGATAATATACTCACCTTTTCACCTTTTATCTCTCATATCGACCTTTTTAGCTCTTTAAAGAACTAATCTCAAACAAATAAAGATAACAATCTCGAAATCCCAACCTTATATTTTTGAACTCGGAATCAAGAAATAACAAAAAATAATCAATAAATAATGAAATACAAATATGAAAATGATGGCAAAATGAATCATATGTGAATAGGAACAAAAACACAAAAAAGAATGTAAAAGCAAGAAAATAATGTAATAAGACTATAACAAACCCAAACTAACACTAACATACTAATTTCAATAAAAAACTAACAATGGTAAACTAAGAAAAGTTTTGTTGACACAATAGTTAATGATTTCACAATTTCAAACTTACTTAAACCTAAGTTGTCCAAAAAACCCTAAAATTAATATTTGAAAATGAGATACCTAATTCCTCAAGAATATTAGATTGTATAGGTATAGATATATCTTTTAATTTATAGCAGAATTTCTACAACTTATAATTTGCAATCTCTTTGATATATTTTTTTATACTCTACTAATTTGTAGTAATTTAAATTCAAATCAAGTTATATATATATTGCCAAAATCAATCAGATTTGATAAAACAATGAAAATTAATATGGAAACTTAAAGAGAATGGATATAACTTGATTTTATAGCCTTACTCTGATACCAATTAACACAAACCTAAAGAGTAAGAACCCTAAAACCCATACATAAGAAAGAACAAACCCAAAAAACTAAAATTAAATTTGGTTGATAAAAACTCGAAACAACTATTACTTAAACTAAGGCACCAAAACTATTAGAACAATACCTGAACCCAATAATTATAAAAAATCACTAATGAGAAGCATAAGAAAGAAGCCACAAAAATAATTATATTATGATAAGTCAAAATAATTTAATAAAAAACCAAAAGTATAAAAATCATCTCACACACAAGCAATAATATACAGCAATGCATTATTGGAATCTAAATAATAAGTTCCACAAAAAAGTATTTATAGTGTAAAACTTAACCTAACCTTAATGAACTAATAGGCTGATATTAAACCCAATTTAAATAAAACTTATAGTACTTAAAAACAATCCTAAAACATGAGAAATAATGATAAACCCATATATAAAGCCCTAATGTTGCATGTAATGAACCAAAAAAATCCAAAACAATCAGCCTATATCATTTCTTCCATTCTTTATGTACGCAAAAGAAAAGAAACGGCAAAAAAAAATTCTTATAACCCATGTTCTCAATCAAACATAAAGAAAACAATAAAAATCAAACCATAATAAATCATCATCATCTCTTTGAAAAAATAAAAGATAAAAGATTTGATCATCAAATTAATTTACAAAATTCTATTAGATCAAATTTGAAAAATTCAGAGACTAAAAAATATTTGTTAGTTGATTCATGATTGAAACGTACTAAGAAAACTTGATGAATCTAAACTTGCAAAGTATAAATTGAATTTGTACCATATCTCATAGTAAATTAGAACCTAATTTACTATACCTTTCCTTATAAAAACATTGTGGATGAAACTATTTTAATTTTTTTTTCATTTCATGTCTCAAAAATTATTCTTTTAAAATTTCAACCTCACAATTGATGTTGAAATCGATTTAAGTTTTAGGATTTCTTTTTATTTGTATGTATCATGTGCGCAAGGTCTCTTTGAGTATTCCAGCTATGAATTAAACATCAATTTTATGGAACAAATTTTAATTTCATTGGAAAGAATTGAAAGAACAATGACAAAAACTTATAAAAACAAGCATTTCATTTTCTTACTGTGAAAGAGGTGTAAAAAAATCAGTTTGTTCCCTAAGTTTTTATTTTTTACATATTTGATTCCTATTCTTTTATTATTTTTGTTTAGGTCCTAAATTTTATTTTTGTTTGTGTTTTGGTCCCTAAGTGTTGAGGGTATAGAGAAAATCATTGAAAAAAAAGAGGGGAGAGATAAAATATTTGGTTGATCACATTTCAATCACTAAAAATGCTGATCTTGATATCAATAAGTTATTATGATGTTTTGTAGGTGTTTTCTAGTGAAACTAACTTGTAAAATGAGATTTTTGGGTTTGGAAACATAAAACCTAAAATTTTAATATCTAGAGGTTATTAGAATTTGAATCAAATGACAACACGTCATATACTTAAACATACAAGCTATCATTAATTAAAAAAAAAATTAAAAGACGATGTGTCATCCATCCACTAAAAAAATAGACTTTTATGTTCTTTGAATGCTTTAACAAATTTATCATTATCAAATTTATCATCATATATATTGAGTTTCTACTTCAATCTTCCATTTGTCTTATTAGTCAAAGTTTATAAGGATAATGACACTACGAGTATACCAATTTTATAACTTTTCTAAATCATATCATTTTTTTCAAAACTTTCAATCAAATTAACTATAACTAAAAGAGATTAGTGTTTTACTGTAGCGAGAATTACTATGGATTGTGAGTGATTTCACAGTGGATTGTATTGTTTTGCACTGTAGCAGGAGTTACTGTAAACTGTGAGTGATTTCACTATGGATGACGCTGTTTGGTGGGGCATGATGAGGTTGCAAACCAGCTCCAGTTTGGGTGAGGTTGCAGCCCTAGGGCTGCAAACACCTGGGGCTGGGGCTAGCAAGCCCTAGGCTCCCGCACACCAAGTGGAGCTACAGGCCCCAGGCTGCAAACACATGGCATTGGGGCTGCCCTGGGAGCTAGCTTTAGCCTTGGGTCCTGTGTCGGGACCCAATGTTGTTAGGTCCGTCATTAGAACCCACTGCTCATGGATCCTGCGTCAAAACCCATTTCGCTTGGGTCCTATGTCAGGACCCAATGATCTTGGGTCCTTTGTTAGGACTCAATTCTCTTTGGTCTTATTATTTGTGAAAGAAATAATTATTTGTGTTATAAATATTATTATTTTACTTATAATTCAAAATATTCATATCAAAATTATTATTACTTGTGTTATAAATATTCTTGGATTTCTTAATATAATTATTTATGTTATAAATATTATTATTTTTCTTCTAATTCAAAGCATTCATATCAAAAATATTATAATTTGTGTTATAAATATTCTTAGGTTTCTTAATATAATTATTTGTGTTGTAAATATTATTATTTTTCTTATAATTCAAAGTATTCATATCAAAATTATTATTATTTGTGTTATAAATATTATAATTTTCATTATAATTCAAAGTATTAATATAAAAAATTATTATTATTTGTGTTATAAATATTCTTGGAATTCCTAATATAATTATTAGTGTTCTAAATATTATAATTTTTAATATAATTCTAAATATTCATCTCAAAAATATTATTATTTGTGTTATAAATATTCTTGGGTTTCTAAATATAATT
>Ga0325411_1006628_pt1 | contig 12686 bp, 7 predicted proteins | sample PopdelMetagenome_13_FD_206181 | JGI IMG/M metagenome (GOLD analysis project Ga0325411, IMG submission 206181) | Populus deltoides microbial communities from Bellville, Georgia, United States - Xylem-PdIQD-R4 | ecosystem: Host-associated > Plants > Phyllosphere > Stem > Wood/Secondary xylem... | reverse complement strand
GTCTCTATTTGGAAACAATTGAGTTCTCTTCCTTCTTCCTTTTTCCAAGTAAAAAAAAAAATAAATTTATTAAAATTGACTCTGATTATAATTGTTTAAGGGTTAAGAAAATAAAATAAAATCCAATCATAAGATCGGAATGTAAAATGGTAAGATGTTACAAACTGCATGTCATATGCAATTCAGAGTTACACTTGCTTGTTTTTTAGTTTTAAAAATATTTTTTAAAAAAATTAATATCTTTCGTGTTTTTACATCGTTTTAATATTTAATATTTTTTATGTTTCTACGCCGTTTTAATATATTAATATTAAAAATAATTTTTTTAAAAAAATAATTACAATCACACTTTCAAACACATATCAAATAATAATATCAAGAAACCATTATTACAGGGGAATTCATTTTTCTCAAAAGCTCGAAACACACAAAAAAAAAAAAAAATTAAAATTGAAGAAAAACATATATTCTAGAACAAATCAAGTTTATGTATATATAATTAAGGAGTAAGGGATCATCTTGAGCTAAAACCACTAAAGAAAATAGCTTCTTTATTCAAAAGGGACATGTAAAAAGCTTTTCAAACTCATCCCTCGATTGTCTTTACTGTCGTTTTCTCGTGGAATTTTAGAATCTAGAGAATTCGAAGTTATCCGTTAGCTTTAGTGGGCCTTGGTCTGGTCTGAAAGACAAGCCTGCATGGCATGCCCTTGCATCCACATGCTCTGGGGCGCACTTAATTATTTGAGGGCACGTGCCATGTCAACACAACTTTGCAGCGTCATTACACATAGCGGCACACACTTTCTTCTCAATTGCAAAGATCATATATGGCTCCAACACGAATTGTTATCGTGATCTTGGTTGCTAAAATTACTAGATGACTTGTAATTTTAAAATTATATAATTTTATAAATTAATATTGGGTTAAAAATTTAAAATTAATTAAATTCGTTTAAAATTAATAAAATTGGATCAAAATTGATAAAACCAGATCGATTTCATGAATTTGAAAAAAGTTTAAAAATTTGCTTACTCTATATCCCTGAGTCCCTCGACACTCCACCCCAGTCCCCCCTTTCTCCTTTGTTGAAATCTCAAATTCTCAACCTTAGCAAGCTAACACCAGCCGCGACTAAAAAGTGAGAGATCACGAGAAAAAGATGGAGTCGAAAAGGAGAGCAATGTCTTGGCTTTCTCGCTTAAGATCAACTGAAAAGGCATGTCATGTGATTTTCTCTTTTGCTTTCGACTCCCGGTGTCTGCAACCGCAGTAGAGATCCGGTGTCTGCAACCGCAGTAGAGATCATAGATCTATATGTTCATGTTTAATCATAACAAGTAATTGCATCAAAGCTAGCCTTTTTAAAGATTATGTTTTAATTCTCTAAGAGTGACGTTTCTTCCATCACTACTCTGTATCAAAAGAAAAGGGTCAATTAGAAATTAGGAGATCATAAAGTTATGCATCATGATTTTAATAAGAAGATTTAGGAGTTAGGACTCTATATATGTTATGAAAATATTAAACTTAATTAGGATTAATAGATTAATATCTCTCATTTCATGATTAACATTTAGTTTTGTGCCTTTCATTGCAAAGAAATCATTTTCCTTTTCTCCTCCGTTAGCTGCTACCAATACTGAGGCAGTGTTGTTATTTGCAACCCCGACTTCCTTTTCTAATGCCTGAATGGAATCAACTCACCTCGTTTGATGATCGACTACTACTATGGATCCATTTGGTTTCTCATCTTTTGCTACTGATCTAAAGCTAGGCATATTTCTATCAATATTTTCTGATGTTAGAGGAGATCTCTTTCCTGCAGTAGATTTAGAAACAACCTTGCCACTGCCATCACTATTTCTTAATGACGACCCATTACCAGCACCCGATTGCTTTTTCTAGATTCCAGGTCATGGCCACAAAAGAAAAAAGAAAAAAAAAAGAAAGAAGAAAGAGATGCAAACTTGCTGATGAGAAATGCTTTAGTTTGGTTTTGACTAGAAGTAAAAGAAATGCTTGCTGATGAGATACAAACAAACAAATAAAAGTGGGTTTTTTTCGAGACTAGAAGTGAATATAGATCAACAGCAAAGAAAAGGAGAGCATAAAATTTAATACCCACCTAAAATAAGAAAAAGAAAAGAAAAGCATATAAGCAATACCAAGTTAAGATTAAAGTTGTGCCACCTAAAATAATATACATAACTGTGTTCTAAGAACAAAAAAAGAAGAAGATTATAAAACACATTTCACAAATATCACCAATACCAAGTTAAGATTAAAGTTGTGCCATGAACGACTTCTTCTTCCTAAACTGCAATTCTAACTATGAACCGTAGTATTTTGTCCAACTCTCTACACTCTACATTATACATCTTTGTTGATGAATATATTGATTCTTGAACTGCAGGATACATCGCATATAAAAAAACTACCAGTGGCAATAGACTTGACGTGGGATGACAATATGATATAGATGCTGATAAGAATTCAAGAAGAGTTTAGTGCAAGTATTGTCAGAAAATTTTTAGTGGAGGCTGTGTTTAGTTTACATGACACACCAATAAATTGTTTGTTTTAGATTTGTTATTTTTTAGTTAATGAAATTCTATGGACATAATTATATTATATTGTATTTTTAAGTTATTTAAACCATGTATGAATTTTTATTTGAATTATGTATTTTAAGATGTTTGGACATTTATATTGTTTATTTCACTTTTATTTTAATTGTGTTATATTATTATTTACTACTTGACTGGAATGGTCAATATATAATTAGTTAAAATATTTTACTTGCAATTTTATGATTTTACGATTCGAGTTTATATTGTATATTCCATGTCATGTCAAAAAAATATTTTTGACAATCTTGATTGCAATGTTTACCTTTTTTTTATTCTTGTTCTTTTTATTATATTTTTTTTTATGATTTACAAAATTAATTATTAGAGAGTCCACTATACTAATAAAAGATTTGTTTTATAGGAGTTTAGGAACTAACCTAACTTAATTTAATTAAAATTCCTTCAAATCCCATTGTAATTGTATCAATCATTGAAAGGCCTAATTTAATTTGAAGTTTTTTTTTTATTTCATTAGTGATACTACTATATATGAGAACTAAACAAAAGCCAATTCATTTCTATTGTACACATCATTAAAAGCTCTTTCCATGATTGTTGACTTGAAAACACTAGGATATGAAATGGAGTAATTGACCTCCCCATAGTATGTACACTAACTCTTCTAAGTCTTTAATAAATCACCCATCAAATAAAAGTGCTCATCGAAATTGTTCTAACTATACAACAACACCTTTGAACTTTGCCACTCTCATTACACGTGACACAACTATATTACATGCATCGCCAAATGCATGTAGACAACTCTGTTTTTTTTAAAAGAAATAGGGTAGAATTGATCATTAGGGGTTACGTCCAACATTTTATAAAGAAAAAAATGTAACTTAAACAATAAAAAAAAAGAGGTCAGTGTATCCCACAATATATTGTTTGAGATAAGATAGTTTTGAGGAATTGTATCTCCACTTATATAAAAATATTTTTTGATTTTTTTAATGAAAATAACAATATTATCTTTTTGAATAATCTCTATATATTTTTCTTCATGGTATTGCTTATCTCCATGTTTCTAAATAAAATCCTCATCTCTCCACCAAAATCTCAATATCTCTAAATGAAGTGTCCATGCAAAATCTCAATGTCTCCAATGAAATCTCTATGTCTCTTTATAGTGATTTCCTAAGCATTTATATTGGAAATTTTTTTTATTGATCGTCTATTATCATTTGCACAATCCTTACTACAATACAATTTTCGCTGCCATAAAGTACTATTCATTTTATTGGAAAATGCTCTCCGTTCTAGGTACATTTCTCATCTGGATCAAATCTTAAAACTACTTATGACAATTAGAAACTATGTGAAAATTCTCTATATTTTTCTCTTGGCAAGCTCTTAACCAAAAAAACAGGTCATGAAAAGTATGCAAATAGACAACACATCGAATAAAATCACAATACAGAACACAACACAATAAACGACAATCACAACTTACACTCTCATATGTTTTTTGTTCTCATTTTCTTTACCACACATTCTTATACAATTTACAAACTTAAACATAAAAAATCCCTTATCCTTGCATGAACCTTGTTTTTATAGGAGTTTAGAAACTAGCCTGACCCAATTTAATAAAAATTCCTTCTAAGCCAATTGCTCTAGTCCTGTAAAAGTTCAATTCAATTTGAAGGTTTTTTTTTTTTTTTACTTTATCATCATCATAGTATTTTCTATCGTTCAACATAAATAAGCCTTGTTATTTAGTACATTAAATTCATCCAATCTAGAAAAGAAAAAAAATTGTTAAGCATTACAAATATTTAGTATCGTCTTAATTAATAACCTATAAATAAATGTCATATATTAAATCCAGAGTTAAATTTGTTAGTATCCAAATCATAAAAATTAAATACCATAAAATCTACAATTAATTTTTTATGAAAAAAATCTAAAGTGCTAGATATCAACAACGCCTCTGAGATTAAAATCAAACACAGATTAAAACAAGAAAAGCAAAAAAGAACCCAATTTCAAAGAGAAAACCCAAAAATATATGCTGATGTAAAATCGTAAAAAATCTCATGAGATCCCAATTTTATGACTTTTAGGGATTTTAATCATTCAGGGTTATTTGCATTGTTAAATTTACAATTTTCTATTCTTTTCTTTAGGAGGCAGTGGTTTAATTCGATTGCTTTACATACTCCATTTGAAATTGCATTGTTGGAGTAGCTACCCTTTTCATCATTGTGGAACGAGCATGGACGACCTCTGTTTATTCCTTCTGCGTTAGCTGGTTTCATGGTGGACATGGTTGAATTGCAGCAAACTGATTGTTAAAAAGATTTCAAATCTTGACGGGTTATGCCGTATAGTGTAATTTCATCTTGTGATAAAAGAAAGAGATCTAATGATAATGTAATTAAAATCAAAAGGGAAAACTGTGTGCGATTTTTTCCTGAGAATTTGAAAACAGTTGAATATCCTTTTGTTTTTATTAGGAGGGCATAGCCCTAAATCATCCTATGAAAAATGAGCAACGCCAATCTCCAGAGAATGACCGTAATTAGTTAGGCAATCCACGCAGCTGTTAGCTTTTTTACAGACATGAGGAATCTGAACTTGCCTGGAACGCTTCAAATGGGAATAAGAGCTGTTCGACTTATCCCCCTGAGTAATATTCAACTCCTCCGCAAAAGTAGAATCTACCTCCGACGCCACCTGATTAGACCTACTGTCCTTTCCAAGCTAAATCCGGTCCTATGAAGATACCTATAATTTTGAATTTTTTTAGTTTCATTGTAAGTTTATATAGTTATTAATTTTAGAATTAATAAAATTAATTTAATTGTAGGTGAATTAGTCCAGACATCTAGATTAATATAAAAAGAAAAAAAAAAGAAACCCCACAACTCTGCTTTTAGAACAGAGGCAAGCGCCAATATTGCCAGGCACCCACAGCATCCATATGCAGACCCCCTCCTGAAGCCTTGCCTGAATGCATCAATACCAAACCATGAGTATTGATTTTAATCATGCATTTTGAAGGAAAGCACCAGGCAACAAGCTCTCCCCTCCCCGCTCGAGAACCCAGCTGAATAATGGCAGCTTCACTAGTGCATGGGATAGTATCGATCAGTAGCCAATCTTTCGAGACGAAGGTGGTAAAAATCCAGCATCAAATATAGCAGCATTTCTCCAATTCCATATCTGCCAACAGTTGATTCAAGATGCTCGATTGGTATTGGTATTGGTATTGTTTTAAAAGGATCTAGCTTGAATTCGAGCCTTTCTTTTGTAAGAACAAAAAATAAAATGAGTGATTCTAGATCAAGTATATGCCTTGTCTCTTTAAAAAAGAAAAGTTCTATGCTTGACAGAGACTCGTGCGAATTCAAAAGGGCATGCAAATTGCTTTTGTGAATTCAAATTGATTATATAAAAACATGGTATGTGCCATAAAAAATAATTAAATTTAAATAAACGTAAAAAACTTCAAATCGGAAATAATATTTGAAAAATATTTTATGCTGGTGGGATACACACATACACCTTAAATCATGTTGAATATAGCTAGGAAATGAAGAATACTTAAATACACCTTGAAACGAATATAATATTTATCTAGCAGTCATGGCATGATTTAGCTGACCAAGTATATTTTTATAGAAATAAATGCTATATATATATATATATATATATATATATATATATATAATAGGCGATGAGATGAATGGTTTTTCTCCTAAAGAAATAAATAAAATAGATGGCTAGTAATTTAATCATATTATATGGAGAAATATCCTTATAATTCAATCCGAAATAGGTTGTCATGCATCATTAGAATATGAGATTTTTTTTTTTATCACTATCAGAATAGTTCATGATAAAGAAACAATTGGTCTCGATCGCAAGCATGGTAGTAAACGCATCCATACGTTTGAAAAAGAAAGATTATATAAGGAAAAGAGAAAGCTTCAAAGTTTTACTTGGTAAAAATATAATTAAGATTAAAAGACACGCTAATTTGCTGGAAGGAGAGATATAATTGCATAGGAACTGGGAATAAGCTAAGCCAAAGATTATACAAGCACGAACTGACGAAATACTACGCTGTACATAACAACGACCCGCTGCCACGTGACGCGACCTGGTCTTTCCATCCATTTCCTTTCTCACACAAAAGTAAGTTCTTAACGGTTAGAATATTCAAAACCACACAGACCAGTTCCTCCCTCTATGATCTCATGCTCTCCTGATTGTTTGCCGGCACGCCACTTTGATTTACCAATTCCATGCCAAGCTTCTTTAGCTACTCCACTTCCTTCCTTCTTTGCCCACTACTGTCACCCTTCATTCATTCTTTCTTCTTGTTAACCCATAGTAATATTCTTCATCATCGAAGACCATGGCTATCAGAAATCTGTGTGTAATACTCGTTATAATCTCACTTTCTGCGTACAGTTCTCTCTCTCAGGCGCCGCCACCGCCACCGAATTCCACTTGCAACGACGTGTTCGTCTCCTACACCTACAACAGAGGTCGTTCTATACCCCCCTTTGATCCCACAAACCAAGCGTACAGGTTCGAATCCACTGTCACGGTGCTCAACAACGGACGGGATGAGCTCAAGTCGTGGAGGGTCTATGTTGGGTTTCAATATAAAGAGCGCTTGACTTCTGCAACTAATGCTGTGTTGGCTGATGGGACCCCTCTGCCTGGTTTTGTTGGAAACGGTACAGAATTTGTTGGGTTTCCTGCGACTGACCTCAAGACTGCTATTGATACAGCAGGAGATTTGACCCAGATGGAGGTTCGGGTCGAGTTGGTGGGCACTCAATTTGGAGTTGGAGATCCTGGTATTCCTCTGCCAAATAATTTGACTCTTGTTAATGATGGCTATACTTGCCCTGCTGCCACAACGCAAGGTATGTCATTTCAAATATGTTAATGAAGAATAGTTCAGTATTAAGCCGTGTCTGCGCGTGACTATCAAAATTATTTATTTATTTCAGAGAAAAGGACTTGTTATAATTTCGAATTTGTGATAGAAATTGCAAAGAATTGCTTAGAGGAGATTATTTCATAGAAATACCCCATGTGTATTGCTTTTGTGTTGAAATAGAAATTTATATATATACTACTGTTCAGTAGCCTAACAATGGTGTAGTACTCTGATATTTGGGGCTTGTAGATGAGAAGCAAAATTCAGGATATTTATGTCCAAACTTCTTGTCAATCTTTTCACATTCTTTTTGTCATTGAAGAACAGATTTGAACTTGTTTGTCGTTGACGATGGGCTATTGTCTGACCTGTACAGGAAATGAGATGCACGTGTGCTGCATCAGGAATGTGAGTTCTAGACCAGACAACAATCTGGAAGATAATTTCCTGCCACGCCAAGATGGTGATGTTATCATCATGTATGATGTAACCAGAACATATGAGAATTATTATTGGGCACAGGTTAACATTTCAAATCATAATCCTCTTGGGCGTCTTGACAATTGGAAATTAAGCTGGGAGTGGATGAGTGAAGAATTTATCTATGCCATGAAAGGAGCTTATCCTTCTGTTGTTGATATAAGAGATTGTATTTATGGCAGGCAAGGTCAGTACTACTCGAAAACGGATTTTTCTCAAGCATTGAGTTGCGAGAAATTGCCTACAATTATTGACCTTCCTCCAACAAGTGAAAATGATACAAACCTTGGCTTGTTCCCCCTGTGTTGTCGAAATGGAACAATTCTATCACCTACCATGGATCCGAGCAAATCTTTTTCAGTTTTCGAGATGCAAGTGTTCAAAATGCCACCATATTTGAACAGGTCATCTCTCATTCCACCACAAAACTGGAAGATCAATGGGACATTTAATTCAGACTTTGAATGTGGGCCTCCAATACCAGTGAGTCCAAGCCATCTCTCTGATCCAAATGGTTTGCCTTCAAAAAGATCAGCAGTTGCCAGTTGGCAAGTGGTTTGCAACATAACACATTTCAAGGACCAGAGCCCAAAATGTTGTGTGTCATTCTCAGCCTTTTACAATGATTCTGTTGTTCCATGTAGTACCTGTGCTTGTGGCTGCAACACCAACCCAAGCCAAACCTGCAGTGCTAATGAAACAGCTCTTCTACTACCATATTCAACTCTTCTACTCCCATTTGAGAACCGGACTAGAGAAGCCTTGGAATGGGCAAGAATTAAAAGGATGACTGTGCCAAACCCACTTCCATGTGGAGATGGTTGTGGAGTTAGCATAAACTGGCATGTACTTTCAGATTACAGAGGTGGCTGGAATGCAAGGATCTCTCTTTTCAACTGGGATGATAATGCCTTTGCAGATTGGTTTGCTGCCGTGCAATTAGACAAAGCAGCACCAGGCTTTGAGAAGTTCTACTCTTTCAATGGAAGTGCCCTGCCTGAATCCAACAATACACTATTTATGCAAGGTTTCAAAAACTTGAATTATCTTCTGGCAGAAAGAGATGGAGACAACCCAAGAAAGGATCCTCGGGTTCCTGGCATGCAGCAATCAGTAATATCATTCACTAAGAAAAAAACCCCTGGCATTAACGTGGCTGGTGAGGATGGGTTTCCAACCAAAGTTATCTTTAACGGTGAGGAGTGTGCTCTCCCAGCAATACGTCCAAGCAGTGGTCATAAGACAAATGCAGCTCCTTTCGCCTTTGTTATAGTTTTGGCTTTATTGTTCATTCATTGATTGCCTATAATGCAGGTATTACCACTTCTATTTTTCTTCAAAATTTATCAAGCAGCTGCAAATTTCTTGATTGTTGGATTGATTTGTAGGCTCAGTTTAGTCTGCAGCGCCAAATTACACGTTTGGCAACTTGGATCGGGTTGTATTTAGAATTTAAACCATTATTAGTTTATTACAGATTGGAGGTTCTATTGGCTTCTGTGATAGACCACCATGGTGCTGTGACCACAAAGTATGATGAGAAAAGACATCGTTACTTGTTCTTATTGGCAATCAAGCGTGTAATTAGCATTTGAAGAAAGCAACTTCTCTGTTATTCCATTTTTTATGTGCTTTAGAGCCGCACTTTTGCCCCTTTCTTTTCTTTACTTGGTTAATTGGACGGTCTACGAACTAAACCTCGTGGGAGACAGGCAATGGAGTTGCCTTGTTCTGTTCCTTAATCTATATCCATCAAGTACTCGGTTTATCAGTTGGGCTGTATTTTACATACAATTTACACCATGTCTAGAGAGGATGAGAGAGAGGAAAATAGAGAATAATTATCCACTGCAATTTACACCCGTGCTTCTCTAGTTTGGTTGGTAGGAGATTTGAGAGGAAAGAAACAAGGGGGAAATGGCAAAATGTCCAACAGTCTATTTCTTCCTTCTCAATCTTTCATGTTCAGAGAAGTTAAAGAACGAGTTGAGCGCCTAATTCATCCCATCTTGTTCATCCATTCTACCTCCTTATTGCTTAATAATAATTTCCACCAGAAACAAACACGATATAAGATTTAAAAGTGCACAGATTAACAATGAAGAAACTATAAGCTTTGTCTAAACGCAACTCATAAGCTATCAAACGGCATTTATGCAAGCCCACAGGCAACATTGAGTTTGTTCTGGTTGGTAATTCAGCTCGCATCAAAGATTATCAATTCGCACACTAGCCCTTTAGTCTAAATATGTACAATGTTGATCAAAATGAGAAATCAGATATAACCAGCTTGATGAGAGAGAGGGATCCAGGCTAGTTAAAAGATCAATGAATGTCTGCCCAAAATAGAAACATTATACCAAGTTTCGAATATGAATAAGATGGTATCTAATCTTGGTTTTCCTTGAAGGAGGAAGCATCGCATGAGAAATATTACAGGTCAAAGAGGAATAGGATCTCTCCTCGCTGAAGAATCATTATCAGATTGCCAGGCAGTGGGGTTATAACCTATCAAGTGGTTCGGTGCGCTGTTGAGGACAAAAGAACCTTAATTAGTTCCTACCCTACTTGTTGCTACCCAATTTTTGACCCATGTTTTGATAAATTTTTTAAAAAATCCAAAAATAGCGAAAAACATTGAAAATCCAAAAAATACATTTTTAATACATTTGCATCGTTTTTAGCATTTTTAGCATCGTCTTAAAAGAATTTAAATTTTCAACGACATTTGGAACGCGTTCAACTTTTAACGCGTTATTTTTAAAATCATTGATTTTCTTCATTGAGTCGACGTTGATATTGCTCGTTTTCAAAAATACAAAAAAATTAAGAAAAATCAAATTTTACAAAAAAAGAAAGAAAGTTGAGGGACCAATTTTGAGATCCATGCAACATTTTACCTACAAATACTGGTTCACAACTCAAACAAAAAGGGGGGGGGGGCAATTTTGCAATTAAAGGGGGAACAAAAAACCCTAGGGGCTGAACATTTTTTCTCTTCTCCCTCACCCTAGCCAGGGAAGAAGCCGCCGCTCCCCCCTCATCAGATTTTTTTCTTCATTTCTGGCCGCTCCACTCCCGGTCATCTTCATCCTTCCCTACAGCCTCCCACTGCCAACAACACATCCACCTCTTCCTCTGTTTTCTTCCCCAAAACCGTTCCCCTGGCTTTTTGAGTTTTGCTCCCAAACCCAGCAGGCCGGCCCCCCCTGGTTGGATTTTCGATTTTCTCCCCTCAAACCGGCACCATCATCTTCCATTCTTCTCCCTCTCGGCAGCTCCCGAACCTGCCTCCATCTGCCCCACGCCATTTCCTTCTCCTCTTTCCCAGCCGCTGCCGCCCACAGAGTCATCAGCGCCGGCCTCCACCAAGCCACACAGCAGCAGCCGCCCCCTCACCAGACCTTTGCTCCCCCAGCCTTTTCCCTTTGGCTGCTCCTTCTCCCTTAAACCAGCCACTCGAAGATCCCACTCAATCGTCCCTCTCCACCGCCAGAAGTCCTCTGCCTGCCTCAACGCCGGCCACAGGAGAAAGAGAGGAGAAAGGAGCCGAAGCTTGAGGTGGTCTCTCCACCGCCAGAAGTCCTCTGCCTGCCTCACCGCCAGCCGAAAGAAGAAAGAAGGGTCGGCGATCTACCCGATCCAGTGGGTAACCGACCGCACGAGTCGCCGGTGAGCCACTCAACACTCCCCAACAGATCTGCTAGCCGAGGAAGAAGGAGATCTAAACAGATCTAAGGAGAGAATCGACTGTGTGGTTGCGTTTTGGTGTGTTTTGCAGGTGACGGTGATCTTCACCGCCGGCGAGGAAAAGAAGAGGGGAAGAAGCCGATCCAGACCCCTGTTGTTTTTTTGTTTCTTGCGGCGGCGCGTGAACCCACGCGCCGCCAGTGACGGTGGCGCGTGGAGAAGACGCGCCACCATGAGTTATGGCAGTTCCAGAGGGTCCTCAATGCAATTTCGGGAGTTTTAGGGACTGTTTTTGTAAATTTTAAATTATGTAATGTAATTTTTGTTTAGTGTTGAATTTTTTTTAATTTGTAATGTGGATGTAACAAAAAAAAGAAAGAAAAAGAAAAGAAAAAAAAAATATAGTGAAAGTGTATGTGTGTTTGTATTTTTTTTATGAATGTTATTGAGATAAAAAATGAATTTAATATTTTAATTTATATGCACAAATATCTAAAGGACAGATAAAAGTCATGTTGTATTTCCCATGAAAATGTAGAACATGTATCTACATATATTTTGGGAACTAATAACTGATTTATCAAAGCCTTAGAATTGGGCTAAAATTTTATTTTTAAAAACACATCAAGTCCACGAAGCAGCTTACCTCAGGTAGGGTGTGTTAGGGGTGCTAATACCTTCCCTAACCACAACCAGTTCCTTACCCGTGAATCTCTGACAAGACTAGTACATCCGGTTTCCTAGTAGCCCGCAATCAATTACTAGGTGGCGACTCCAACGAACCAATCAATCAAAACGAACAACGATAAAATCGCCAGTCGACGCCGCGCGCTGATTTTTTGACGTGCGACACTACTCTTGTTTAAGAAATGGTGAATATTGAACTGTATGACCTTCAAAAAGCTTGGAAAATGAGTGAATTCCCAGAAAACTAACCTCCAAGAATGGTTCCTGCAAGATCTCACTTTGATCTAATTGT
>Ga0325411_1006627_pt1 | contig 12689 bp, 7 predicted proteins | sample PopdelMetagenome_13_FD_206181 | JGI IMG/M metagenome (GOLD analysis project Ga0325411, IMG submission 206181) | Populus deltoides microbial communities from Bellville, Georgia, United States - Xylem-PdIQD-R4 | ecosystem: Host-associated > Plants > Phyllosphere > Stem > Wood/Secondary xylem... | reverse complement strand
TTTTTGAGAAATAAAAAAATGAAAGAGAAGCAAATAAGGTGGGAAAATTTGATGACGAGATGATAAATTTTTTTAACACATTTATTAAATGAGTATGGTTAATGAAAAATTTTATATGGAATTTAGGGAGTAATTAATAATATTTTATTCGTTTTTTTCCTAGGACAATTTTAAAGAAAGGATAGAAAAACTAGATATAAATAGGATAAATAATTCCTAAATAGAAATATTCTAATAATTTTTTGTGGGTCATAAATTATTTTTTATATATATATCCATATTTTTTTTCAAGATGAATACATGGAATAATTAATATAATGATACGAGTCACTCCTTCTAATCACCATAAAAAACTCTTTTGCGAAGAATTTTAATTCATAACAGATAAGCAGAAATAGAGTTTGAACTTCGGCCGCTGAAGCCCATCAGGACCCAATTAACAAGGCTGGGCCGAAAGCCGTCTCATTTCTTCTTTAGTTCTTACTTTTAATACGAGCTTCAGCAAGGCTTTCAACATTTTCAACCCAATTTATGTATCTGATCGCATGTTGTTTAGCACCAGAGAAAACCCACAGGATGGATCCACGCAGAAGCAGGATCAAATGTTTTCCCCTTCTCTCTGAACTAATAATGCATAACAGCAGTTGTTTAAAGCGCTGATCTCAAGTCTGGCACGCCATTTTCAATACTCACCATGGATAGATACGTACCTTGAAGTCATATCGTAGATTACATGAATTAAAAATGTAAAAGGGACGTTGGAGAATCTTCTGGGGTAGCCAGAAAATGAGCAATGACAAAAGAGCAATGGATGTTTATTACGTTGGAAGCTTCCCAGACTTTGAAAATGCTTTGGAATTGAATCTGATTTTAAAACAGAATCCAGATGTGAAAAAGGTGCGGTTCCCGCATATATGTGGATGAATGCATGGATCCACAGTCGCTTGTACCATAAAATGTCCGAGCATGATCGCCATCTAGGAATTGCCATAAAAATGGAATTGCCTGGTGATCTTTTCCAACCTTCAAGGCAGGAAGGTGTGCTTGCCATAAAAATGGAATTGCCTGGTGATCTTTTCCAACCTTCAAGGCAGGAAGGTGTGCTCTACCAGATGGATGAGGCGTTGTGATAGAATGTGACAGTCAGTCTCCAATGCAATGCTCTTGAATCAACACCAAAGGCAACGCAGCAGTATGGTAAATATCCTACTTGCTAGAACAAGAGAAATAAAAACAAGAAAGGGCAGACGGGGAAAGGAGAGTTGAAAAAAGAAAGAGGGAATGGGAATAGATATGAGCTCCAAGAAAAGAACGGTTCCATTTGCAGGGAAGAAGCAACCCTCTGTCATTTGTTGGCCCATTAGGATGACTCTATCTGGTCCCAGTGGCCAATAGGGCATCGTCGGCAAAAGGATATAAAGATGGAAAGAGAGAGAACATATTCGGTAGGAAACGGAAGTGAAGATAAAATTCAATCAGGAACTTCTTTCCAGTTCCAAACAAGAAGTAAAAACAATCAAAAGTTGCCAGCCCGTGGCTTGCGCGGAAAGTCCAATAAAATATCATACGTCTGTATGTGTCATTTTTAATTGTAATTATCGGCATCGATTATTCCTTGTCGTTCTTCCTTCTTTCTTCTACCTTCGAGCTTGAAACAAATTCACGGACCTGGATCACTCTAGTAGTCACCGAGGTAGTTGAATTATTGCATTTTTCATAATTTCTCGGTATGGAAAGTCCTCTCTCCGAGCAAGTTTTCTGGAACCAGAATTCACCGTGGTTCTAAACTTCATATGTGTGTGTATTAAGATAATATTGTTTGAATTTTAGAAAGTATATTATAAACATCCGAACAAATGAAAAATAATAAAATTTTAAAAACAAATAATTTATTATTATGAACAGCAAAATTACATTTTTTTTATAAGTGTTCAACAAGTAAATATTTTTCTTTAATTTAATTTAAGTATTGTTGTTTTTATTATTAATATTCATGCTAGAACTTTAATCTTATATATATATTACAAATTTGAATATATAATCTCTATGCATGCTAGTATTTTTTTTATTATATTTATATTGAAAACATATTTATCTTGAATTTTATTTTACATGTTTATAGATTTAAAATCACATATATTCTAATTTTATTTTGAACAATCTTTTATGTTTTATATGCTTTTATTATAACAAATTAAATATCCATACTCCCTAATCTAATATAATACAACTTATTATAATAACACTTTTTTATAGTACAAGAAAAAAATAATTTACAATAAATCTATGTCGAAGAACTGTGAAACAAAGTAATTATTTTTAAAGGCTTTTATCATGCTTTCTCTCTCCTTTTTTTTTTTAATTATAGTATCAATGTTCTGATTTTTGTTATCTACATGTGTGACAAGACAGACTGAGCGTGTATATTTAAGTTTTTAGTAGATATCAAAACTTTACTAGTTAAAACATAGATATATTGACACATAAGCAATCTATATATAATAACTACAATATTATTCTTTTTAAAATAGCATCTATTTTAAGAATTTTATATAAGGTGAAGAAAAAATATGTGAAATTATACACTTGACATATAAATAGATGAGACCTACACTTTCAATGCATTCAAAGAAAATGCTACACTATATAAAATACACTTGCTATTTGGCCGATGCTTCACCACGAGTCATAATTGTTTTAAAAAATATTAGGTATACATGTTATTTTGATATGTTTTTTTGATATAAAAAATTCAAAATATAAATCAAAAAGCTTATGAAAACATTTAGTAAAATAAAATCAATAATTATTTATATAAATAAATAAAAATAATAATTAACGGTAACTAAAAGGGAATCTGAAAAATTAAAAGTAGGATGTAGATTAAAATATTTGATCCCATAAAATGAGACATATACTCGTTTGTATCTACTAAATTTGTTTATTGAAACTAACAAAAAATAATAGAAATAGAAAAACATATGAAACTAATTGGAATAAAAAAAATATTATGCAAGGCCGAACATATTAAAAATATTATTTTTATAAAATAAATATTATTTGTATAAAATAAATATTATTTGTATAAAAACAATTCTTTAAAAATTAAATACAAAAAAATATTTTTAAAAAATCCTTTATTAAAAAAAAGTTGCAAAACTCATAGTCTGGATCATGAGACTAAGATAAAATGATAGAAAATATTGAAGATAACCACAAAACAAATCTTTTTTTTTAATATTAATAATGTAGAATGATAAAATCATGAAAGAAAAAAAGAATGTCAAACTGCATTAACTTTTCAAACTCGTGATGCATGTCATTATATTAGAAGGTCCACAAATATATATATAAAAAAATGAAGCCCAATCCTCAAAAAATAAAACATTGAATGATCAAATCGAGAGAAAAAATAAACATGCAAAAAATTATGATTAAAATAATAAGGGTGAAAAAAAAATTAGAGGGCGTATAAAAAATTAAACTGAAGGGTGAAATGAAAAATAAAAAAAACTTTAACAAAAAGAAAAAGAAAAAGAAATCAAAAGAATGAGGGCTAAATTGAAAAAAAAAAACAAAACAACATAAAATTTTATTGAATGATGAAATTTAAAACCAATAAAACTTTAACAAAAGAGTTAAGGAAAAAATTAGAAATAAAAAGAATAAGAACCGAATTGAAAAAAATAATATATGATAAATTGTAATTTAAGGACGAAATTGAAAATACAATTTTTTTTATAATCGATCCAATGATGAAAATAAATAATAAAAAACATAAGAACTAAAATTGACAAACCAAAATAAAAGAGAACAAATGTGTACTTTCTTTGGAAAAGAGAGAAGAGAAGGAAGGAAAAAAAAAGAAATGACCATCATAGACAAACCACCCATCACTTGTCGCCACGTGCCACCTCAACAGAAAGAGAACATGATGACACTTTCAAAAACATGATAGAATGACAGGTTTGGCCACCGTATGACATCATACACGCAGTCCAAAAGGCACGGACGACGCTCACACGTTGGCGTGTAAAGAGCATGTGTCAACAACTTTTTCAAATAAAAAAATATTTTTCCAACTTAAATATACTAGAATGCCTTTCATGAGCTTGGAAATTTAAAAATGCGTGAAAGGACAAAAATGCCCTTGAATGTATGTCTTGTTCCTTTGTATTTTCTAAGGGTAAAAATGTATTTTTACTTTATCTTAAGAAGTGAAAAGCCAAAAAAGCCTTTTGTCAACATCTTTAATTTGTTTGACCCTAGGGGTAAATAATTAATTTTATTGTTTTTAAGTTTTTAAAAGATGAAATAATCCTTGGTCAATAATTCTAAATTTTATGACCCAGGGGATAAATATGACATTTTACTGTGCAATTTTTTTAGAAAAGACTAACATGCCCCAAAAAATCTTTTAATGACCACTAAGTCATTGTTAAAGATGAAATTACCCCCACCAGTAAGTCTCTCATTTCCCACCCAATGGTAAAATAATAATTTTACTATAGTAATCCACAATAAAATATCTAATGCTACAGTGAAAAAATCACGCCCTATATATGTTATATGTTAATTCATTTTCTATTATTCTTATTATCAAACACGAGCAAGTAAATTAGATATAATGAAATGAATTCCAAGCAAAACCAAAGAAAAATGATATGATAATAATTTGAGGACAAAATTCAAATTGTTAGAAAATCTGTAATTATGTATATTGAATACCCATTAAAGTCTCTTAAACTTCCATGACTTTTGGGTGTAGTTTCTTGAATTTCTATGACATTTGAGTTTCCTAATGTTTTTTAATGTTTTTATTTTCTTCTCTTATAAATAGACTACTTATCTTCTATTTTAATGAATTTAAAACAGTTTCTATAAGAAAATGTATAAAATTCTCTTTTGGGACTTATTCTGAATATCCATGTTCTTATTTGTTCTTTATTTTTAAGATATTATTAGCACGATCACTCTAGTTTATAGTGAAATCTTGACATGCATAAACTCCTATGTTACGTGGCTTTTATCAATTTTATTTTTTTTCTTTTTATTATTGTTCATACTTTATGGAATATATTTGATTCTATAACTTATTTTGGCAATTCTTTTTGTCCTTTTTATGAATCAAGATTTGAAGTTCTTGAAGAACTAGTATTGTAAGTTCCTGAAAAATTAAATAAATTAAATATAGTTCTTGAAGAACTAGTATTTCTAAGGAATTAAATAAATAACAGTCTTAAAAGACTGATTTTTTTTTCCTTTTACATTCATGATTTTATTTAATAAGTTATTTTCTTTTTTATATATAAATAATGACGAATATGACAAAACTTGAATTTACCGCTTTTAATATATCTGAGAATAATTATTTGTCATGGACTCTTGACACTAAGATTCATCTGAAAGCCATGAATCTTGGAGAAACCATCAAAGAAAAAAATAGTGCATCCTTGTAGGATTGTGCAAAAGCAATGATTTTCATTCGCCACCATCTCCATAAAGGATTGAAAGTTGAATATTTCATAATAAAATATCCTTTTGTTAAGTGGAAAAATCTAAAAGAAAAATATAACCACCATAAGTTTACCATACTTTCTCAAGCTTGTTATGATTGGTTGCACCCGAGGTTACAAGATTTTAAATCAGTCAATAAATATAATTCTATTCTTTCTAAAATTACCTCAGCTGAAATTATGTAGTAAAAATATCATAGAAGACCAAATGTTAGATAAAACATTATATACTTTTTATGCCTCAAATATTGTCTTACAACAACAATATAGAGAACATAATTTAAAGAGGTGCTCAGAATCATGTTTTATTGTGGTTGAACAAAATAACGAGCTCTTAATGAAAAATTATCAATCCCATCTCACATGTTCTAAACCATTCCCTGAAGTGAATGGAATCCTTGTCTAAAAGATAAAAAAGAATGAGGGTATATATATAAAAATAATAAATGGAAAAGGAGAAGAGATAACCTTCAAAAAACAACTCATCATATCACTAGAAATGGAGACACCATAAGCCCAAACAAGAAAAAGGGAGGGATTTGTATAAATATGAAGATAAATGTCATATGTGTGGTATGCATGGTTATTGGTCATGTACTTGTTGCACGCCAAAACATCTTATAGATTTATATCAAGCCTCTTTAAAATAAAATGCAGTTGAGACTAATTTTATTCATAAAGATGATTATAAAGATCATAATGTTTATCTTGATATTTTTGATTTCTTAAAAACCCATATAAGACAAAAAAAAAAAACATGCTTAGTGGTGGGATCCTTGGGGATGATTAATATTTTTTATATATTTGTATTAGGATATTTATTTTATTGTATTTTCAATAAACAATGTCAATTTTATCTCAATTAAATAATAAAATTTAATTATATTTTGAATAGAGACATGACTTTTCATGATGAATATTTATGTCTAGCAGACAATGCAATAATACACATAATTCTTAAGAAAAATAAATACTTTTAATATTTGACATTAACCAATGCTAATGTTATTATAATATCAGGTTCAGTAGACATGATTAAAAACTTCAAAAGAGCTAATATTTTGTTACCAAATAACACAAAACTAGGCATCAAATATGTATTATATTCACTTGAGTCCAAAAAAAATTACCCAATTTTAAATATACACGTGCTGATGGTTATTATATTGAAATAATAGATGAAAAAAAGAAGAATATCTTTATATTATTTCATGTATTTTAGGCCAGAAGCTTGTACTTGAAAAATTACATGCTTTCTCTTTTGGAATTTATTATACAATCTGAAATCTATTAAAAAAACGTTGTGATACATTAGATGTGTTCCGACCTAAAAATATTTATTATTTGGCATGATCAACTTAGATATTTGGATCAATAATGATGCGATAAATTATTGAAAATTCACATGAGCATCCTTTAAAGAACTTAACAATTCTTTTACCAAGTGAAAATCCATGCGCTCCATATTCTCAAAGTAAATTAATGACCAAACCATCTCCATCAAAGGTTTTTATAGAATCACCATCTTTTCTTAGGAGAATTCAATGAGATCTATTAAGGACCTATTCATCCGCCATGCAAACCTTTTAGATATTTTATGGCATTGATTGATGCATCAAGTAAATGGTCACATATTTGTTTAGTTTTAGTTGAAATGTTGCATTTGCTAGATTAATATCACATATTATATTAGACTACAGACGCAATTTCCTGATTATCCAATTAAGATAATTTGACTGGACAATGCTCGTGAGTTTACTTCTCAAGAATTTAATAATTTTTGCATTTCTATTGGAATTGATGTTGAACATTCAGTTGCTCATGTATATACTCAAAATGGTCCAGCAGAATCAATTATAAAACTACTTCAATTAATTGCTAGACCATTACTTATGAAACCATAATTACCTACATCTATTTGTGGACATGTTATATTACATGTTACATCATTGGTTAGAATTAGACCAGGTGCATACCATAAATATTCTCTTTTGCAACTTGATTTTGGTATACCACTAAATATATTTCATCTATGAACTTTTAGTTGTGTAGTATTTGTGCCTATAACACCTTTATAAATGACTAAAATGAGTCCACAACGTAGAATGAGAATTTATGTTGGTTTTAATTCTCCATCTATTATTAGATTCCTTAAATATTTTAATTGATGATGTTTTTTATGCACGTTTTAAAGACTATCATATTGATGAGAACATTTTCCCATCATTATTAGATTCCTTAAATATTTTAACTGATGATGTTTTTAAGGCACGTTTTAAAGACTACCATATTGATGAGAACATTTTCCCATCATTAGGTGAAGAAATATTAATTCCTAAAGCACGATAAGAAATTACTTGAAATAACCCGAAGTTATCTTATTTTGATTCAAGAACAAATCAATGTGAGCTTAAAGTTCAAAAGATAATTCATTTACAAAATATTACAAATCAATTGTCACACGTTTTCACCAATAGTAAAAAAATGGTTATATCCCATATTCCAGTTATAAATGCTCCATCCATAATTGCAATCCTTGAAGGATAAAAAGACAACATAGCAATAAATGAATCCATACCATGCCTGAAGCGCGGAAAACCTGTTAGTGCTAAGGACAAAATCCTAGAAAAAAAAAATTACAACAAATAAATAATGGTACTCTTGAAAAGTCTTTATCCATAAAACCAATGACAAATATTGTGTCCAAATCATCTTCTAATATTGATCATCTTAAAGAGAAACCTCCTAAAGAGGTATCTCCTGAAAAGATCCAGGTACCTGAAAATAATGAGATCTTCTTAAACTATGTTCATACAATAAAGATTTTAGATCAAAATAAAATTGTCATAAATGATGTATTTGTATTTAAGGTTGCTTTTGGCATCACTAAAATTGATGATGAAATTGAGCCATAAACTATAAAAAATATTAATATATAAATGATTGATCAATGTGGAAAGAAGTAATCCAAATGGAGCTAAACTCACTTGCATAACGTGAAGTATTTGAACATATAGTTCATACACCTAAAGGTGTTATGCCTATTGGATATAAGTGGATTTTTGTTAGAAAACAAAATGAGAACAATGAAATTGTACGATTCAAGGCATGACTTGTTGCATTTTTGTTGATTTTTCACAAAGACCTGACATTGATTATGAAAAAACATATTCTCTAGTTGTGGATGCAATCACTTTTAGATTTTTGATTGATTTAGTAGTCTTAGAACTCTAGATATGTGTTTAATTGATGTAGTTATAGCACGTCTATATGAATCATTAGAGAAAGATATCCATATGAAAATCCTTGAAGGATTTAAAATGCCCGAAGCCTTTTATGATAAACCTATAAGTGTCTGTTCCATTAAACTATAAAAAATTTATATGGACTGAAGCAATTTGGTCGGATATGGTATAATCATTTTAAATAATATCTCCTAGAAAAAAGGTTCGAGAATAATGATATTTTCCCATTCATTTTTATTAAGAAAACCATGTCCAAATTTGTTATTGTTGCAATATATGTCAATGATTTAAATCTTATTGGTACTCTTTAAGAGCTCACAAAAACTGCAACCTATTTGAAAGATGAATTTGACATGAAAGATCTCGAAAAGACAAAAAAATTCTTGGTTTACAGATTGAACATCTCTCAATTGGAATATTTGTCCATCAATCGACATATACAGAAAAGGCCCTTAAACATTTTCACATGGACAATGATCATCCTTTGAGTACACCTATGGTTGTTTAATCCCTTGATACGAAGAAAGATCCTTTTCGACTGCTAGAAAAGGATGGATGAATTCTTGGTCTAGAAGTACCATATCTTAGTGCTATTGGTGCACTTATGTATCTTGCAAATTATACAAGATCAAATATAGCTTTTGCAATTAATTTATTGGCAAGAAATAGTTCCAATCCCATTAAAAGACATGTAATGTGGTCAAATATATACTTAGCTATCTCTACGAAACAACCAAAATGAGGTTGTTTTATAGTGGATTAAATTCACAATTGATTGGATATGTAGATGCATGTTATCATTTTAATTCCTATAAAAGAAATAACATAAACAAGTTATCTATTTACTTATGAAGGTACTATAATTTCTTGAAGATATGTCAAACAAATATTAATGGCTTCTTCATCAAATCAGTTATAAATTATTACAATCCACAATGCAAGTCGAGAATGTATATGGTTAAAGTCAATTATCTAGCACATAAAAACAAAATATGGATTGTCAACCATTAATGATAGTCTTATAATATTATTTGAATATAATGTTGTTTACATCACTCAGCTTAGAGGAGGCTACATTAAAGGAGACAAAATAAAGCATATCTCACCAAAGTTCTTTTATATTCATGAGCTTCAATAAAAAAAAAATTGATATCAAGCAAATCATGTCAAATGATAATTTAGCAGAAAATAACCTTAATATTTAAGAAACTTGTCCAAAATATTAGAATGCGTTATTTTAAAGATTTATCATAAAACATGTACTTTTGAGGTGAAGTCAATGTAAACTGTACTCCTTTTCCTTTGCTTAGGTTTTTTTCCCATTAAATTTTACTTTGCAAGGTTTTAATGAGGCAATTTGGCATTTTTTTGAATCTTGAAGTATTTATATAAAACCTTTTGATGAATTCTGAAGTATTCAAAAATAACAAAAATATTGTCCTATTTTTCCTTCACTTATGTTTTCTCCCTTTGGGTTTTCCTTTGCAAAGTTTTAATGAGACACATTTTTAGTACATGGTCATTTAAGGGGAATTGTTATAAAATTTGTAATTATATATATTGAATACCCATTAGAGATAATTGGACTTCCATGACTCTTGAGTTTAGTCTCTTGGATTTTCATGATATTTGAATTTTCTAGCGTCTTTTAATATTCTCATTTTCTTCTTTTATAAATAGACTACTCGTTTTGTATTCTAATAATTTTGAAAGAATTTATATAAGAAAAGGCATGAAATTCTCTTTTAAGATTTACTAGACCTATGACCTATGCTACAGTGCGAGCCTATCATTTTTTTTTAATGCACAACATAAATGTTTAAGCAATGGTAATATTTGTAAAGAAATAAGAAAAATCCGATGGATCCAATAAAATTGAGCAATGTAATGGTCTGATTTAAACCATAGATAACGATAACAGATGAACCATACAACATTTTTTTGGTAACAATTAATTAAAACAAATAAGCTGTCAATATTATACATGAAATAAAAAGAAATAAAGGATTGATGGAGACTCACCGTCATTCCACCATGGATAATGCCCAATGCCAGAAGACCTTGTTGAGACGGTCCAAACCCCATTGTAAAGGAGTGCATGACGACATTAAAAGAAGTCACATGGATTGCTAGAGTAACACTGTAAAAAAGAAAACAAAAAAAAGGAGTGATAATTCACCTATATTCAACCAATCAATTTTATTTAACTCAAGACTAAAACTTATCTATAAAAATAAACTTAATAAAAACCAATAATTAAAAATACCCAAGAGAACCCAATCAAATTAAAAAACAAAGGACACAAAAAGTTGGAAAAAATAGAGCCTAATCTCCAATTAAATAAATACTAAAGGATAAAAAAAATTAGCTTAAAAAATATCAAACAAAACAAATAAATCTCGAGTGAACCCCCTAAAGTTGAGTTAATTTTCAAAACTTGTAACTCATAAAATCCTAAACACGGACTTAACCAAGAAGATAAAATCCAAACAAATTAAAAGTTAAAGGATGAAATCGAGTAAAATAACAATTTTAAAAACTTTGCAAAGAAAAAAAACAATAAAAATAATGAGGATGAAATCTAATATGGAAAAAAAATAATGAAGGGTGAAATCAGGAAAAAAATTCAAATAAAAAAATAATCTCAGATTTTATAAATAACAATTAACAAATAGAGACGAAATATGATAAAGCAAGAACTTGAATAAAGATGAAATTAAAATAAAATTTTATTTTATAAATTATTGAAAATAAAGCAAATAATAACAAAATAACATGGATTAAATAAAAAAGAAAGAGAGGTTTAGCCCTTGTTTCGAACGTTTGGTATTACGTTTCAAATAGAGGTTGGATAAAATTTGATTTTTTTTAAAATTAAATTTTTTATGTTTTTGGATCATTCTGATTTACTGATATCAAAAATAATTTTTTAAAAATAAAAAAAATATTATTTTGATGCATTTTCAAGTGAAAAACATTTTCAAAAGCAACAGTTATCACACTCCCATATACCCCCTTAATAGTTGATATGAAAAATTATATGGCAAACGCAAAGACCAAGAAAGAGAAAGGAAAGAAAGGAGAAGAAAAGAGGAATGATAGTCGATGACAAACCAACAAACTTATTTATGCAAACATTGCTTTTTTCATGGAAAACATGCCGGGATGCATTTTGGCCCCTTGAATTAGTCTTATTCACTGTCTTAAGATGGCAGAGCGATTGACAAAGAGGAATGGTAGTCGATGACAAACTAACAAATTTATTTATGCAAACATTGCTTTTTCATGGAAAACATGCCGGGATGCATTTTGGCTCCTTGAATTAGTCGTATTCTCTTAAGATGGCAGAGCGATTGACGGCCCCACATCATGTACTAGCATATTTTTTTATTTATTAAAATACTTAAATGACCCCACCTCAACTTATTAATTAAAAAAAACAAGCAATAAAATGACAAAAATACTATTTAATCCGGGGGCTAAATTATTTGACATTAAAGATATCAAGGTCTTTTACTGTGCAAAAAAATTTAAAATTATGGAAAGCCTCTTTCATTGGTTATTTTTTCCATTCCAGGATAAATAAGTTATTTCACTATACATTTTTCTATGAAAATATAAAAGTAATCCCTAGTAGAAGCTAAATTTTTTTTTTAAGGGCAATGATGTAAATTTATTGAACAATTTAAACATAAAATATCCATCTTGCCCTAATTAATTTTAGAACAACAAAATTATCTCAGTACAGGTTTTTTTAAGACCAAGAAAAAGAAAATTCTATTACTGTTTACAGTTGTGTCTAAGTGAATTATGTTTGGATAAACAATGTTTTCTCTCTCTCTTTTTTTTTATATATAATTCTAATATCTATGTTTCTATTTATTTATTTTTTTACATAAATGACATAAATAATTCTTAACAATCTAGA
>Ga0325411_1006626_pt1 | contig 12689 bp, 11 predicted proteins | sample PopdelMetagenome_13_FD_206181 | JGI IMG/M metagenome (GOLD analysis project Ga0325411, IMG submission 206181) | Populus deltoides microbial communities from Bellville, Georgia, United States - Xylem-PdIQD-R4 | ecosystem: Host-associated > Plants > Phyllosphere > Stem > Wood/Secondary xylem... | reverse complement strand
AAAAAAACAGGGGATTTTTTAATGAAATGATTTGAATGCTATAAAACAATGGCCAGCAGCATTACCAGGAATCGTCACCGCCGTGTAACCCAGCAGAGAAAAACACTGGGACTGGTGACTACCCTCTACTCTTGAAACCTAATAAAAAACTTGGGATGCATAATACTCGCTCTCATTGAACACAGGTCTCAAGTCTTCCTTGCACATGAAGTCCAGAGGGAAAGAAACAAGATGCCCCCGCACCGACTTTAATCTCTCTAGCGGATCGGTGTTTTTTATGTCTCCATTTTGGTAAGACTCAAGCTTTTGAGGGGCTATCCCTAGATCGATGGTGGTATGGCCAAGCCTATCCTTCCAGAACGCCGTACTTTGTCTGAGTGCGGCTCTGCATGTGATTAGGGGCGGAAAGCAATTGGTTAAGATCATTAGGCAGGGAAAGATAAGTGGAGAAGTATCATACCTGGTGTGTATAAGATCACTTGGCACACAAGAAAAGACATCCTGATAGATCATGGTATTTGTCTGTCCAATGAGAATCACCGATACATGATGTTAGTTGGTAGACCAAATTCGAGGCAAACACAAAAGCCCCGGGAAAAACCTCAGGCAAAAGATGCAATATTTATGCCGTTTAGCATATACGATATATAGAATATTTATACCCCTTGTATTTGGTTGATAAAAAAGCACATGCAGATTATTTTGGAGCAAATTAAAGTTTTTATGCCGTAGAATATGCGCTATAACTTCATAACTATGCTCTTGTCCTAAGCCTCAAACCTTTCAGGATGACACCCATGCCAAAAACATACCACACTCTTTCACCGAAGTTTAAAAATCGACCAAGAAAAGAGAGGGCCAGGGTAAGAGGTTCGACAGAGGTCATTACTTAGTAAAAGTTGTAATATAATGGAAACACCATGTCTAACAACAATTCCAATGAGTATATAATAAGATTAAGGGAACAAACACGAGAAGCAAACAGTGACAGTAATTTAGCCATTCAAAGCGCTCCATCTATATCAGCAGATGTAGGAAGCACTTTTTAATGTGAACACAGCCTCTTAACATGTTGATATGTCAGCTGAAAAGAAAATCTATGTAGAAAAAGAATTTTCCTTTATTAGCTTTTGTTTAAGAAATTAGAAACTTCATATGACAATGCCTAGTAACTCACACCCTCTTAATGCAAGCTTTTGAACTCTGCCATCAACGCCTATGGGAAGCCCTCCAGATTCAGCATTTAACATACACAAACAATATACATTGGATATTTGAATGCAGGAAGCAATTCCAAATTGTTCCACATTGAATCGAAGTTCGGAAAAAGAAAAGGTGCTGTATGAAGTAGTCTTCTAAATTAAAATCATTTATGTTCTCACCTTTGCAGTTGATATCCATCTGTCTTTGTAAGTCGACTCAATTACTGGGTCAATCACTTTATGGATCTGAAATTAAAAGAAAAGGAATGTGCTGTGTCAGATGGAAAGCAACAGTAATCTATCAGTGACGTGACTTCATAATTGTGGAGCAGTCAATATTTACACTAACCTCTTTGGCATGAAGACCAAGGTGTTCAGACCACAATGAAAGGCGGAGACTAAGAGTAAATTTTCCAGCCTTCGAGGGCTTCCCTCCCATTAATGAATCCACAAATTCCTTGTCTTCGATAAGTACCCCAATCTATTACAAAATTGTACCAAGGAAACAATGTAATAAATATCTTTAATCGTTGAAAGTTTTACAAGCCATATGCTATTCTCATTCCCTTTAACCTGCAATCACTACTCATCATAGATCCAATTTTATCTTTGCAATTTTCCATGTCACAAACAACTGTATAAAGGCCTGGTTAGAGTTTACTTTGACAGATCATCATTTCTTAATTGTATTAGGCATGCATTAACTTTGAGAATCAAAGTTTCAAACAGAAAATCTTATAGGAAAACCTGGAATAGGGCGATACCTCAGAATCTCGTGACCCAAGCAAACTCCTGTCATTAATATTAGCTGATCCAATCAAGGTTGCACGGTCATCAACTATCATTATTTTACTATGGACATACACCTGCAGACACAACAAGGATAGATAAGCATTTTGTTCAATACAAAGAAACTCTGTATATAAAATCAATTGAGATTGAGGTGAAGGGCTATAAACAGCATTTGTCAAAGGCTGGGGAGAAAACTAATAGATGAAGTAATAAACTGCATGAGATCTATGCATACCTGACTGGTGACCACAGGACCACCATTAAAAAGTTGGCCATAAGCTCTAAGGCCATAGAAAGAAATGTAATCATGAGTTTTCGGACCAAGAAGATCATATAAGTTGTGCAATACTGAATTTTGTCCTCTGCAAATGGTTCGATATTGCCAATGCATTATGGCTCTAACAGATGCTGCACCACCATCATCTACACCACCCTGTGAGACTAAAACTTGAGCCAACAATGACAAGAGAAAAAAAAAAGGGAACATCCAAATTTCAAATTTCAAGTAATGAACAAAGAATTAGAACCTGGAATCCTGGAAGCAGTGGTATGACAATAATAACCCTGAAACACTTCTTTTCGTTAAATGCTCGCATAATACGCAGGTACAATGCTTCTAACACACGATTCTGTATAATGTCATCTCCTGAAAGACCTGATATGAAAAATTGATTCTGGGAAACCCAGCAATGCAGAAAAGCCAGGCAAAACGAATAGCTTCAGACTTTTACAATCAGCCTTAACATCAATATATTAAACTTCCATGCTGATTAGAAAGACAGCAAAAATAAAGAACATCTACAGTTGATGAAATAAAACCCTTTACTCATTCACAAAACCACCTTTTAACCAAATTATTAAAAGCTCGAAGTAAATCATTCTTGATTCCTTACACAAAATTAAAAACTCTTTACAATCATTCGAAAACCGCATCCTTGATTACCCCTCCAAATTCATCATAGATGAAAAGCTATTCTTCTGTACAAAGATTCTTTCGTTTTCTCCCTAAGCAGCAATCACTTCATAACTTACAAAAATCAATAAACTTCCCCTCAGTCAACCTCTAAAACTGACTGAATTCACTTCCTCTTGCCTAAAAACCACTCATACTATGCCACAGTATACAGTCTCTACTTTTCCGTTTCTTAGCCTTCCCAGGGCCCAGGCTGGTATTAGTGATATCTTTCAGGATGCACTCTTAGTAAATGTGAATGAGCAAGTTCATAGAGTAAGATAAGAGCATCTAAAATCAATTCCTGACTCTGAAATAAACAAATAAAACTGGAATAGAGTGCCTTGGCCATAGCTTAGATGGTGAAGGGTGCTACACACAGATGGGTAGTTCAATGATGGGATAGTCCCTGTGCAACCACCAACCCTCTACACTACCGGATAAAGCCTGAACACTTGTATTTATGTCTGATAAAAGCTTCTTCTTGCAATTTTGCCCTCTCTAAAAACCATTTCTTTAAATACTTGCTGCACCATTAGCATCGTGTCAAGCCTCCTTTGTCATTTCATGCCTTGAACCAAATTCATGCTGCTCTTCCTTGCCAGCGATGCGAGGGAGACAGAGACTGAGCCATATATATCGAGATAGTAATTTTACAAGCAGCTGTTCAATATGACTTAAAAAACTCACTAGGAGTCAATACAATCATGAGAGGAAAAAACTGCAGAAAAACTCGAATTGAGTGTTTCAAAATATATTCCCACCGAGGAAACTATTTGAAATGAGGTGGATATGCTTGTCCTTAAGTTACTTGTTCAAAACACAGTGGGTTCCATTCACAGAAGGATACAATAAATAATGGGTAACAGTTTATACCTCGATGTAGACAAAGTTCTCCGCTTTCTCGATAAGAGAACAATAAGCACAGTGAATGCTCTCTTCAATTTGGCTTGTTCCAGCAGACCACTGACTCACACTCCTTATGACCTGGAAAATGAAAGAAATCATTGATGACAGAGGATACAGATTAAGTTTATAGATGATTTATAAACATAATAAGTCTTGAATAATCATAGCAACGTTAATGGAAAAAAAAATCAATTGTGCTGTCTTGTAGAATGTGAAATTGTCACAAATAGAAACATGAAACAAGGTTGGCACCATTTCAGATTTTCACGGTTCTTCCTTTTTTTTTTTCAATAAATGGACAGACCTTTCAGTTCCTCTAAAATTGCTTTGAATTAAGTAAATTAAAAATTTGAACAAAACTCTCTAGGGCTAACTGAAAGACGTGCAATGCTCAATCTTCACATAGATCATGAAAAGGTAAGAAATCCAGGCAAACCATGTTAAATATGATCTCCTGTTGGCATGGAGGACTGAGATCATCGGATGACTCAAGGTGGGTTTCTTACACTTGATTACAACTATAAGAATTGCATAAAATATCTTGAGCAGTAACCCACCTGACAATGACAAGAAACACGAGAACCAACTTGCCCACTTTCATCCACAGAACCAATCTGATCAACCCTTTCTGGTGATTCCCACCATTCCAAGTCAGAAGTTTTGGTGCCAGGCTCCGCTGCTAAATCTGGAGACATTTTCACATGAAGATTCAAGGAATCGTGATCATCTACGAAGCTTGTCATTGGCATGTCTGGAACAATTGATTCAATTTTGGATTTCCGGAAAGCATGTGGGTGGCTTCTGCCAGGGGTAGACTCCAGCCCATTTCGTTTTGGGCCTACACCAGAGCCATCAGGCCCATCAGCTTCCTGAGGCAAAAGAAGAGGGATGTCTTGTAAAGATGAACTAGAGGAAAACGAATCCTGCCTTGTAATGCCTTTTACATTATCTTCAATATCTTTTCTTTCAACTTCCTTCTCTTTGTTTTGCCCCCTATAGTGTGGGATAACCATGTGCTGCTGGGGCATAAGTAGAGGAATTGCTTCCTCATATGGAGCTTTATTTCTCTGGAAAAAAGAAAAAAGCATATTCATGTTAAAATTAAAAGTTTTCCCCAACCTGCATCACAATCACCATACTAATTGGTAACTTTTGACCTTGGCATAGTTCCAACGCTGGACAAAGTGCCTAGCTACATCACGACAAGGCGGTCCCCAAAGAGCACAATGGACATCATGCCAAGGCATTCGAGGATATTTGCCACGATCCAGTTCATCTTTCATCATATCTTCCCATGAATTTGGTTCAGATTCCCTGGAAGATGAAGTGAAAATTCATTTCATAAATCCAGCAAATGCAAATTCTGCTTCAAATAAACTAAACTACAATGCCAATTGCACATCACGCCAATCTATCATTTTTCAGATGACTTGTTGAGAAGTCTTTATGCCTGACTTCTATGTATGTAATGTGTTTGAAAGTGCTTTTCAATGGGCGTTGTGACTGAAAAAGGCATAAAATTGATATATTTTTTATTGATTTTAGATGGTTTTGACATCTTCAAAACCATTAAAGAGCATCTAAATGCACTTTTGCAAAATCACCTACACCGCATTACCAAACAGGCACTTAATATTGCAAAAACAGGTTATTGCAGATTGTTGTAAGATTCCCTCTACTTCAAGAACATAGCATGAACACATTAGGTGGTTATCTATGATTGAGCATACGTTTGTTTATTAAATTCGAGTAATTATCTTTGATTGAGCATTGCATTTGTGCATGTTAAATTCCAGTGACTTCATTGTGTCAACTTGAAAAATCTTGTAACTACATTTTACAGGATATAATCAGTTAATCAAGCAGCAGAAACCACTGAAACAGCAACACCAGATATAAGATGAGATAAATAAAATGACCAAAGTAATGAATCATTTATGTATTTATCAATCTCTCAGAATATGTTCATTTAACATCCTAAGAAACCACATTTGAGTAGAGAAAAACAAATTATTTACCTTGGGTTATAATAATCCTTTCCTGGCCATTCTTGAGGAGGGCAGTCGCCCACTCTGTGTTCACATGTGTCATAACGGCCAAAGCACAGGTCCAGTCCTCCAATAAAGCAAACCTGGTGATCCACGATGACAAGCTTTTCATGGTGGGACCTAAACATAACCAAAATATATATCAGAAATTGAAAGGCCCATTCTGATGAAGATAACTCAAAATTTAGTTCTGCCCAACACTCTTAAAGCTTGTCCAATAATGCATACCAAAGGTAAACACCTGTTGAAAAGTGGTCAGGAGACCGCAGTACCCTCACATTCTCATGGATACTAAGAAGCTTTCTCTTGCTATACACACTATTTATTTTCAGAGCAAGAGCCACCTCTTTATAGAGAAGAATATATATCTGCAGTGAAAAATTTAGATTACACCACCGGTCATGCATATAAAACCAAACCAAAGCAGGTTGAAAGAAATCCTGCAAAGAAATCTTGATAAAACTCCATGTTACATACCACTTAAAGGCTTTCCCTAAGATTTTTATAACTTTATTTAAACTTGTAGATATACCTCAAGGTTCCTCGGTGCCAAATTATATTGGGCAATTGCACCATTTAACCAGAAAACACGTATGCATGTGGGAAATAAATGTAGTGGAATGCAATGCTTGCAGAAGCTTTCTATATATACTACAAAAGTTAATGCCCCTATTTCCATAAAAGATAAGGCATCTAGATAACATTTGTGCCCATAAAAAAGACTCATGGCCCATCCTCAATTTATCACCTTTAGTCATGCTTTAGAAAAGAAAAAAAAAAAAAACAGCTTCAAAAGTTTAGTGCATATTATATTATAATTATTAGTAAAACTAAATATCAAATCAAATGTAATAAGTAAGAAAGCATCAACACAGGAAAGAACAATAAACAAGCAATTTGCACCTGAATCCCTTGTTTAGCTTTGATTTCCAGCAAAGAATCAAGTCTAGAAGAGGCATGATCACGAAAAGGACGCCTTAGATAAAGTTCTGGGCACAGCCACCACCCACAAATAAATATCTGCAGAGAATTTACATCAATCCAAAAGACACTGTATAAATTAAATCGCAGAATAAATAACAATGAGGAGAGATGATTCAATGCACTGGAGCTGACCTCAGATTTAGCATCCTCAATTGATGAAGCAATAGCATCAAAAGCTGCCCTACCATCTATAAACCACTGAGCCTGACTACCATCGTCAGACAAACCCCTAGGAGGAGCAAAAGAGCCAAAGCGATGAGGATGACACCAACCCTCAGGAGGCCTAAGTCCAGCATCATTAATTGCAGCAACCCAATCTTTAACTCTGGCACCACTTTTAGATCTCAAGTCTATGCTTCTGTTTCCACATGTGACCTTTGAAGTTTCCAATCATCTGTTAGTGAGTGAAATTATCTGATACAATTTCCTCATCACTAAATCATTAATAAACTTACAGTAATGAAGAGGAAAACCCATCACAAATTGAATATATACCACCTAATAACCTTTTGTATCTAAAGGCATCTAGCATGAATTCCCTCTATATTTCTTTGTTTGGTTGTTTACTACACATTTCCTAAAAATACAACCCATGTAATCAGTCAGACTCTGACATGCATGGAAGGATCATATCACTTTTGAAAATGTAATGGCTATCATCTAGTTTGCCTTGCCATCAACAACCAGCAATATGCTTACAGCTTCTCAGATTACAATGTGCTTGTGTGCGTTTGCATGTGTAACTGATCCTTAATCAAGAAAAGCAGCTGACACCAAATCCAGGATATACCATCATCAGCAAAGTATTGGGATAGGGCTAGTACAAAATAACATCATCAAAATTTAAAGTTGACTCAAGGTCAAATTGATTGTTTGTACAAAAGCACAATAAGGAAAATCACACAGAAGAAATAAACTGCACACTGCTTACCTTAAAACTGTGCCGTAAGGGATTCCTCTCCTTTATTTCTGCTGCTAATGACACTCGGCCTTCACCACTTCCATCTGAAGTAGGTAATACATCAAAAACAATTATATCCAAAGGTTTGGTAGCAAAAGGATCAGCCAGAAGTGCCAAGAATCCTGGTTTCAAAACAGCCCACACCTGCAGAAAATCATAAAACATGGACAATGTTGTGTGATTCATCTTGTTGTGGAACCTACAGAAAGTTAGAGCAGTCTATTGTTGGTGTACTATCAAGAAGACCCCAACTAAACCACAAAAGTTGACATGCATCTCCAGGCTAAATCATTTCTGAAATAATCTTTTCCCTTGCCACTACTATTAATTTCCCTCTTTCAGCTTTATTACGATAAATCATATGCTCTATCTAAATTTTTGCAACAATTATCAAGTTTAAACTACAGCAGCAAGATCCAATAAATGAATTGTAATTTTGTGAATGCTGAATCTTAAAGGAATTAGATTCATAAAGTATAATACATGCGAGACGTAATGCACAATGTTCAATGCGGGCAAAATGAATTAAGGTTATCGAGTTATTTATCAAGCTTTTAGATAACTCAGCAGAATGATGTAGAAGGATCAGTTGTTTCACCCTGTCTTGTTCAGCAAAGTATTAGGACATGATAATGATTTTTTTATTAGTCACTTCTGCATTTATTAACTGGCATATGTGGCACCCATATTACATTTGAGCTCCATGATAAATGCCCATGGATATAGAAAGTGTGCTTTTATACCAGCCTTCATATTTACTCAACAAACTTGACTTTCTTTTTTAAGAATTTCCTAATCAGGATATAGACCAAAAGTAATTCCAAACTGTCCAAATCGAGAATGGAGAAAACAAGGAAGTAACTAAACAAATGCATATGCTTGTGCAAACATTCATTTGTAGTGATAGGAGGTCTCATTTATGTGTTCTCAGAAGAAGATTCAATGTTAAAATACTCAAAATATCATTCAACAATGTCTCAATAAAACCTAATGCAATGATGAACCATAAACAGAAACCCTTCATTGTTGCACAACGGTGCACGTACACAAAAATGACAAACACATCTTCAAATCAAAACCAGATACAGACCTAGTCTAGGGACAAGATTGCATTACCTTCTGCCAGTTGTCATTACAGCAACTAAAGCAACAGCAAGCACATTTCCTGGAATCATCATTCTTCACTATTTGTGGTAGATGCTTCACCATAACATATTCTTCTTTCAGCTTAGGGCCATATTCTGGTAAAAAGGACAATTTTGAGACCTCCAAAAACTTGCAAACCTACAACAGAAATTGTCTATTTTAAATTGCATCCCGATTAGCAATCAAGAAGCAGTAAACATTAAAAGAAAGAGAGTATTTTAAATTTTAAAACATTAGGTGTTAAAAACCCAAGACTTTGGAATTATGGGTTGAACTGGAAGCACCAGTAGTTCAAATTCTCTATGATAGGTTCACACGGTTCATCATCACACCACACAAACAGAGCAAGTTCCTGACTGCATAGATATCAATTGATTTGAGTGTAATGGTGTTTCTAAAGGTTGTACAGATGAATGGCAGCCTGACAATTCAAATGATGCATCACATAGAAATGAACTACAGGCTTGCTTATGATGAGCGCAAAGGACAATAAAGTAGCCAAACCCAACCAAAGGCAGCACAGGAGGAGAAGACATGTATTTGCTGATTAGGGCATACATTGAGCAAGTATGAAAATTGATGCTTCGATGAGATGCCTGGTGCATTGTTTTTGGCTCAAACTACTTGTAACCAATTTAAAAACAGCATGGAGCTTAATTGATCATTGTCAGATGATAGAATATTAAAAAAATCCTCAAGTGACATGCAAGAGGAAAAAAGAAAGTTGCCTTCAATGTTTTTTCAGAAGTTTCCACATCTGATATATGCGCGCACGCCCGCACGCACGCGCGCGCGCGCACGCGCGCACACACACACACACACACACACATGCATATATGTATATAAGCACTTGAGACAAAGAAGAGGGCATGTAGGAACTAAGGTGAATATGCCGAGCAGACCCATGCTTTGGAGTTCAAAGTAATGGTAGCTAGCAGAGATGCTGGATTTATTTATCTAAAATTCACATTTTTCTGAAGTCATCACCATATGAAAATTAATGTATGTCATTCACTTTGTTAATTTGAAAGAAAGCTTTCACTGTCCGCGAACAAATCATGGATATGTATTCCGAATAACACCAGCAAAAAAATAAGACGGGTGCCACAAACTATTTTTAAAAATATTAGAGTTCAAACATACCTCTCTGGAGTTAACAATATCCATGTTCCCTAAAAAGTGATTTAAATATTGTTGCATTGCAACCTTTGCATCGTCTGACATCGAATGCTGCTTTCCCAATGCTGGACGAATAACTGGTAAAGCAGCACTTGATGGAACATCTCTGAACAGAAAAATCACCTGTAAGAACTATGAGAATTACTGTAGACAAGGACATAATTCATGTTTAATATTATAAAAAGGTGTAGGTTGTAACCTGTTTTTGGCAATTTCATCATGATGCAATGGAACGGTCTCATCATCAGCATCATCATCATCTTGCACCATGGGCGTATGCTCTCCTATTCCTAGATTTTGAAGCCAATCTTTAACCTTTAATATAATTTTTCAATGAAAACCACATCAAAACCACACCTTCGCATATAATGTCATATTAACAACATAACAATCTCAAAGCATTCAGTTATACAAAAACTAAACCAATGTGATCCACCACACACAGAGACAAACCTGTTCTTGCTTCTCCTGAATTTCCTCGAAAAACAATCGTTTCTTCAATGCAAAATGTAAATAAAACACTTGAGCCGCTTTCTTCAACAGTGTCCACTTGAACTAAATTCACCAAAATAAAATTACACGTTAAAAATCTTACATTTATACGCCCCTACTAATTCCAGAAAAAAAAAACAACTCTACTTAAATAATTCTCCACAAAATAGAGGATCCAATAATAATTAAATATTCTCCGCAAATTAGAGGATTCAATAATATATTTAAATATGTAATATATCTTAGGTTAATAGAATCTAAGCTTCAAATTTTACTTTTCAACTAGCTTTTATGATCATCCAAACACGGCCTCACATTCAAATTCAAATTGAATATTCAAAATTCAGAAACCTAAAAAACAAAATCGAGTCAAAATTTAGTTAGCCGATCGCGTATCTGTACCTGTTTGTATTGAACTTCGATAGTGTAAGATAATTGAACAGGACTAATATCGCTGAGGTCGGGTCTAGAAACGGAGACGATAGTGCCTTTCGGTAATTCATCGAAAATCCGACAGGATTCCGGTGTCGAACCTTGACGGAAAGAGAAGAAGGACGATATTTTTGATGATGATTGTGGTTGTAACGGCGTTGATGGCTCTGATTGCATTTTTACGTATCGGGGACCACCACCACCTCCGACACCTCCACCTCCCATTAATTGCTCTGATGATGCCATTGATTTTGACTTAATTTAAATTAGTAATTTTTCTTATATAAAAAAATGAGAACTGGCGACTTTTTTTTTTTTTGTTTGTTTAGATCTGAGTTAAATTTTCTGGTTGAGAGAAAGGGAGAGACGGTAGAAAGTTTGGAATGGTTGGTTTGGGGTTTAAATAAGTGAGAGAGGGCCATCGAGATTCGCGAACCCACGTGGTCAGATCTACTAGCGTTCAAAAGGTGGGTTTTTTTGGGAAATGTGGGTTAACGGATTGTCCGAACAAGAACAGATGGCTCTTCTTGCACTTTTTGAAGAAGCATAGAAACGCTATTGATTGTGATTTACACGTGTTGAAACTTGCAAGCTGGGAGAAAAATTCGCTGGCAAATCGGTACCGACATGGTGTGTTAGAATATTTTTGGTAATGCGGTGTGACATGATTTAAAAATAAAAAATAACAAAAAACTTATTTTAAATTATTTTAATATCCTGAAATTAAAAATAAATCTTAAAAATAAATATATTATTTTAATAATAAACACTATTTTAACTATTGATGAATATAAACTAGTACATTAGGAATTTAAGTTAATTTATGATTGTGTTATGAATATGTTTTTATACATAAATTTTTAAAAGGGAAATTATATCTAGTTTTTTTTTTAATTTATCTTTATGATTTGAAAAATTGCATCTTTATATCTTTGATTAACTCAAGAATTAAAATAATATATAAAAAATAAATTTATTCTTGAGTAGCTGATCAGTATTTGAAAAAAGAACTATGTTTGTGGAACAGGGCTATTGTATATTGTAAAAACGGATCAGGAGCTCACAACAATGCTAACTGCCAACGGAGGAGAAATTTCTGCAGGAAAACACGATATGCAGTGGCGTAAATGAGAATAAGGACAACATTACCACCTGCAAATATATCTAAGAAGATATATTCTGCTTCCCCAGCTGGAACACGGCTGAATCCTCGCCTGCAAGTGGCGGAGGGGCAGAGGTACCACCCAATTCCTGGCCAGGCAACTAATGGCCTGTACAAATTCTAAACACAGGAACCCTACACAATAATTCCTTGACTGTTACAGCAGCACAGGGAACGGCATAAGGATCTCCAGGTCCATTGCTGAAAAGAATTCTGTCTGGTTTCATCTTTAGAGTTTCTGATGGTGGCCGATTTGAAGGCGCCACAGTGATTTTTCAGCCATAAGATGCTACGCGTCTGAGTAAATCATGCTTGATCCCAAAATCATATGCAATGACCTTCAATCCAAGAGCAAGAATAAAAAACAGAAAGAGCAATTTATAAACAAAGATCTTCATTTTCATTTTAGGCCTTCTCATTTATTCTATCT
>Ga0325411_1006625_pt1 | contig 12691 bp, 7 predicted proteins | sample PopdelMetagenome_13_FD_206181 | JGI IMG/M metagenome (GOLD analysis project Ga0325411, IMG submission 206181) | Populus deltoides microbial communities from Bellville, Georgia, United States - Xylem-PdIQD-R4 | ecosystem: Host-associated > Plants > Phyllosphere > Stem > Wood/Secondary xylem... | reverse complement strand
TGATAATAATTACACTGAAAAACTGGTCACTAAAAAATAAGTCAAATCACATATAACTTATCTAATATTTGAGGGGTTATGACATGTTGTTAAATGGTTCGTTTGATATTCAAATATAAATCAATTAATTGTTGAATTGATAATAAGTTAAATTATTTAATTAATTTTATTTTATTTTATTTAGGATTGTGATTTATATTTAGGCCGACATATTAAAAACCTAATGGATCATGCATATTGAGAATCATTGATAAAAAAAATAAATTGGAATGATTAATTAAGACCGACCTGATTTTAAACAGATTTTAAAAATTAAAGACTAGAATGTAATTTATATAGTGGCTTACAATTCTAGACCTAGAAAAACTAAATAGGGATTTGATTGTATAAATTTTAAAATTATCTTGAAATAATATATGTGATATTTTTCAGGGGACAAAGTGATATTTTTTCATTAAAATGGTTATTAAGTTTTTTTTTTAAAAAAAAATAGAATGTTATGTCTCTTATGCCTTATATTCAACGTACATATTGTACATGTTATAAACCATTTTACCCCTAATTTATTTTTCAAAAATAGCCAAAAAATACTTTTAAAAACATAAAAAAATCCAAAAAAATATTTTTTAATTAACTTAACAAAAGTTTCGAAGCTTTAATTGGACACAATAATTTTTCCAATGATGTGATTAATTTGAAATCGATTATAATTGAGAGAATTAAAGGATCAAGGACTAAAATTTTCAATTTGGCATAATTTAGGAGGTTATATTAATTCAATCGAGGCCTTAATTGAAATTTTATTTTATTATATAACTGATTTTAACTTTAATTAAAAGGATTTTAAAGTTCAAGGGCCTTTGCCAGAAATAGACAAATTAAGGAAGTATCCTTAAATTCGATAACGACTCAATTGAATTCTTTTACTTGATCATTTTGACTTTTATGCATGATAAAATAAAAATTCAAAACTCTAAGGAGGATTAACTATAAAAACTTGCTGACATTTGAAGACTGCTTTGGAAATTTGCAACACTAAATGATGTCATTTCAAAGGCATGAATATAACCATCTCCTCATTTCTTTGTTTTCTTTTCTAGAAATCTCACAATCCTAGCAACTAAAATTAAAAGAATACTAATTGTGTTGTCTTTTAATATCTTCCAAACCCAGCCTATCCCCATAGTCATTTTGCTTATTTTATGCATTGTCCTATCAGGATATTGGCGTCGTTTGTGCTTTACTTTACAAGAGAGTCTCTGGATTGTGATTATCAATTTCAGTCCTAGACTTTGTCACAACTTTATCACTAAGTTTAGGTTGTTTGCATAAAACATTTTAATCTCATACTTCCCTAGCTAGCCTTGCACATCTTTTTTTATCATATCCTGTGAATGATCAGATTTGGTTGTTGTAATCTTATGGTTGGTTTTGTCTTAAACCCTAGGTAAAGTCAGTCCCCATTCCCTACTATTAATAAAAGTTCTTTTAGGGTATAAAAGGAATAATGAGAGAATTAGATAGAAAGGTCTTATATAGAGAAATATGTTTTATGAGAGGCACTTTTGAAAGATTCTTTCATAATTTCAAAATAAAGACACAAGTTTTAAGGTCTTTTGAGGCATTTGGTTTAATTAATCTATGGGTCTTATTAGAATTTTTAGACCTAAATCCGATTATTTTTTTGAAACCTAAGTATTTATTTCCTTGTCCATTCAACTATCAACCTTTGGTCTAGGTATATCTCTTTGTCTTTATTGATTTCATTTCGTTTGATGTTTGTACTTTTAGTTCTTTGACATGTATGTGGTCATAAATGTGTTTTTAATGCATGTTTGGGTTATTGTGGGTTTTTGTTATATGGTCTTTTAAATGCATATATTGCCCCTACCAATGATTAGCTTGTCTTAAGCCTAATAAATTAGTCTGTAAATCTAAGAGCTTATTTTTTATGGACTACGTGGGGAAAATTATGGCCTGATGTTTGATGTGTTTGGTTTGTTCACCATTTATGAACTGGATGAAGTTGAGAAATTTATATCTTGTGTATATTAATGAATGTGGGGGTATTGATGTTTATTATCATATGAGTCCGAGTACATCTTTTATTTGTTTTCCTTGTTATGGCTATGTATTTCCTAGTTGGTCAAACTATATGGACTCATTTAGGGTGATGTACCTTTTTAGTAGTTATGAATGATGCTTGGCTTGTATGGATATCTATATTTTTGCATTTTTTTTTATTTTTTAGAGTTAGCCCAAACCAACTAAACTAGGTCTTTTATAATATCTATATATTTTCTATAAAATATTATGAATTATAAATTGTTTTTTTCCTTTGTTTTCAATAAACTGCATTTAATCAAGACTTTTAAATTAGTTGGCATCTTGTATTTTTTGTGTGTCCTTGATCATCCATATATTACAACACTAATCTTTTATCCAAAAATTGAATCTATCTAAAATGAGTAAAGAGTTCCAAATTATTTACTTTTAGTTTTCAATCCAAAAGGCATCAAAATCACTTACTTATGCATTTTGGGCCTTGAAACAAGTTTACAGCCTATTGAGTTTTGACCCACAACAAAAAGGCCTATTGGACTGACATTTAACACTTTAAAAAAAGAATATGTAACCAATCTTTATTTTTAAGAATTGTATCCAAATTATTTTTGTTATTCACTCTACGTATTTTAGTTAAATGAAATCCATGTGGGCCATTACCTTAAGTATTAAAGGAGAGTAGCTTTTCCATGGATTTTCTCAAAAATATTTTGTTGTTCACTTTTAGTGTTCAAGATACATAGACTCTACACGTGCCATGGCTTTGGACCCTAAAATGAGCAACACTTTTTATTTTTTTTTAAGGTAATAAAATGAATCTTAAGGTCTCTACACTTAATATTCACCAAAACAAATAGGAATATTAGTTTTTAAATAAATTTCACAAATACATGTTTAATAAATACAATGGGGAATGAGGTTTTCCACTTACTATGTACTAACATTGATAATAGGCAACCAAAAACAAAAATGGAACTCAAAAGTTGAATGTTAAACAACACACCAAATGTCTTATGAACCCCAAAAAAGTCATTATCAAGATTCTAGTCCAAAAATGGACCATCATGTCACTAGATCCTAACCAAAATAGATGAACTCATAGTAGTCACTGTTTGGATAGGATTGGAGCATAAAACCTTCATTTAGTCATGTAACGAGTGAATTTAGGTATTATAGGATAGATTGACCCTAAAAAGATATCATTCATTGACCCTTTCTAGAATTTGAGTTAGGTTCATTGAACCCAATATATGCCCATTGGTTATTTACTAGCATGACTTGATAGATCATTAGTCGCAGGTTGTGAACATGAGTAACCAATTTAAACATGTTAATTGACCAAGTGTCATCAAAAGATAACAACAGGGAGTTGCAAAAATGAACTAGACTTTAAAATGGTTAGGCTTACACTAAGCATCCATCAGGGTTTACTTGCAATAGCTATCATCTATATAGATGGACTACTGGTGGAATTTGCACAATAGACTTTTAGAAATAAAATACAAGGTCAACAATGCAACTTACCTCAAGTATGATGCTTTTGGATGATAATATATTCTTTTTAACATAACTAGTCTCTTGCCTTAGAACTCTACAAACTAGTTAGAGTTTTCTAGTGACTATAATATTAGGCGATGACTCCTTTCATATAATCTTAGACTTTATCCCTCATCTTAATATAAGAGACCATTCTTTCCTTTTTTTAGGAAAGACGACGAGTCGTTGGAATGTCGGGTGTGACAGAATAACAACTCCACTGGAGAATTTAGGACTAAGTTTTGTCTTTTGTCTTTAATTTTTATCCTTATTTATTATGTTTGTTTACTTTTTCATTTTACTTTAGCATGCATTTTATTCCATAACTGTCGTACATATGCATATTGGATATGGATTTGTGCCTTCACACACAATACATTACACTTTTAAGAGAATACGTTATTTTAGGTAAGGTGAGGAAGTAATGGTACCTCAAAACCACCACACCATCGCTATTTTTTACTATCACACTTTAGTGTATTTTCTTAATAAACCAAAACCAACCTAACAACTAATATTATAAGAAACGCTAAACTAGTAAAATGCTAGAAGCCACTAAGAACAATCCTAAATTAAAGATTCTAGATTTTTTTTCAGAGATCATGTTGTTAGGTACAAGAAGTGTCTTGGAGCGAGTGTGTAGAGTGTAGGAGTGAGTTTTAAGGGTTCTAGATATGACCATGTATTCTTGTAATTTTGGTGTTTGATTCTTCATCACTTATGATTATATATTTGTTTTTTTTTCCTCTAACAGCCTATAGAGTAGAGAGAGGAGAATTAAGAAGGGAAGCATTATAAAAGCAAAATGTACCAAAAGATGTCACAATAATTTTGGTTATAACTAAAGTCATTAATCCTACAAGAAAAAAGTAGTGAAAAACAAGCAAGACCAAAATTTGGCAATAACTAAAAGCAATTGGTTTTGTAATAAGAAATGGATCATTGGGACTTGATGTTATGGTGCTTGGACAATATTGACATATCAGAGATGAGCTTTTCTATTTTCCTATAAAATCAATCATACTCTTATGGAAGTACTACCATGCCTGTGTTATGTGCATTATTGAAGAAAAAACATGTACGAAATAAGGGTTGGGGTTGATTGATAAAAAATATATAAAAAAACAATCATTACAATTTTAATCAGAAAGATAAAGGAAAACATAGTGTTTCACTAACCTGCCTCAACACAATGTTTTGTCTTTGTTTTAAGTTTCATTTAGCTCATCTTCAATACAGTGTTTTATTATTATTTGCTAGTTATAATTTTTTCCACATGCTGACCTAGATTAAAGGAATAGTATTGTTAGACAATAGTACCTTATATGTAAAAAATATTTTTTTTGTTGTAGAGACTAGTGGAAAAAACTATGATGAATTAGTTTTTTTCTCTCCCTTCTCTCTCATATATTTCTTCCTCTTTTTTTTTCTCTCTTCTAGCTCATTGTTGCCATTAGATAGCATTTGTACCTTAACGTTCTTCTTCACTAAACTCTTTAGATACTTTGCAAGTAGAAGATGTGGAAATCTAACTCACTACAAGTGGTATCAGAGTTCCTTATTTTCGGATCGATGAAATTTCTTCTAAAACTTGATCCCAATATCTGAAATGAATGGAGGATTCTCTATACTCTATTACCAAGGATTAGGCTAAAAAATATGAACACATGATAAAGATAAACACTCAACATATTCATGGGCCTATGTTTCTAGTGTGGTGACAGGTTTACACTTAGGCTTAAATGTAAAAACAAGAAACTATATTCATTATGCATAATAGAAAATAAAAAAGACAATAAAGATGTTAAGAATGAAGTGGAGAAAAATAATTCAGAAACCATTACTCCATTTATTTCCCTCAATGTATTGGAAAAAACAGTGGGATTCCATACCTTAAGGGTCAATGGCAGAAGAGATAAACACTTAGTGTTCATCCTGATTGACTCAGGTAGTACTCATGATTTCTTAAGTACTGAATCAGCAAAGACAATATGACATGATATCAATTAAACCCTTAACAGATGAGGTAAAAAATGGTGGAACTATGTGTTATACTATAATATATAGGAACTTCAAATGGAAAATACAGGGAAAAAACTTTGTGCCAAATTTTTTCATTGTTGATCTAAACAATTATGACATGGTTCTTGGTTTTAAATGACTAGTTGTGTTAGGTAATATAATATCAATTATAAAGAGCTATGAATGTCTTTTACTTGGCAAGGTAAAGAAGTGGTGCTTAAAGAAGATAGAGTTGCTCAACTATAAATTATTAGGTTTGAGCAGTTGAGTGGCTTATTGGATAGTCCATTAGAATTTATAGAGGTAAGCTTATGTAGCTTGAGGATCTTAGAGGATGTTGATAACATGATGTGTTCCATGTTATCCACACCATCTCCTGTTGGGGAGAGGATTATTGCCTTAGAAGATCTATTAAAAAACTACAAAGAGATATTCAATGAACTAATGAGGTTACCTCCTACTAGAGGTCATGATCACACTATACCACTTAAAGAGAGAGCTCAGCCTATCAACTTAAGGCCATACAAGTATTCTGAAATACAAAAGGATACAGTGGAGAAAATGGTTGCTGAAATATTGGAATCAAGGATTATTTAGCCTAGCAACAACCCTTTTGCTTCTTTAATTATCTTGGTTAAGAAAAATAATTGTTCACAAAGGCTTTGTGTTGATTATCAAGCCCCTAATAAACTAACCATTAAGGACAAGCTCCTTATACCCTTAGTAGATGAGCTATTAGAAAAGTTGGTTGATGCAATAGTGTTTTTCAAGGTGGATATGAGATCTGGTTATTATCAAGTTAGAATGGTAAGACAAGATGTTTTTAAAACAACATTCAAGACTTACAATGGACACTATAAGTTTCTTGTAATGCACTTTGGCCAAATTAATGCCCCTGCTGCATTCTAAAGTTTGATGAATCAAGTAATCAAAAAGTACTTAAAAAAATTTATGTTAGTGTTTTTTGTTGACATATTCATTTACAATCAATATATGGAAACACACGTAGAAAATTTGAAAACAATATTTGAATTGATGAAAATGCATCAACTAGTTGCTAAGTACAGTAAGTGCATATTTGGCAGTAAACATGTAAAGTATTTGAGATTTATAATAACTGAAGATTGATTTTTTATTATCCCTAAAAAGATCAAGACAATAATTGACTAGCCTGAACCTTGAAATATCAAACAATTGCATAATTTTCTTGGCCTTACTGGTTATTACAGGAAATTTATCAAGGGTTATAAGTTAATTTATAAACCATTAACACAGTTGATAAGAAATGATGCATTTATGTAAAACATGAAAACTTTTAAGAAGCTAAAGGAGATAATGACTCAGCCTCCAGTCGTGGCCTTACGTTACTTAAACAAGGTGTTTGTTAAAGAAACAGATGCTTCGGGAAGAGGAATTAGGGTAGTGTTAATGCAAGAAGGACATTATTCGGCTACATTAGCAAATCCCTGGGTTTAAGACAACAAATTCTGTATACCTAAGAAAAGGAAATGATGGCTATACTTCATACAATCTTTAAATAGAGACACTACCTATGAGGTAGGTATTTCAAGGTTCGAACAAATCATGTCAATTTGAAGTATCTAATAGAACAAAAGATCACATTTTTTTCTCAACACTTATGGATTTCCAAACTATTAGGCTTGGATTTTGAAATTGAATACAATAAGAGCAAAGATAACACCGATTTTGACACCTTGTATAGGAATCTTAAGGGATAATTGTTTACTATGACAGTATTATCAGTTTCTACCACCCTAATCGATCAGATTAAGGCATCATGGGAAAAGGATAGCAATACACAAGGGATCATTCAGGATATATGTAAGGATCCCAACTCTCATCCTTACTATAAATGTGAGAATGGTCACCTAAGCAGGAAAAGGTAAAATAGTATTTAGTTATAACCTTAGGCTACACAAGAAACTTATTGATATGTATCATGATTCATCTATAAGGGGTCACTCTAGGTTAAGTGCTACTATTAAAAGAGTTGGGAGTTTATTTTATTAGAAAAAGCAATATAAACACATCAGGCAGTATATGAAGGAATATAGGGTATACCAAAGGAACAAAACAAAGAAAGTCATCGGCCTAATATTAATTACTGCAACCCTTTCCCATTCCACAAGCTCATTTTAATGACATAAACATGGATTTTATTGAAGGCTTCTTTAAGTCTAATGGTAAGAATGTTATTTATGTGATGATAGATATATTCAGTAAGTATGTTCATTTCTTAGTCATAGCACACCCCCCACTTTGTTGTTATTGTAACTACTGTTTTCATGAAAAATATGTATAAATTACATGGGTTTTCATCTATGATTGTCAGTGACTATTGTGATGTCACGGTCACACAAATTAATTACCATAGCTTAAATAAACTACATATTATAGAGCAAGCAAAGGGTCGATCCCATGAGGAAGATCTAATTCAGGTTTTTATGCTATATGATATGAAATTAGGGGGGTTTTGAGGTTATCTAATCTATGATATGGCAAACTAAATAAAATAATCAAACTAAATTAAATAAATCTGAAACTTATCAAGAGAGAAAATCTTGGTTTCAAGTAAACGTTCACCTACGAAAATCAAAATTGATCATTGAAACGATACGTCAATTTATATTATGAATATTTATATTTTCTTAACATTAGTTAGTTAACCAATCCGCAATGTAACTAATCCTAACCATTAAATAATCACAGTGTCCGCACTAGTAATTTAATTCAATGGCAGCCTTAAGAACTAGATAGGTTGATAAATCTAGACAAGATAACTGTTTACAGTTTATGTTTAATTTGATTGAATATTTTTTATAAGATTAATTACATAGATTTTCCATAATTATTAAACTTAGTTGCTTCACAAGTTTAGATATCACAACTCCGGTTTTGATAGCAACCCTAGCAATAGATTGGTTAGAATAATAACTTAGAGTCCACTCTAACAATCAAACTAAGTAATCATAGGAAATAGGCATAGGAAAACAAACATACTCATCATATAAACTGAAAAGAAAAGATAAAATAGATCTCATAGTTCTTGAAATTCGAAGGTTTCTGTGTCCTTGCAACCAAGAAAAATAATTTAGCCTTGCATGTCTATGAAAAAATAATCAAGAGAAAAGATGAATACATGATTTTGGGTATAAGAGAAAAGGGTGAAGTTTTTCTTCTCTTTCTGGTCGCCCTTCCCTTCCTTTCTCTCTTTCTTTTTATTTGATAGGAAACCCTAGTCCCTACTTTCCTACAAAATAGTCCTTTGCTAAGTAGACAATTTACATTTAAATAGTGCAATAACTATTTTTCTAAAAAAAGAAGAAATAGTCTTGCATAAAATCTTCAAGCTTTGACTTTTGACTTGGAGAAGTTAAATTGCCAAAATAAAGACTTTGATGTTAGCTTGGATGTTTGGTAAGTAAATTGGACTTGTTTCTTCACAAAACCTGTCTATTGGCAGAATTTGTGAGTCATCTTAGAAAAATCATATCTCTCTCATATGAGCTTTTTTTTTTCTTCTGAAACTTGGTTGGTTGATAGGTCTTCGAGTCAGGAATCCAAAAGAATTGAGTTTGCATCAAATGAACTTTTCTAACTCAAGATATTCAAGTCGAAATGGCTGAAAGTCAACACTAACAGAACATCAGATTTGTCTTTGAAGGCTACGATTTCCATGCTCTTTTTTTTTCTTGCCATATATTTATGGAAAAGTATGGATATTAGCTTTCTAATGCTACTAGAATCACTTCATTTTTACCTCTAAAGCTCAAGCTCTACACAAAATATTGATCGAAGGTCAAATTTGTCAATGTTCGACATGGGCTGGAATATGGTCTGAATTGTCTCTAATTTACTTCTTTTTGAATCTTACATCCAAAAGTGCCTTCAAAACATAAAACAAAGAATATCAATGCATTTTATATATAAAACTTAGGCAAAATACTAGGCAAATATAAGTACAACTATCGAATAATATAGTTGCATTAGGGACAGGAGCCCGGTGTTTCTAAGTCAGTTTTGGAAGAATCTATTTGCCATTTAGCCTAATAAGAGGTTGAATTGCATTTATTTACTACCTAGCATCCCCAGACTAATGGGCAAACAGAAGCAATCAATAAATGCCTAAAAACTACTTGAGGTGCATGTCAAGTGCTAATCCTAGTCAATAGTCTAGATAGTTATCCTTCTATTCATGCTTTTATTAAATCTACACTATATGAAATACTTTACGGTCATATGCCTTCTATTCATATTCTTTACTTGCTAAAGGATTCTAATATTGAAGTTGTGGATGCATTTTTTATATAAAGGGAAGACATGTTGAAATCTATCAAAACTAATCTCAAGGTGGCACAACATAGGATGATCCAACAGGCTAACAAGAAAATAAATAAAAGGGTGTTTGTTATGGGAAATTGGGTTTATATTAAACTACAATTGTACAGACAAAGGTCAGTGGTTACAAAAGAATCACACATACTATCACATAAATTCTATAGTCCATATCAGGTAATTGAACGTATTAGGACAATGGCTTACAAGCTATGCCTACCCTTATTGCCGCAATCCACCTAGTTTTTCATGTATCATAATTAAAGAAACATGTGAGGTGTAAAAGAGTATATGAAGATATACCTAAACTGCATGTTATCCTAACACCTTAACCTCAAGCAATATTGAATAGAAGAATGGTGAAGCATCACAATTGTGCAACCACTCAGGTCCTAATCTTATAAAAGAATTCACCTCCAGTTGAAGCCACGTAGGAGTTCTTTGAAGAGTTCTCTCTAAGGTTTCCAATATTTCCCCTTAAGGAAAAAGGTATTTTTATGGAGGAAGAATTGTTATGTGCATTACTGAAGAAAGAAGATGCAAAAAAAAAAAAAGAGTTAGGGTTGATTGATTCAAAAATATAATCATTACAATTTTAATTAGAAAGACAAGGGAAAACACAACATTTCATTTACCCACTTCAACAGAATGTTTTGTTCTTATTTTAAGTTTCATTATCCCATCTTCAACGTAGTGTTTTATTTTTATTTATTAGTGATAATAGTTGGCACGAGTTGGCCTAGATTAAAGGAATAGTACTGTTAGACAACAGTACCTTATATATAACAACATTTTTTATTGGAAAAAATTATGATGAAATTAGTTTCTTTCTCTCCCTCCTCTCTTTCTTCCTCTTTCTTCTTCTCTCTTCTAACTCATTACTGCCAATGGATAGCATACTATACGATATTGTTCTTCCTCTGAATGCTCTTCAAGTAAGTGTTGTGGAAATCCAACTCACTACAGCTTGTTGATGCTCATGTTAGGGCTATATATGTCGGAAAAAAGGAATAATATGACACCTTGAACCAATAAGAAAATGTTATATGGGTGTGTGTATTATCATGCACACTACTGGATGCATTTATAAATTTAACTATTCAAAGGCAAGCTATAGTTCCGATTGACCATAAAAATAGGATTCTTAGCATGCAAAAGCTTGAATCCCTCCCTGTAAATATCAAATCATATAACCCATTATCAAAATCTTAGGAAAACAAAATACAAAATAGAACGCGATAATCAAATCATGAAAAAAAAAACTAAAAGGCATCAGTTTTTAACTTGGCCATAAGACTCATAGCATTGTAGATTGGTACATTGTTATGATGTCTAAGCTCTTCTTCACAAAACTTAATGTTGCTTTTGAGAGTGTTTTGTATTGTTGAATTCATCAAGAGAGGATTGGTCTTCACATAATTTTTTAGCACAATGTAATGGTTTTTTTATCCTTACAGAAAAATGATATATACCTATTACTTGGAAGTATTTTTAGCGTTTCAGCTTTAATTATACAATGAATTCATGAACTTACCTCTTGAAGACAAAAAAGAAAAAGAAAAAAGAATAAGGTGTGCAATGACAATTATGCATTTTTCGTTGCATCTTTTACTAATTTTATAATATTATTTAAATTATTGAAATGGAGGTGCGTGGGGGCTCCAGAAAATTTTTGGCAACGTGCCCGATCAAAATACATGATCAAATAGTGGCTTCCAAGGGAGCGATAAACTCTTCTAGTCAGTACGTACTCGACCATGTATCACTTGTTTCTTTTCCACCTTTGATTTACCGTCAATGGTGTTGCTTTCTCTCTCTCTCTATCTCCTTTTCTCTCTCATCTAAGCTGGTAAAATAATCCAATCACAGATTCCTATTACCAGAGATGTAGCAATCAATCCCATAATTTAAACCGTCAATTGAACTTTAAGAATAAAATCAAGTCATGAAAGCAACTCGCATGGAAACAATGGTTACAAATCTGACTATTTACAACTTATAGGCAACCAGCATGCACGACAGCAATTCTCACACAGAATAATATTAGCAACTGATTTTTTTGAAGCGCAGATTTAGAATCTGACTGAACTAGCAATTAATCCTGCATTTCGAGAATAAAATCATGTCACGACAGCAATTCTCACATAGAAAAAAAGGTTAGAAATCTGACTATTTACAACTTGCATGCAGCAAATATTCAATTATATTTTTAGAAACTGATTTTTTAAAGCACTAATTTGAAATCTAACTATCCCTTAAGGCACGAGACTAAAATAATAGGCAACCTCAAGGCAGGATGCATTCAAACATAAAATTACTGCGGAAACAAAATCTATTCTCGAAGGTCAGAAACATTTTGAAACAACAAGGAAAAGGAAAGAGAGAAGCTAAGATGCAGGGAGCGGGATTGGCCTCACAGCACTTTGAATTCGCCTAAATGCTGTCCTAACTCGTTCCTTGAGACCTTCATTCTCACTCTCAACATCCCCACTCTGTTTGTCAAGCTCTGCTACATTCCCATCAACACTTATGACCAGTTTCCCGTTCTCTCCAAGTTTCACATCTCCAAAAAGTGAAACAAGGAAGGCATAAATCACTTTCTCTGCTTTTTTCTCATTTTCTTCCTCAGATTTTATGTCCTCTGACTCGACAATTACCTTAGGAACCTCCCGGCTGATGTTCAAAACCAAAGCTACAATTGAATCAGACACCA
>Ga0325411_1006624_pt1 | contig 12693 bp, 8 predicted proteins | sample PopdelMetagenome_13_FD_206181 | JGI IMG/M metagenome (GOLD analysis project Ga0325411, IMG submission 206181) | Populus deltoides microbial communities from Bellville, Georgia, United States - Xylem-PdIQD-R4 | ecosystem: Host-associated > Plants > Phyllosphere > Stem > Wood/Secondary xylem... | reverse complement strand
AATGAAAACCTAGAATGTAGACTTATAAATTATATAATGAGTTAATGATAAAAGAAAAAATTTAGTAAATCAGTTTACAAGAAATGATTTATGAGAATTGGTTACACGTCTTGATAGTCATAACATAATTGGAATCAAGTGGATTCTTCAGAACAAATTAGATTAGCATGGAATAATCATAAGAAACAAAGCAAGACTAGTGACACTAGGATACACTTAAGTTGAAGGGAATGATTTTGATGAAACATTTACACCAGTATCTCATTTGGTATTTGTTTGTATATTACTTATAATTGTTTGTCACTTGAATTTTAAACAGTATCAAATGGATGTTAAGAATGCATTCCTAAATGGAATTTTACAATGAGAGGTCTATATAGAACAACCTAAAGATTTCACTAATCATTTGTTTCTTAATCATTTATACAGGTTGAAGAAAGCTCTTTATTGTCTAAAACAAGCACTGCAAGCATGGTACGAATAGTTAACAAAATATTTGTTAGATAACAATTTCAAAAGAGAACAAACTAACAAGACTTTTTTTGTAAGAAAAAACTGGTAAACATCTACTCATTTCTTAGATTTATGTTGATGACATTATATTTATAGCTATCCATGATTCATTTCCTCATGAGTTTTCCAAAAAAATAAAATTTGAATTTAAAATGAGTATGATTGGTGAGTTAAACGTCTTCTTTGGCATACAAATTAAGCATATATAGTGAAAATTGAATTTTTATTTCTCAATCTAAGTATGCTAGAAATATGGTTAATAAGTGTGGTATTAAAGGAAAGAGTCATGCTCATACACCTGTGAGCATGTATGTCTAAACCAGCTAATTATATAAGTAAGGGTGTTGATTCTACACTTTATAAAAGCATGATAAGGAGTCTACTTTACATTACTACAAGTAGACTTGGCATTGCTTTTAGTGTTGGTGTTTGTGTTAGATTTTAATGTAATCCTAAAGAATCACATCCTACAGCAGTTAAAAGAATCTTAAAATATCTTAGTGCTACAATTGATTTTAAAATGTTATTCTTTTAAAAGACCAAATAAAAATATTATCTTAAAGCATTGTGAGGAATTCAAGTTATTTTACTACCTGTTAGCAAAATTCAAATTGAGTTGAATACAAGTATGCTAACAGTTAGGGAGGAGTAATCTTGAATTGACTAAAACTAGTTGAATCTAGTACACAAGCTGTTAAGTCATTCTTCCTAATAGATTCTTAAGAAAAAAAATCAAGTATTCATATCATTATGGAGATAGACGAACACTTCGGTATGGATCCATTCTACTCTTCAATTCTTTGAGAAAAAAAAGTCAATTGCTCATTATGAAGATAAACCAGAAATTACATAATAGAAATAATAGAGTTCATCAAATTTTATGTAAGAGTGAAAATCTTCTATATCTAGGTTCTAACATAAAGTCTGACTTTCAATGTATGCTCACACTTTTCTAGCATATCATATATTAAAGAGAAGAAGATGAAGGAAGAAATTTTAAAGCAGAACTATTGTATTTCTCACTCACACATTAACATATTGATTTGGTCAACTAAAAAGATATGTGTTCATAAATAAATATTGACCAATAAGATAAATATCTCCTTTTAAATTTTCAATTGTGGGTATTTTTAGACTAGAAAATTAGATTACTTTATATAGGTCTATATTTCTGCCTAAATGTACAATTAGACACACTTGTGAGAAAAACATGTAAAAATGATGGGCCTAATTGATTTATGAAACAAAAAAAGAAATGGTTAGTCTAAGGAGTCTATTTTCTTCATAACACTGATGTGTCCATAGAGGTTATAGGTGCATATCATGAAGCTTATTGTGAGTAGGAATAAGAGAAAAATAGATGTTTCATGGTTGATTTAATGGTTTTGTTTATTAAAAAATGCAATCACTATTCTCTCTCTCTCTCTCTCTTTCTCACTCATTGTTTCTTGTTTTAAGACACTCATCTTATAATTTTCCAAGAAAATATCTTCCTTCATCTTTACTTGTAGTCTTCTGATAAATACAAAAGAAATTTTTGAGATATGACATTTGTTTATTCTTCCATCTTGCACATAACATTTCTGCAAAAAATGGTAAGGATTCCTCTCTTTATAATCATATATGCATTACATTTGCAGAACACATTTGTTTTGATTTATTGTTTTTTAAAATGGCTAATGCATTTTCTTATTGAAGAGACATTATAAAGTAAAAGGTAAGAAGAAACCTAGAACCCCTATTTCAAACTCTACCGATAAGAAAGAATATGGGACCTCATCCCTTAAAAAAACTCTAGTCTAACCTTCTACTACAAGTAGACCTGACATTGCTTTTAATGTTGGTGTTTGTGCTAGATTTCAATGTAATCTTAAAGAATCACATCTTACAGTAGATAAAATTTTTTTTTAAAATACCTTAGTGTTACAATTAACTATGATGTATGATATTCAAAAGATTTAAAATTGAGTCTAAGTGGCTATTCAGATGTTAACTGGGCAAGTAATGTTGACGATAAAAAAACACTAATGAAGGGTGTTTTTACATTGGTGGAAACTTGGCAACATGGATGAGTAAGAAGCAAAATCCAATCTTATTATCCACTACAAAAGTCGAGAATATTGCAGCAGGCAATTACTACACACAACTTTTTTGGAAGAAGAAGATACTAGAAGATTATGTTTTTTCTCAAGATACTATGACTATTTATTGTGATAATTCCAGTGCAATTAGTATCTCTAAAAATCTTGTGCAGCATTTAAGAACCAATCATATAGATATAACACATCACTTCATTAGAGACTTGGTTGAATTAAAGATTGTGTCATTAGAACATGTGAACATCAAAAATCAATTGGCTAACTTATTCACGAAACCACTAGATGGTCTAAGATTTAAATATCTTAGGAAAGTCATTTGTGTATGTGAAATACCATAATTCTTAAAAGAGATAAAATTTATAAATAACAAAAATAGGTACATTCAAATTTTTGTTTATGTTTTTATATGTTTTTCATAAAGGTGACAAGTTATTGACACTGAAGCCAAAAAGCAAACCTTGTAATTATACCTAACTATACCTCTAAATCTCACAAATTTCATTTTGCTAAGATCAATGCAAAACTTATTAGTATGGTCTTTATTTTTTAAATGTTATTATTTTAAAAGGCCAAATAAAGATATTATCTTTAAGCACTGTGAGGAATTCAAGTTGTTTTACTACTTATTAACAAAATTCAAATTGAGTTAAATACAATTATGCTAACAGTTAAGGAAGAGTAACCTTGAATTGACTAAAGCTAATTGAACCTAGTACACAAGCTGTTAAGTCATTTCTCCTAACATATCCTTATGAAAAAGTCAAGTATTCATATCATTGTGGAAATAAATGAACATTTCAGTATGGATTTATTCTAATTTTCAATTCTTTAAAGGAAAAGTCAATTGCTCACTGTGGAAATAAATAATAAATTACATGATAGAAATGATAAAGTTAATCAAATATTATGTTAGGAGTGATGATCTTTTGTATCTAGGTCTTGGCATAAAGTTTGACTTTCAAGATATGCTCATACCTTGCTAGCATATCATAGATAAAAAAAAAATTAATAAGATAAAGAAAGAAATTTTAAAACATAAATATTATCTTTCTCACTCACACACTCACATCGTGATTTGGTCACGTAAAAAGATACGCGTTCATAAATAAAGATTGACCAATATGTTAAGTATCTCCTTTCAAATTGTCAATTGTGAGTATTTTTATGCTAGAAAATTAAGTTATTTTATATAGATCCATATCTCTATCTAAGTGTACAATTAGATATACTTGTGAGAAAAACAAGTGAAATTGATATGCCTAATTGATTTATGAACAAAAAAAAAAATGGTTAGTCTAAAGAGTCTATCTTTTTCATAACATTGACGTTCAAGAGAGGTTATAGGTTCATATCATGAAATTTGTTGTGAGCAGTAATAAGAGAAAAACAGATGTTTCATGGCTGATTTAATGGTTTTGTTTATCAAAAAATGCAATCATCATTCTTTTTCTCTTATTGTTTCTTATTTGAAGGCACTCATCTTGTGATTTTTCAAGAAAATCTCTTTCTTCATCTTTACTTATAATCTTCTGATAAATATAAAAGAAATTTTTGAACACAACATTTGCTTATTCTTCCATCTTACACTTAACATTTCTGTAAAAATAATAAGGATATCCTCTTTTGATATGAAATTTATTGAGAAGATTGTTAAAAAAATATATGTTTTTATAATCATTTATGCACTACATTTGTAGAGCAATTTTTTTTTTTGATTTATTGTTTTTGAAAATGACAATTTCATTTTCTTGTTGAAGGGATATTATAAAGTAAAAGCTAAAAAGAAACTTGGAACCCCTACTTCAAACTCTACCAATAAAGAAGAATAGGAGACCTCATCCCCTAAAAAGACTCTAGTGTAGCCCTTTAAGATTCAAAAGATAGAAGAAAATGGTAAATTAGTGACTAGTTCCTTTAAATTTACATCACAGTCTAGAAAAATTGACAGCTTCATTTCCTTCGGTATAGAGATGGCTTATATAACCAACTTCTCCAAAAAGAACATATTGGTAAAAAAAATCTCCAAGAAGTGATCTTTCCGATCCCACATCTATGTTTATAAAAGATATATTTAAGAAAAAAATAGTAGGGTAAACTGACTAAAGGAGCAACTGCTCCAAATGATGAAGTAGTTAGGGAGTTTTATGCCAATCGTGAGCATTTCCATCTTGATGACCACTTCATTATTTCTATTGTTATAGATCAAAACCTTGAATTGTCTAATGTTATCATTAGGAAGTTATATAAGCTACATGAAATCACAGATCTTGGCTTTCCCTATAAAGGAATAGGAGCCCTTTCAAAAACTCAGATGAATTATTTATTTATTATCCTTAAAGAACCAAAATGATCTACCAAAGCATATAAACTACCTATGAACACTATATTACATCTTTATTGACTGTTAAAAATTATGCTAACAAACCTCTAGCCTATTTGAAGACATATTGAGCTAACAATTAAGAAAACTTAGTTCATGTATGTTATTACTACTAATGCTTCTATTAACCTAGCCATTTACTTTGTTGATGTCATACAAAGAGCTACAGTTAAGAAGAAAATGAGTTTACCTTTTAGTAGGTTTACATATAGGGTAACAATCATGGCTAAAATACCTTTGTGTGATAATGACCCAATAATAAATATTTATGGAAAGATCTTAGTCATAACTATTGTCAAATCTAAAATTGCGGTTAGTTAAAAGAGGTCACATCTTGAAAAGTCTACACCATCTCAGCCTAAGACTCCTCAAACTAGCCTCCCACCCCCTCTTATAATAGAAAATTATAAGTAATATCAAACAAGTTTAATAGTTTTACTAGTAAGTGGGAACAAAGGATTGATGCAGTTGATAACAGATATGTAACAAAATATTGTGCAAGTTAATAACAGACTTATTCAACTCAACTTAGATGTCGAACAAGTGCATCAATATGTTATCAGTTAAGATAAGGAGTAGGATTGATGTCAAACCAAAAGGAAGACAAAGATGCAAGCAACCAACCAACAACCACACAAGCAGCCAACAATTAGCCCCGAGCCCTATTAGAGAATTTTTTGTTGTTATGGAATTTTACTGATTTTAAATCAGTAATGAATATTGAATATTCTTAACTATAATAACTTGGATATTTTTTTTAGTATAGGAACCTCTATGCTGAATACTTGATGCATGTAGTTATATAACAATATTAATGTATAATAATTTTCAAACATATTATGAATTATTTATTATGTAACATGCTACATGAAGTGTTCTTCGAATAAATTATGAAATGTATGCATGAAACATGCTAGAAACTAATAAGATGTTATTACATGAAAATTAATTGTTCTCATGCTATATAACATTATTTCAATTATGCTTACAGGAATACTTTAATGAAGTATATGTTTATGATTGAACTATTTGAACTACTTGCATATTAATTCATCTTTAATATGTTTTGTCACAAATCAGCCAAAGAGAGAGATTATAAATGTCAAAATTATTGGCATTGATTAGTAAATGATTATTTGCATTGATAAAGATGAATTTGTTTAGATTGTTAGTTTATCCAAATTAGATAAATAATTAGTCAAGTTTATTATTTATGTAATTATCTAGTTTGTTTGAATAAATTATATAAGAAGCTTAGATAAGTTTTATTAAAAGAAGATAAATACAAGTTATCCAAAAATAACTATTAGAGAAATGTTTTCGTGAAACATGATCAGTAGTTTGTTAGGCTTGAAGATAATGTTTATCAAAAGATCTTGTCCTTATCACATGGATGTATATTTAAGTAAGGACAATTAGAAGAATTAAAACAAGAGTAGCACTAGGTAGAGCAGCACTTGCAGCGGAGTAAGAGTGCTCAACCAGCTAAAGAGTTATACAGAGTTTCGCAGCATATACTCTCGACATACAAGTGGGGTGTGAAGAAAATTATCGATGCGAATTGTTCAAAGAAGAGTTGGAGATCTTGCAGACTCCTAAAGGGAGTTTCTGTGTTAACTATTAGCAATTGGATGTTCTAGTTAGGATTACAACAGTTTGAAAATCATCAGGTATTTTGACAAGCTACTATGATAGAAGACAAAACAGTATGTTTGTCTTGCAATTTCACCCTTAGCCTTCTACGATTGGATCCTTAAATTTCTGTGTTTTTTTACAAAATAGTTCTTGGTCTTGGATATTTTCAATTTAATTTTCTAATGGACCTTCAAACTTTTAATTTCTTCAATTTCACCCTTGTTTTTAACCAAATTAAGTCCCCAAAGTTTAACGTCTTTTTTTAAAAAATTAATTGTGAATTTCTTCAATTTGACCCTTAATTAACCCCAAAAACTTTGATTTTCTTACAATTTTATCCCTGATTTCACCAATTTGACTTGTAAAAATTAAATTGGTCATCTAAAACTCTAATCTTCTTAATTACACCCAAATTAGGCTTCCAAACTTAATTTTTCACCAATTACGTTCGTAATAAATATAATTTGACTAATTAAAAGTCTAATTATGTATTTGCACTTAATTAAATCTTTTAATTTGATATAAGGATTGAACTTGAAAAAAAGAAAAAATAAATAAAAGATGGCCCAAGCACATGGGCGTAGGCTTTTTTTTTTCCCTTTTCCTTTATCTTTTTTCTAATTTTATATTTCAACATTGGGTTTGTATTGAGTTTTTATTGATTTTTTTTCAACCTCATCCAACAACACAAGGTTTATTTTTAATTGACTTTATAATTTATTTTGTTTTGCTTTTTTATATTTATCGTGATCTCAAACAAATGTCTTGATATTTGGTTGATGCTTAATTTTACGAGTGTCTACTTTATTTCTTTATAATTAAATAAAAAAATAATTTTTTAATTTTTTTTTATTAAAACTAGTTCAATTCATAGCTTGGATTGTGACTTTGGCATGTTAAATTATGAACTCGAATCAATTCAATAAGTAGTGTTTCAATATTTAAAACAAATTATGGGAAGGATCTCATTTTAGAAAATGAATGATTTTAGATTTATTTTTAAATCAAATCATGTTTTTATTATTTGTTAATGTTTTTTTTAGACCTATTATTGTATTTGACATTGTGGTAACAATTAATTTATAAATTATTTTTTACTTGAAAATATATTAAAATATTATTTTTTATTTTAAAAAATTTATTTTTGACATTCACGTATCAAAGTGATTTAAAAACACTAAAAAATTTAATTTAAAACAAAATATAATTTCAATTTTTTTTTAAAGCACGATATAGTCGCAAAAACAAATATGTTTTAAATTGATTAAGAGCGTTTTTGGCAGTGTGGTTGCGGGTGTTTTTTAAATAACTTTTCGTGCCAAAATGCATACCAATGATATTTTTTTATTTTTAAAAAATTATTTTTGATATCAGCACATCAAAACGATCCAAAACGTACAAACCATATTAAATTTTAGCAAAAAAAAAATTTAAATTTTTTGGAAACGCAGCCGCAGCCGCATTCCCAAACGGTACCTAAGTCAATCTTAAATTAGATTAAGATATTATTTGATATTGTGGTCCGAATATGTTTTTTAAAATTTTTAAATTGTTTATGGAAAAATTTTAAATTAATATTTTTATTTTAGTTTAATGTTTTAATATAAAAAAATAAAAAATATATTATTTTAATAAATTTTCAAATAAAAAACAATTTAATAATAAACTTTATTCCACTTTTATACACGCTCTAGTGACATTTTATGAGTATTCCTTCTTGTCTTGACATATTTTTTACGTTGAAAACAATTTTGTTCGGAACCGCAGCCTAGGCCGGTTATCTAGTTCATTATTAATTTATTATCACGCTGCGTCTCTCTCCGGCTTTACGATTTCAAAGATCAAGTCAAAATTAATCCCTGATTACTCACGATCCGAACACCCAATCTTCAATCAATTGCAGTAATTTGGGTTTTGTTTCTCTCTATTTCATTCGAAGAAGAAGAAGGCAAGTAACTAAGCAAAGAAGATGGGAGAAAGAAAGGTGTTAAACAAGTACTACCCCCCAGATTTTGATCCATCGAAATTACCCAGGATCCGAAGACCCAAGAACCAGCAAATCAAGGTCCGAATGATGCTTCCCATGAGTATTCGCTGCAATACTTGTGGTAATTACATCTATAAAGGCACCAAGTTTAATTCTCGCAAAGAAGACGTAATTGGCGAGGTAAAAATCAGGATTCAGTTTGTCCCAGTTCACTATCGTAGTTTTTTTTTATGATTATTTATTTATTTTGGGTTTTGGCTGTGATTTGTTTTTTTTTTTTTTTTGCAGACGTATCTAGGAATACAAATATTTAGATTTTACTTCAAGTGTACCAAGTGTTCTGCCGAGATAGCAATGAAGACGGATCCTCAAAACTCGGATTATACAGTTGAGAGTGGTGCCACGCGGAATTTTGAACCTTGGCGTGCCGAGGATGAGGTAAAAATATTAGCTACCTTGTTGTCCTTTGGTTGTTGTTTATATGTGAGGATTGCTTGTTTGGAAAATAATGCTGTTGTTTGCGGTGGTAGGTGCTGGACGGTGAGAAGAAGAAGAGGGATGCTGAAGAGATGGGGGATGCCATGAAATCATTGGAGAATAGAACTTTGGATTCTAAAAGAGAGATGGACATTCTTGCTGCACTTGACGAAATGAAGTCTATGAAGGTAATTGGTTTGTGGGAAGTTGGTATTTTGATGCTTTGGATTGATGTTATTGGTTAAAATTATGCTATGGTGATTTTTGTCTTCCTGTGCTGACTTTTGTTTTTGGTTTGCAGTCCCGGCATGCAACTGTCAGTGTAGATGCAATGCTCGAGGCTTTGCAGCACACTGCTTCTGAAAAGGTATGGAGTTTCAGCTATTCGATATATTCTCTCTTAGTTCATTGAAATGAAAAGCAGCGAAGCATTATGTGCATTCTGTGCCTTTAGATGTGAATGTGTGAAATCCAAAATAGAGATTCTTGCAGGCATAATGCTTGCTTCTTCTGGTAACGTTTTCTTTTTTATCTCTGTGTTGTATTGCCTTTGTTCTGACATCGGCAATGGATTTATGTGCTGACAGGAGAAGAAGTTGGAAGAAGAGGATGAAGCTCTTATAAAATCAATATTCCAAGTTAGTGCTCAATTTCTGTACTTGCTAGTTTTTCCTTACCAGCTCTTTTGAATCCCCTTCCTTTCCTTACCTTCGTCTATATGACTGGTTGCTCATACATGGTTTGTTTTGTGTTTAAAATTTAAAGCAAAGCAAAAAGGAGGTTATTAGAAGAATTTCTGATGAAGATTCTGATGATGATGAAGAGTTCAACATGTCAAATGATAAGCTCAAGGTTTGAGAATCCTGTAATTCTATTTATTCCTTTTATTGGTTACTTTCTGGATATATGAGAAAAATATGAATGATACAGAATATAGTTGGTGTAATCATTAAAGGAAATTATGAGAAAACAAATCAAATGTGGTTGTAAACTTTCACATGCATTCTTTACCCTAGGCAATTTCCCCATCGGTATAATTTCAAAATAGAACACATGTTTACTTCTTCCAGAGAAAAGGAATGATTAATCTCAAAGCTAAATCCACCGTCTATGTACTTTTATTTGCAAATATGACTATTGTTCCCCTTTAATTATTGTTGCTGTGGCTTTGCCCTTTGATTGCTTTTATCACTTAGAAAATATAATGACGGAGCTTTGGATGCATTGAATTTGGAAAGAAATATGTAGATGCTCTTTGCAGGAATGAGCTAGTGTGTATGCTTTAGAGTTTACCTATAGAAAAACTGAAATATTCAATTAATTAGGTCCAAACTTCAAGAATCTATCCCTCCTACTGAAATCAACTTTTCTTGGATTGAGTTTTTAGTTTGGAACTCAGATAGATAAAGGGATGCGAAAGTGTATGTATTAAATCTTGTACTTTTGGCTCACTGGTCCTGAATTTTGATCATATAGCCATAGCTGAACCTACAACTGCAAAGACAGATAGCAGGAGGGAAGCATATTTATGACAGGTGGGTCAAGAGTATTAATAAGGGGTGATATAGAGCATATATGAATATTTCGCAACCATGCCCATACTTGTGAAAATATTAATATTCCTACAATTATCTTCCATCGTTGCACTTTTTCACTCTACCAAAAAAACAAAATTAAAAAAAAAGCTTTATTCCTCCATTTACTGCCCCACTTTCCAACCTTTCCATCTCTACAATTCCAGTTCAGAGAAAGTGTTATGGTAATGACTTTTTGGAGTATACTAATTAAGCGACTCCTTATTCATTTAGGCACGAGGAGCAGTTTACCTGGATGCATATTTATCAGAAATACAGTCTGTCTGTGTGACCTCTTACATTCTTCAAGCATTGTGTCTGGATGCATCAACTTTGTCAATTTTATAAAGTATTTCATCTACTGCACTCATCATGAGCATAATTGAACCATTTATATTTGCCCTTCTTTCTCTTCCTTTTCATTTGCAATGTATTCAACTTCCAATATAGCAATTTATGGCTTTATGTGGAGATTAAATGGTTCCTTAACTTGAACTTTTGCCTGCATGCATTGCAGAAGAGGAAAGTTGCTGATGAAGTTTCAAGTAAACCAACAGATTCATTAACAAAAGCTAGTGTTTCAGATAGCTCAAATAACAAAGGTACTCTATATCTGTCTTTTACCTTTTCCTTCCTTAATTTTTACAGAACTAAAATTCTTGAAGTGCAGTTAGATTAGAGTTCATAATTAGAAGCAGGGAATGAAAAGATGAGTTATACATAAGCTCCTTGTTGACATTGAATGGAGCTATTCATTTGTCAATATCGATAGATTGACTATGATGTTTGAATAATGTGACGACTATGAGGCAAGAACAGCATAGATAGCTAGAATATTCTCAAACACACTTCTGTGGCTAAATGTTCAGTGTATTTCTGCTAAATATGGAACATCTCCTGCAAAAAAGTATATTTTAATATTCAAAATGTTTCACTGCCTTTCTGGTGGTCTGCATGACAGGTCTAATGTATTCAGAAAAAACGTGTGTTGGTGTCCCAAATAGAAGTTATTAATGCTCTATGTAAAAGAATATCCTTCAAATGCTAGTGTATTTAGAAACATTTATGTCAGAAAAATTGATTTCCTACACATCACCAAGATCATAATTTTCAGCTTAGGATTGTTACCTTTTGTTTTACTTGTTACATTCATCTGTTATTATGAAATCCTAGGTGAGTCTGACATTCATGTTCTTTGGTTGTCAACAGAAAATTCAAGCGGTTCAGGGACTCAGAATGATAGTAAACCCAGTGTCGGATCCCCAATGATCAGGATATCTGTGATAAAGAAACCAGTTGCATCTTCTGACAGTAATAAGCCCGTGGAGAATAAACAAGTGGAGGAGAGTAAAGGCAATTATACAAGCACTGGGCTACAATCCCTATTCCAGAACTATGACAGTGATGATGAGGATGATTAGTAAATGGTATTGTTGTATACCAACATAGCTTCCTTTCCTTGATAAAGTTTTGGAAATCTATTTCACTCTCTTTCGCTCGAGGGGCAATGGTTATGGAATATTTTGTCGAGTATAAGAAAATGTCACTTGAAAGCATATGCCAGGCCGTTAGAAAGCGAAGTTTTCCTATGGCTCGGCTCTGGGTGTGCAATGTTAGGCGTTCGCTCTTTGGATTCTGCTCTGCAAACTAGAAGAGACAGGCTCTATTTGAATCAACTTGGAATTACAGATTCTGTTTGATTTAATGGTTCTGATTTGCTTGATGATGAGCATCGGTGTAGATGGCAGTTATAGCAGTAAGCGACGCCCAATAAGCACAATGGCAAGTAAAATATTTGTCAGTTAAGGTCCCTTTGTTTTGCAAAATGTTTTCCAAATTTTTCCATGTTCATAATTTACAGTAAAGTATTTGTTTTTTTTTTTAATATTTTACAGTCAAATTAGTTAATAAAAAATATTTTATAATTAATTTTTAAATTTAGTTTATTTACTGTAAATTATTTTTATTTTATAAAATATTCTATACAATTTACTTACAATATCATTTAATTATTATTTTTATCTAATC
>Ga0325411_1006621_pt1 | contig 12698 bp, 5 predicted proteins | sample PopdelMetagenome_13_FD_206181 | JGI IMG/M metagenome (GOLD analysis project Ga0325411, IMG submission 206181) | Populus deltoides microbial communities from Bellville, Georgia, United States - Xylem-PdIQD-R4 | ecosystem: Host-associated > Plants > Phyllosphere > Stem > Wood/Secondary xylem... | reverse complement strand
CAGACGCTGTTTTCCTTGGAGTAGATGTGGAATCGCTACTCGGTGATGCGAACGTCTCGTTGCTCCAGACCAGAGTACCGGCTCGGAAGGGGCATAACTTTTGATCCACCCGTTGAATCGCCCTTAAATTTTTATAGGAGTTTCCGGACTCTGTTTTTTTTTGGAGTTGATGAGGAATAGCTACTCGGTAAAGCGAAGGTGTCGTCGCTCTAGACTAGAGTACCGTTTCGAATGGGGCATAACTTTTGATCCGACCGTTGGATCTTCCTTAAATTTTTACAGGATTTTCCTGACGCTCTTTTCTTTGAAGTTGAAGAGGAATGGCTACTCAGTGTGGCGGAGGTCTCGTTGCTCGAGACAGAGTACCGTTTCGAAAGGGCCATAACTTTTGATCCGATCGTTGGATCTCCCTCAAATTTTTACAGGAGTTTCCGGACGCTGTTTTCCTAGTAGTAGATGTGGAATCGCTACTCGATGATACGAAGGTCTCGTCGCTCGAGACCAGAGTACCATGTCGAATAGGGCATAACTTTTGATCCAACCGTTGGATCTCCCTTAAATTTTTACAGGAGTTTCTGGATGCTGTTTTCCATGGAGTAGAAGTGGAATCGTTACTCGGTGATGCGGAGGTCTCGTCGCTCGAGACCACAGTACCGTTTCAAAAGGGCCATAACTCTTGATCCGGCCGTTGGATCGCCCTCAAATTTTTATAGGAGTTTCCAGACTCTGTTTTCTTTGGAGTTGAAAAGGAATAGCTACTCAGTGAAGTGAAGGTGTCGTCGCTCGACACCAGAGTACCGTTTCAAATGCGGCATAACTTTTGATCCGGCAGTTCGATCTCCCTCAAATTTTTACAGGAGTTTCCGGACGCTGTTTTCCTTGGAGCAGATGCGGAATCGCTACTCAGGGATGTGGAGGTCTCGTCGCTCAAGACCACAGTACCGTTTTGAAAGGGCCATAACTCTTGATCCGGCCGTTGGATCGCCCTCAAATTTTTATAGGAGTTTCCAGACTCTGTTTTCTTTGGAGTTGAAGAGGAATAGCTACTTAGTGAAGTGAAGGTGTCGTCGCTCGAGACCAGAGTACCGTTTCGAATGCGACATAACTTTTGATCCGGCTGTTCGATCTCCCTCAAATTTTTAAAGGAGTTTCCAGACGCTGTTTTCCTTGAAGTAGATGTGGAATCGCTACTCGGTGACGCGGAGGTCTCGTCGCTCTAGACTAGAGTACCGATTTGAAAGTGACATAACTTTAGATCCGACTGTTGGATCCCCATCAAATTTTTACAGGAGTTTCCGGACATTGTTTTCCTTGGAGTAGATGTGGAATCGTTACTCGGTGATGCGGAGGTCTCATCGCTCGAGACCACAGTACCGGTTCGAAAGGGCTATAACTTTTGATCCGGTCGTTGGATCTCCCTCAAATTTTTACAGGAGTTTTCGGACGGTGTTTTCCTAGTAGTACATGTGGAATCGCTACTCGATGATGCGAAGGTCTCGTCGCTCGAGACCAGAGTACCGTGTCGAAATAGGGCATAACTTTTGATCCGACAGTTGGATCTCCCTTAAATTTTTACAGGAGTTTCCGGACGCTGTTTTCGTTGTAGTGTTTGTGGAATCACTAGTCGGTGAGGCGGATGTCTCCTCGCTCCGCACCAGAGTACCGATTTGGAAAGGGCATAACTTTTGATCCGACCGTTGGACCTCCCTCAAATTTTTACAGGAGTTTTCAGACGCTTTTTTCCCTGAAGTTTTTGTGGAATCCTTCTCAGTGAGGCGGGGTTCTCGTCGCTCTAGACCACTGTACCGGTTCGGAAGGGGCTTAACTATAGATCCGGCCGTTGGATCTCCCTCAAATTTTTACAGGATTTTTCAGACGTTGTTTTCTTTGGAGTAAATATGGAATCGCTACTCGGTGATGCGAACGTCTCGTTGCTCCAGACCAGAGTACCGACTCGGAAGGGGCATAACTGTTGATCCGACCGTTGGATCGCCCTTAAATTTTTATAGGAGTTTCCGGATTCTGTTTTCTTTGGAGTTGATGAGGAATAGCTACTCGGTGAAGCGAAGGTGTCGTCGCTCGAGACTAGAGTACCATTTTGAATGGGGCATAACTTTTAATCCGACCGTTTGATCTCCCTCAAATTTTTATAAGAGTTTCCGGACGCTGCTTTCGTTGGAGTAGATGCGGAATCGCTACTCGGTGATGTGGAGGTCTCGTCGCTCGAGACCACAGTATCGGTTCGAAAGGGCTATAACTTTTGATCCGGCCGTTGGATCTCCCTCAAATTTTTACAAGAGTTTTTGGACGGTGTTTTCCTAGGAGTAAATGTGGAATCGCTACTCGGTGATGCGAAGGTCTCGTCGCTCAAGACCAGAGTAACGTGTCGAATGGGGCATAACTTTTGATCCGACCGTTGGATCTCCCTCAAATTTTTACAGGAGTTTCTAGACGCTCTTTTCTTTGAAGTTGAAGAGGAATGGCTACTCGGTGAGGCGGAGGTCTCGTCGCTCGAGACAGAGTACCGGTTCGAAAGGGCCATAACTTTTGATCCGACCGTTGGATCTCCTTTAAGTTTTTACAGGAGTTTCCAGACTCTTTTTTCTTTGAAGTTGAAGAGGAATGGCTACTCGGAGAGGCGGAGGTCTCGTTGCTCGAGACAGAGTACCGTTTCAAAAGGGCCATAACTTTTGATCCGACCGTTGGATCTCCCTCAACTTTTTACAGGAGTTTTCGGACGCTGTTTTCCTAGTAGTAGATGTGGAATCGCTACTCGATGATGTGAAGGTCTCGTCGCTCGAGACCAGAGTACCATGTCGAATGGGGCATAACTTTTGATCCGACCGTTGGATCTCCCTTGAATTTTTACAGGAGTTTTCGAACGCTGTTTTCTTTAAAGTTGATGAGGAATGGCTACTCGGTGAGTCGGACGTCTCCTCGCTCGAGACCAGAGTGCCGGTTTGAAAGGGTCATAACTTTTGATTTGGCCGTTGGATCTCCCACAAATTTTTACAAGAGTATCTGGACGTTGTTTTCCTAGGAGTAGATGTGGAATCGCTACTCGGTGATGCGAAGGTCTCGTTGCTCGAGACCAGAGTACCGTGTTGAATGGGGCATAACTTTTGATCCAACAGTTGGATCTCCCTTAAATTTTTACAGGAGTTTCTAGACGCTGTTTTCCATGGAGTAGAAGTGGAATTGCTACTCGGTGGTGCGGAGGTCTCGTCGCTCGAGACCATAGTACCGTTTCGAAAGGGCCATAACTTTTGATCCGGCCGTTGGATCGCCCTCAAATTTTTATATGAGTTTCCAGATTCTATTTTCTTTGGAGTTGAAGAGGAATACCTACTCAGTGAAGTGAAGGTGTCGTCACTCGAGACTAGAGTACCAGTTCGAAAGTGGCATAACTTTTGATCTGACCGTTGGATCTCCCTCAATTTTTTACAGGAGTTTCCGGATGCTGTTTTCTTTAGAGTTGATGAGGAATAGCTTCTGTGAAGTGAAGGTGTCGTCGCTGGAGACTAGTGTACCGTTTCATATAAGGCATAACTTTTGATCCGGCCGTTGGATCGCCCTCAAATTTTTACAGGAGTTTCCGGACGTTGTTTTCCTAGAAGTAGATATGGAATCGCTACTCGGTGATGCGGATGTCTCCTCGCTCGAGACCACAGTACCGGTTCGAAAGGGGCATAACTTTTGATCCGCCTGTTGGATCTCCCTCAAATTTTTATAGGAGTTTCGGACGTTGTTTTCCTTGAAGTTTTTGTGGAATCCTACTCGGTGAGGCGGATGTCTCGTCACTCCACACCAGAGTACCGGTTCGAAAGGGGCATAACTTTTGATCCGACCGTTGGATCTCCCTGAAATTTTTACAGGAGTTTCCAGACACTGTTTTCGTTGTAATTTTTGTGGAATCGCTAGTCGAGGAGGCGGATGGCTCGTCGCTCCACTGCAGAGTACCAGTTCAGATGGGGCATAACTTTTCATCCAACCGTTGGATCTCCCTCAACTTTTTACAAGAGTTTCCGGACGCTATTTTCCTTGAAGTTTATGTGGAATCGCTACTCGATGAGGCGGAGGTCTCGTCGCTTCAGACAAAATACCAGTTCGAAAGGCCCATAACTTTTTATCCTACCGTTTGATCGTCATCAAATTTTTACAGGAGTTTCCAGATGAAGCTTTCCTTAGAGTTAATGTTGAATCGCTACTCAGTGAGGCGGAGGTCTCGTCACTCTAGACCAGAGTACCGGTTTGAAAGGGTCATAACTTTTGATCCGACCGTTGGATCTCCCTCAAAATTTTATAGGAGTTTACAGACGTTGTTTTCCTTGGAGTAGATGTGGAATCAATACTCGATGAGACGGAGGTCTCGTCGCTCCAAACAAGAGTACCGGTTTGAAAAGGCCATAACTTTTGATCCGATCGTTTGATCGCCATCAAAAATTTATAAGAGTTTCTGGACACTGTTTTCCTTGTAGTAGATGTGGAATCGCTATTCGATGAGGTGAAGGTCTCGTCACTCAGACCAGAGTACCCGTTTGAAAGGGCCAAAACTTTTGATCTGATCGTTGGATCCCCATCAAAATTTTACAGGAGTTTCCGAACGTTGTTTTCCTTGGAGTAGATGTGGAATCACTACTCGGTGAGGCGGAGGTCTCGTCGCTGCAGACTAGAGCTCCGGTTCGAAAAAGACCATAACTTTTGATCCGACCGTTTGATCGCTATCAATGTTTTAAAGGAGTTTGTGGACGTTTTTTTCCTTAGAGTAGATGTGGAATCGCTACTCGTTGAGGCGGAGATCTCGTCGCTCCAGACCAGAGTATCGGTTCGAATGGGCCATAACTTTTGATCCGACCGTTGGATCGCCCTAAGAATTTTAGAAGAGTTTCTGGACGCTGTTTTCCTTGCAGTTGATGTGGAATCGCTACTCGGTGAGGCGGTGGTCTCGTCGCTCCATACTAGAGTATCGGTTCGAAAGGGCTATAACTTTTGATCCGACCGTTGAATCCCCATCAAATTTTTACAAGAGTTTCCGAATGTTGTTTTCCTTGTAGTAGTTGTGGAATTGCTACTCGGTGAGGCGGAGGTCTCGTCGCTCCAGACTAGAGTACCAGTTCGAAAGGGCCATAACTTTTGATCCGACCATTGGATCCTCATCAAATTTTTACTGGATTTTTCGGACGCTGTTTTCCTTGTAGTCGATATGGAATCGCTACTCGTTGAGGCGGAGGGCTCGTCGCTGCAGACCAGAGTACCTGTTCGAAAGGGTCATATCTTTTGATTCGACCGTTTGATCGCCATCAAATTTCTACATGAGTTTTCGGACGTTGTTTTCCTTGTAGTAGTTGTGGAATCGCTACTTGGTGAGGCGGAGGTCTCGTCACTCTAGACTAGAGTACCAGTTCGAAAGGGCCATAACTTTTGATTCGACCATTGGATCCCCATCAAATTTTTACAGGATTTTCCGGACGTTGTTTTCCTTATAGTAGATATGGAATCGCTACTCGATGAGGCGGAGGCCTCGTCGCTCCTGACCACAGTACCAGTTCGAAAGGGCCATAACTTTAGATACGACCGTTGGATCGCCCTTAAAACATTGTAAGAGATTGTGGACGCTGTTTTCCTTGGAGTAGATATGGAATCCCTACTCGATGAGGCGGAGGTCTCGTCGCTGCAAACCAAAGTATCGGTTCGAAAATGCCATAACTTTTGATAAGACCGTTTGATCGCTATCAAATTTTTACAGGAGTTTCTGGATGATGCTTTCCTTGGAGTAGATGTTGAATTGCTACTCGCTGAGGTGGAGGTCTCGTCGCTCCAGACTAGAGTACCGATTTGAAAAGGCCTTAACTTTTAATCTGACTATTTGATCGCCATCAAATTTTTATAGGAGTTTCCAGACGCTGTTTTCCTTGTAGTAGATGTGGAATCGCGACTCGATGAGGCGGAGGTCTCCTCGCTTGCCACGGGTGACGCAAGGATTCGACAGCCCAAACAGTGCCTAGGGACTCTGATATCATCAACGAACTGCTGGCACGAGTGATGCACTGATTCCACAGCCCAAACAGCCCCTAGTGACTCGGAAATCATCAACGAACTGCTGCCACGGGTGACACAAGGATTCGACACCCGAAACACCCCTTGCGACACAGATATCATCAACGAACTGCTGTCAAGGGTGACACATGAATTCGACAGTGCCAACAGCCCCTAAGGACTCGGATATCAACAATGAACTACTGTCACGGGTGACGCATGGATTTGACAGAGCAAACAGCCCGGAGGGACTCATAAATCATCAACGAACTCCTGCCACGGGTGACACATGGATTCGACAGCCCAAACACCCCCTAGGGACTCAGATATCATCAACGAACTACTGTCATGAGTGACACATGGATTCGACAGCCCAAACAACCCCTAGGGACTCAGATATCATCAACGAACTGCTGTCACGAGTGACACATGGATTCGACAGCCCAAACAACCCCTAGGGACTCAGATATCATCAACGAACTGCTGTCACAGCTTACGCAAGTATTCGACAGCCCCAACAGCCCTAGGGACTCAGAAATCATCAACGAACTAATGCCACGAGTGACGCATGGATTTGACATCCCAAACAACCCCTAGGGACATAGATATCATCAACGAATTGCTGTCACGGGTGACGCATGGATTGGACAGGGCAAACAACCGCTATAGATGCAAAAATCATCAACGAATTGCTGGCACGGGTGCTGCAAGGATTCGACAGCCCAAAGCTCTCCTAGAGACTCAGATATCATCAACGAACGGCTGTCACGGGTAACGCATGGATTGCACAGGGCAAACAACCCTAAGGACTCAAATATCATCAACGAACTGCTGGCACATGTGCCGCATGGATTCGATAGCCCAAAGCTCCCCTAGGGACTCATATATCATCAAAGAACTGCTGTCACAGCTAACGCATGGATTCGACAACGCAAACACCCCCTAGCGACTCAGATATCATCAACGAACTTCTGGCATGGGTGCCGCATGGATTCGATAACCCAAAGCGCCCCTAGGAACTCAGATATCTTAACGAACTGCTGTCATAGGTGACGCATGGATTGCACAGGGCAAACAACCCTAAGGACTCAGATATCATCAATGAATTGCTAGCACAGGTGCCGCATGAATTCGACAGCCCAAAGCTCCCCTAGGGACTCATACATCATCAACGTACTGCTATCACGGCTGACGCATGGATTTGACACCACAAACACCCCCTAGCGACTCAGATATCATCAACGAACTTCTAGCACAGGTGTCACATGGATTTGACAACCCAAAGCGCCCCTAGGGACTCATATATCATCAACGAACTGCTGCCACGGGTGACGCATGGATTTGACAGCGCGAACAGCCCCTAGGAAATGAGATATCATCAACGAACTACTGTAACTAGTGACGCATGGATTCAACAGCCCAAACAACACCTAGTGACTCGAAAATCATCAACGAACTGCTGTCACTAGTGACGCATGGAATGAACAGCGCAAACAGCCCCTAGGGACTCAGATATCATCAACGAACTGCTGTCACGGGTGACGCATGGATGAACAGGGCAAACACCCTAAGTACTCAGATATCATCAACGAACTGCTGTCACGGGTGATGCATAGATTCGACAGCCCAAACTCCCTCTAGGAACTCTGATATCATCAACGAACTGCTATCATGGGTGACGCAAGGATTCGACACCGCAAACAGCCCCAGGGACTCGAAAAACATCAACAAACTGCTGGCACGGGTCGTGCATGGATTCGACAGCCCAAACAGCCCCTAGGTACTCGGAAATCATCAACGAACTGCTACCACGGCGGACGCCTGTATTCGACAGCCAAAACTACCCCTAGCGACTCAGATACCATCAACGAACTGCTGGCACGGGTGCCGCATGGATTCGACAGCCCAAACATCCCTTAGGGACTCAGATAGCATCAACGAACTGCTGTCACGGGTGACACATGAATTCGACAGCCCAAACACCCCCTTGGGATTCCGAAATCATCAACGACCTGCTGTCATGGCTGACGCAAGTATTCGACAGCCCAAACAACCCCTAGGGAGTCAGAAATCATCAACGAACTCTTGTCACTGGTGACGCATGGATTTGACAGTGCAAACAGCCCCTATGTACTCAGATATCATCAACGAACTGCTTTCAGGGCTGACGCATGGATTCGACAGCGTAAACACCCCCTAGCGACTCAAATATCATCAACGAACTGCTGTCAAGGGTGACACATGGATTGCACAAGGCAAACAACCCCTAAGGACTCAGATATCATCAAGGAACTGCTGGCACGGGTGACACATTGATTCGACAGCCCAAAGATCCCCTAGGGACTCATATATCATCTACTGTCAGGGTTAACGCATTGATTCGACAGCCCAAAGCTCCCCTAAGGACTTTGATATCATCAACGAACTACTGTCACGGGTGATGCAAGGATTCGAAAGCCCAAACACCCCCTAAGGACTCAGATATCATCAATGAACTGCTGTCACGGGTGACGCGTGGATTCGACAGCCCAAACACCCCCTTAGGATTCCGAAATCATCAACGACTTGCTGTCACGGCTGACGCAAGTATTCAACAGCCTAAACAACCCTTAGGGAGTCAGAAATCATCAACGAACTCTTGTCACTGTGACGCATGGATTTGACAGCGCAAACAGCCCCTATGTACTCAGATATCATCAACAAACTGCTGTCACGGATAAAGCAAGGATTCAACAACCCATACAGCCCCTAGGAACTCAGATATCATCAACGAACCGCGGTCACAGGGGACGCATGGATTCGACAACCCAAACACCCCTAGGAACTCTTATATCATTAACGAACTACTGTCACGGGTGACGCATGGATTCGATAGCCCAAACACCCCATAGGAACTCTGATATCATCAACGAATTGCTGTCACGGCTGACGCATGGATTGGACAATGCAAACAGCCCCTAGGGACTCAGACATCATCAACAAAATACTGTCACGGGTGACGCAAGGATTCAACATCCCACACAGCCCCTAGGGACTCAGATATCATCAACGAACTATTGTCAAGGGTGACGCATGGATTGGACAACAAACAGCCCAGAGGGACTCGAAAATCATCAACGAACTCCTACCACGGGTGACACATGGATTTGACAGCCCAAACACCCCCAGGGACTCAGATATCATCAACGAACTGCTGTCACGAGTGACGCAAGGATTTGACAGCCCAAACAGCCCCTAGGGACTCAGATATCATCAACGATTTGTTGTCACGACTTACGCAAGTATTCGATAGCCCCAACAGCCCTAGGGACTCAGAAATCATCAACGAACTCATGCCACGAGTGACGCATGGATTTGACATCCCAAACAACCCTTAGGGACATAGATTTCATCAACGAACTGCTGTCATGGGTGACACATGGATTGGACTGGGCAAACAACCTTAGGGAAGCAGATATCATCAATGACCTGTTGTCACGGGTGACGCATGGATGCAACAGCGCAAACAGCCACTAGGGACTCAGAAATCATCAACGAACTGCTACCACTAGTGACGCCAGGATTCGACAGTCGACACAGCCCCTAGGAACTCAGATATCATCAATGAACTATTGTCACTGGTGACTCATGGATTTGATAGCCCAAACACCCCCTAGGAACTCTGATATCATCAACAAACTGCTGTCACTAGTGACGCAAGGATTCGACAGCCCAAACAGCCCTTAGGGACTCAGATATCATCAACGACCTGTTGTCACGGCTGACGTAAATATTCGATAACCCAAACAGCCCTTAGGGACTCAGAAATCATCAACGAACTCCTGCTACAGGTGTGCAAGGATTCAACAGCCCAAACAGACCCTAGGGACTCAGATACCATCCACGAAATGCTGGCACGGGTGACGGATGGATTGGACAGCGCAAACAGCCCCAGGGACTCGGAAATCATCAACGAACTGCTGGCACGGGTCACACATGGATTCGACAGCCCAAGCAGCCCCTAGGGACTTAGAAATCATCAACGAACTGCTATCACGGGTGACGCATGGATTGGACAGGGCAAACAACCCCTAGGGACTCAGATATCATCAAGGAAATGCTACCACGGGTGACGCATGGATTCCACAGCCCAAACAACCCCTAACAACTCAAAAATCATCAACAAACTCCTACCACGGGTGACGAATGGATTCGACAACGCAAACAGCCCCTAGGGACTCAGAACAAGATAATAACAGTTGGACAGTAACAGTCCAAGTGTTTGTTGATAAGCAATTTTGACTATCTTAGAGCTATAACTGGGTTCTTATTAATTATATAACTTGTAGCCTCATGTCTTAGCTTTCCAACAAGGCTAAACTCGCTTAAATCGGAGTTCTATAATTCCAGATATAGTTAAAAAACTAATGAGAGGTCAGATAGTAACAGTTCCAAAATTAGATAGTAACAGTGGGGCAGTAACAGCACAAATGTTTGTTATTGAGCAATTTTGACTATCTTAGAGGCAGAACTGGGTTCTTTTTAATCATACAAATTGTAGCCTCATGTCTTAGCTTTCCAAGAAGACTAATCTCACTTGAATCGGAGTTCTATAACTCCAGATATAGTTAAAAATCTGAGGAGAGGTCAGACAGTGACAGTTCAAAAACGAGACAGTAACAGTCCAAGTGTTACTGTCCAACTATTACTGTCTCGTTTTTGAACTGTTACTGTCTGACCTCTCCTTAGAGTTTTAACTATATCTGGAGTTATAGAACTCTGATTGAAGCAAGATTAGTCTCGTTGGAAAGCTAAGACATGAGGCTACAAGTTCTATGATTTAAGGAGAAACCAGTTCTGCCTCTAAGATAGTCACAATTGCTCATCAAAATACACTTGGACTGTTACTGTTCAACTGTTACTGTCTCGTTTTTGAACTGCTACTGTCTGACATCTCCTTAGATTTTTAACTATATCTGGAGTTATATAACTCCGATTCAAGCGAGATTAGTTTCGTTGGAAAGTTAAGACACGAGGCTACAAGTTATATGGTTAAGAAGAACCCAGTTCTACCTTTAAGATAGTCAAAATTTCTCAGCAACAAACACTTGGATTGTTACTGTCCAAATGTTACTGTCTGATCTCTCCTAAGATTTTTAACTATATCTGGAGTTATAGAACTCCGATTCAAGTGAGATTAGTCTGGTTGGAAAGCTAAGACATGAGGCTACAAGTTCTATGAATTAAGGAGAACCTAGTTCTACCTCTAAGATAGTCAAAATTGCTCATCAACAAACACTTGGAGAAGTTATAGAACTCTGATTCAAGCGAGATTAGTCTCGTCGGAAAGATAAGATATGAGGATGCAAGTCATATGAATTAAGAAGAACCCAGTTCTGCCTCTAAGATAGCCAAAATTTCTCAACAACAAACATTTGGATTGTTACTGTCTCGTTTTTTAATTGTTATTGTCTGACCTCTCTTATGATTTTTAACTATATCTGGAGTTATATAACTCCAATTCAAGCGAGATTAGTCTCGTTGGAAAGCTAAGACATGAGGCTACAAGTTATATGAATTAAGAAGAACCCAGTTCTGCCTCTAAGATAGTCAAACTTGCTCATCAACAAACACTTGGACTGTTATTGTCTCGTTTTTGAACTGTTACTGTCTGACCTCTCCTTAGATTTTTAACTATATCTGGAGTTATAGAACTCCGATTCAAGCGAGATTAGCCTCATTGGAAAGATAAGACATGAGGATACAAGTCATATGATTAAGAAGAACCCAGATATGCCTCTAAGATAGGCAAAATAACTCATCAAAAAACACTTGGACTGTTACTGTCCAACTGTTACAGTCTTGTTTTTGAATTGTTACTGTCTGACCTCTCCTATGACTTTTAACTATATCTGGAGTTATAGAACTCCAATTCAAGCGAGATTAGTCTCGTTGGAAAGCTAAGACATGAGGCTATAAGTTATATGATTAAGAAGAACCCAGTTCTGCCTCTATGATAGTCAAAATTGCTCATCAACAAACACTTGGACTATTACTGTCTAATTGTTACTGCCTCGTTTTTGTACTGTTACTGTCTGACCTCTCCTCAGATTTTTAACTATATCTGGAGTTATAGAACTTCGATTCAAGCGAGATTAGTCTCGTTGGAAAGCTAAGACATGAGGCTACAAGTTATATGATTAAGAAGAACCTAGTTCTGCCTTTAAGATAGCTAAAATTTCTTATCAACAAACACTTGGACTGTTACTGTCCAACTGTTACTGTCTCGTTTTTGAACTGTTACTGTCTAACCTCTCCTCAGATTTTTAACTATATCTGGAGTTATAGAACTCTGATTGAAGCAAGATTAGTCTCGTTGGAAAGCTAAGACATGAGGCTACAAGTTCTATGATTTAAGGAGAAACCAGTTTTGCCTCTAAGATAGTCACAATTGCTCATCAAAATACATTTGGACTGTTACTGTCCAACTGTTACTGTCTCATTTTTGAACTGCTATTGTCTGACCTCTCCTTAGATTTTTAACTATATCATGGTTTTATGTACCCAATCACATACCACACATAAATTAACTTAATTTTAACAACAAATACTTTCCCCCCAATTCAAGTCTAAGAACCCTAATCTATAATTCAAATCAAGGCATCAAGTCATTATCGAATTTG
>Ga0325411_1006617_pt1 | contig 12701 bp, 9 predicted proteins | sample PopdelMetagenome_13_FD_206181 | JGI IMG/M metagenome (GOLD analysis project Ga0325411, IMG submission 206181) | Populus deltoides microbial communities from Bellville, Georgia, United States - Xylem-PdIQD-R4 | ecosystem: Host-associated > Plants > Phyllosphere > Stem > Wood/Secondary xylem... | reverse complement strand
CTTGTATTTTGATCTTACATGGGCAGCCTTTAAGAAGGTGCCACAGCGTAGCTACATGGTGGTTGCCTAGCTACAAATGCTTTGCTTCTCATTTCGCCCTTATCTTCGGTTCCCTGACGTGTATGCCGTTTTCTTTTCCCAGTTGTAATTTTCGTCATCTTGATGCTTTTGTGATTTGGCTTTTGATGTTATATGACAGACACAGTGCGCCTTGTAATTTTTTTTTATATAATCATTGAGAGGATATTAAAAAGCTATAAAATTAATAGTCAAAATAAAATATAAATATAGTAACATGACAAGAAAAAAAGAAAAAAAAAGGAACAGATTTAAAAAAATAAAAAAATTAATTTACTACAACCAAAATAAAGAAACTATCTAAGATTTCTTCATAATTTAATGCCATCTAAAGCTGATTACATAAAGCTGACATAGGACAATATTAACCAGACTATATATATATATATATATAAAGGAAGTGGATTTACTCTCTATATAAATATTAAGAAAAAACAAAACGTGGATGTATTAATTAATTCAAATATTGTGGAGAAATTACTTAAAGATTCAATTTTATAAAAACTTACATTTAACATCCAAAAACTGTCTCGAGATATACCTTTACTACCAAGGTTAAGAAAAAAGAAGTGGGATTAAATTAATTAATTTATTTCTCGACTTTTCTCTTTTAAGAGTTGTAACAAGAGTAAATTTCCCAACAATTATTTAACAATTAAATCTCTCTCGTTACAGAGAATTTCATCTGAAGGAACATACAAAGGGGAAACAACAAGAAAGTGAAAGCTCTCTGTCTCCTTTGAAAAAAAAAAGGGGGGAAACAACACGAACTAATGGGTTAGAACCAGTTATGTAACAGTAAAAGCCATGCATCTCATACATATATTATTTGCTTTCTTTTAGGAAAGCGAAATATCCCTTTGAGCACATGTCATTGGCCTATTTTGGAAAAGCTAGGGGCTTGTGTTATACTACTGCTGTTGGAAATTAACCTGAGATCGAAAAGCGATTCACGGGAGGAGCTTTAGGAAACTTGAAGCCCTCATACGAGTATATATATATATAATGGTGCTTTTTCTGACAAGAGATTCGGCCATCTAGTTAGATGGAAGGGAAATTAATTTCTTGGAAGATAAAATAATTTACAAACAAACAGCTAATATTAAAATTCACTTCTCATAACAATAGTGAGTGGTTGCTATGATTTGCCTAATCCATAATATATTAGTCGAGCATGAAAAATCTTATTCATGTAACATTATTCTGTTAATTTAGAGAATAAGCTTCCTCCACTCGTCTATAATAGCCTCCCTGTTGTCTCTGATCTCAACACTCGACTCTCAAACTCTGTAGACATTCACCGTTGCATGGTTTACTCGAACCACAAAACAATCCATTTACATTTCCACTTGAGAACACACACCCATACCTGGCCAGAAAATAAAACATGATCGTTACATCTTCTTCAAACCCAGCCCCTCAGGTGGGTACATCTAATTCTGCAATCCCGACCCCTCAAGTGGTTGCAGCCTCTTCAAACCCTCAGGTGGTTACATCTTCTTCAAACCCAGCCCCTGATCAGGTGGGTACATCTTCTGCAAACCCGACCCCTCAGGTGGTTGCAGCCTCTTCAAACCCTCAGGTGGTTCCATCTTCTTCGAGAGAAACCCCTCAGGTGGGTACATCTTCTGCAAACCCGACCCCTCGGGTGGTTGCAGCCTCTTCAAACCCTCAGGTGGTTCCATCTTCTTCGAGAGCAACCCCTCAGGTGGAAGATGAGAAGACGGTTTATCTACCTGTTTTCGAAGTAGGGAACTATGAAGCATGGAGCAAGAAGATGGTAGATGTATTAACTTCACAGCATTTGTGGGATATAGTGCAATGTGGGTATAAGCCACCCAAAGATACCACTGAACTCGCAAAATGGGAAAATAGTCAGAAAGATGGATATCGTGAAGCTCAGAACAAGAACGCAAAGGCCTGGATGTTAATTCATCGAGCAGTTGGCGTGAAAATAATGGAGGAAGTACTGTTTGCTTCTGACAAGTCCACAAAGAATATTACTGGCATATTAAAAAGCTTCGATCAGGTAATTACCCCGAAAGCATCCAACTTAGGTGGAAATGTTCTTAATTAAATCCCTCTCGTCATTTTAGTTTCTAAAACTCTCTAACAGTACCAGTGCTGCTCTCTCTCTCTCTCTCTCTCTCTCTCTCTATATATATATATATATATATACTCCCACATATAACCTCGTCTAGTAAGACTTTATTTGTAATGGAGAAGGTTAGGCTAATATTCAAGGACAGCATTTTTTATCTTTTTTTCCTTAACAGAAGCGTTACGCGGACAAGCCGAACAACGAACTGATCGGAGAAGTACTCAGAGAGCCACATATGGTGGAATTAGTGGCAACGTCACGCGATGTTTGGAAGATGTTGAAGACTTACTCAGACAAGCACAAGGTAATTGCTTGCTCCTACACTGTCACGTATTAATTTAATAGTTCAATACTTTTTTATTTCCTTTACTAATAATACTATATAAATAAATGGCACATTAATTTAAATCTTCAAACAATTTGAGATCGTAGTTGGGTTCTTTTCATGCTTTAAATTTTCAAACTTTTGGTCCCTACATGACTTGCACAGACCTTCGGGGCCTCCACAGAGTAAACAGGCAGAGCATCGTTATAGAAAAATAGAGGCTTTTATTTATTTATTTATTTATTTATGTAGAGTAGCAATGGTATAATTCACAACGCATCCGGTCACCTAGAAAGACAATCACAATATCGAAACGATAGTAAGTCGAGGGTATTTTTAATTTAAAATATTTTTTAAAAATATATATATTAAAATAATATTTATTTTATTTTTTAAAAATTATTTTTGATATTTACACATCAAATAATTTAAAAATATATATAATAAATTTAAATAAAATTTTTTAAAAATATAATTTAAACCAAGTTATTAAACACGTATGCCTCCTTTAATATCCAAGACCCGAAGTATTTTACATTCAAGCGCAAAGCAAACATGTAGTGGGCTTTGTGGGTGCCTGGGCCCAGTGGATCTCTCGGGTTATTTTTGTTGGCTCGGGAGATCGCATTGGCGTCCACCTGGATGGTTTTTTTATATTCGCATGTTCTCAAGCGGTTTAGAAAAATAAAGTTAAAAGATACGAATAGAGATGATAATTATACATTTTAAAAAAATGGTGTTTTCGTTTATAATTGTAAATTTTGCAAGGATTTTACTGTTTCCGTGGTAAAATTATAATTTTTAATTTTTTTATAAAAAAAACCAGTTTTTTATATATTTTTCCTCATTATAATTGATATTTGTGTCATGTTTATTACCATTTTTCTTCTTATCTTTATTTTTTTTTTTCTTTCCACGTTTTATTTGAAAAAAATATTGTTTTTTTATATTTTATACTTTGAATATTTATTTTATTTATTTTTCTTATACAATTAAAAAAAATTATTTTAAAAAAAATATATGTTATTAAACTTTATAAAATTTATAGATTTGTAAACAGGGAGGTCACGAAGAAACATCACAGCACAATCATTACCCATGACATATACAGCACAATCATTATTCACAGCGTACGAATGTATATGTGTGTATAAACACAATTTTGATAAAGAAAAAAAAGATGTATCTTTTTTTGCCACATCATGAAAATAGTTTGAAACTCAGCTTCTGTAAGCATTAATTCTGGTTGTGGCAGGAAAATCAGAAGACAGCGCCTGAAGAATCTAAACCTGTACAATTAAAGACTAGCCCCGTGGATCTTCATCTAGAGGATACCACCAGATCGAGCTTGTTTCAATATGCCATGAGCGATGGTTGGGACAAAGTGATTGAGATCTATACAAGAAAATCAGTAGCTCACTGTGCAAAAATCACCAATTCAGGCAACACAGCGTTACACATAGCAGTTATTGATGGCAAAAAAACAACAGTGGAGCAACTAGTAAGCCTAATGTCCTTCGAAGAAGCCGCTAAGGCTCTACGAGTAAAAAATGAACGGGGAAATACACCTCTCCATCTGGCTGCTTTTGTGGGGAACGCCTCGTTGTGTGATTGCCTTGCTAGTAAAATTTATTTGGACGAGGAGTTTCGGAATTCATCAAGAAACGAGCAAGACAAGAACAATCAGAATTCATCAGACAAGATAGGAGCCGGGTATGAAAAATATTGCATATTAGGCGACCGTAACAAGGAAAATCAGACCCCGTTGTTCTTGGCTGCTGTCATGGGTAAAACAGATGCCTTTCTATGTTTACACAGTCATGTTCTTCCCAGATACCGCGAATCATATTATTACACAGGGAGCAAATCATTTTACACAGGGAGTAAGGGCGATACCATTCTCCACGTCGCCATCTCTGGAGAATATTTCGGTGAGAATATTTGGATATTAACAAAAATTAAAGCTTATAAGTTCTTACTTTTGCATAAAATGATTGTTTATTCTCTCATGAATCGCCATGGATTAATTAGAGCTTGGAGCATTGATTTTTTAAAAAATTTCAATTTGATATTTAAACCTTTTCTTTTCACAATTGAGCTAAAATTAGCACCCATTTATATTTTTTTAAGGAAGGTTTAATTGAAAAATAGCGGACTAAAGTGAAAAGCACGGATAACATAGATGACGCTTTCAAATTTATTTGTGATGTACATTTTAGTCTCATAGATTTTTTTGCTCTAAGATGATCGGTCCTTTTAATTTTTAAAAAAATACATTTTGATGCCAAACTTTATTTTCCTTGTTTTTCAGTTCATTTTTCATGGGAAAAAAGAGAGAAGTTGTTGAATTTCAGCAAAGAGAGAGAAATTAAAAGCTCTTCATTGATGACAATTCCGACCACTAAACATATTAAAATTGGTGTCAACGGGTTTCAGTAGGTGAGAGTAGTGTTATGATGGTTGTTTTAAGCCTCAACGTAACCTAGAAAACCAGATCTATATCAAGGATGCAATATTTTTTCTGGTTTGATTTAGTGGTCTGGGCTTTTTTTTTTGTTTAATGGGTTGATAGGTTGGTTTCTTGGTGTTCGGAAAGTGTTTTGTGGTTAAAATTGGTTGAAAAATAGGTTTTTTTGGGTAAAAAAATCTATAGGCTTGATTTTCCCGCCACCACTATCTGGGTTGGTAGACGACGTAGCGGGCAACGTGTTGTCTCCCTATTAAATTATTATATTAAATTATCCCGACCTTATAATTTAGGATGCACAATAGATACATAATCTTGATATATCTCATGACCACATTATGGATCTCGCATGTTAACCCAACTTTGCCCATAACAATATTTTTTTTCATTTGTTTTTTTTTTTTGTTGCCTTATTTTTTATTGTATTACAAAATTAATCAAAATTTAAATAATAATAATAATAATATAGAGGTAGAAATTCTTTCGGTGAATATACATGCATGCATACATATATGAATTTTTTATACAGTAACATGATCCTTATCGAAATCTTAATTAAAATTAATGTGCAGATCTAGCATTCCAAATAATTCATTTGTATCCAAAACTTGTTGACAAGAAAAATGAAAGAGGAATGTTGCCGCTCCATTGTTTAGCGAGTAGACATGCAGCCTTCAAAAGTGGCTCCCACCTTCATCCTTACCACAACATTATATACCACTGTAAGTATAAATTTAAGGTTTGAATTTCATATACATGATCACTTTCTGGAAACATACGATAGCTCTTAGCAAGATGCGGTCCGTTTTAAGAAAATGAGCAAGCTCACTTTCGAAAGGTACATTTGTTGATCGACTAAAGTGGACAAAAGATGAGGGCGAAGGATATAGAAAGCAATCTGGCACCAGAAATCAGCAATCCCAAAACAGGAACAATAATCGATGTCCAGACAACTATCAGACATGTTTTCACTTATTTACATCGATGTACAGGGCTTTTATTTGCATTGCAGGTACGTATATGTGTGTGCACATAATTTATGGTTTTACATTCATGACCCTGCATGTACACCAGGTTTAATTGTATTTGATTTTAAGGTGTTTGAGAGTATAGTAGAGATTGGATTTCAAGGTGTTTTTCATTTAGAAATATATTAAAATAATATCTTTTCATTTTTAAAAATTTATTTTTAACATCAGCATATTAAAATTATCCAAAAAACACTAAAAAAACTAATTTGAACAGAGAAAAATCAAATTTTACAGTAAAACAGGATTGTAACAGTGGACTGCATGACACCTTTTCTAATGTACAATGATTTCAATGGGAGCTGCAAAGGCAATTGAATTTGTGTAGTGATGGTGGGTTGAAAATGTTTGGTTTTCTCTTGGGCTTTGGTAGCTCTGTCCATGGCTTGCTATGAGGTGATTGTTAAATGTGATGCCACCTTTTCGTTTTCGTGTCTTTTGACATGTGGATTGCTTGAACAAACAAAATTAAAGTTACTATTAAAATTACTATGCACATAGATACAATCCATTGTGGATTGTAACAGTGGACTGCATGACACTTTTTCTGATGTACAATGATTTCAGTGGGAGCTGCAGAGGCAATTAAATTTGTGTAGTGATGGTGGGTTGAAAATGTTTGATTTTCTCTTAGACTTTGGTGGCTTTGTCCAAGGTTTACTACGAGGTGACTATTGGATGGGATGACACCTCTTCGTATTCATGTCTTTTGAAATGTGGATTGCTTGATGTGTTGGCTGTCACAATTGATTGCCACCTGACCTCTATTTTATTTTAGTTTTTTTTTTGTTGCTCTATAGGCTTTTTTTGCTTGTTATCTAATAAAAAAATTTGGGGGGCATTGCTATTTTGTTCATTGTTGGGTTTCCTTTTCTCCCGTTAATTATATTGTCTTTAAGTGCGTGATTAATTTCTCTTCTCTCTCGGACATCTGATGCCAAAGGGTGTCCAGGATGGTTTTTCATCTTCTAGGGATTTTAGTCGTTAACTCATTCTTATTTTCCCCTTTCCTTTTTAGCATGGTTGGCTAATTCTTGCATTTCAATCTCTATAGTGTCAATGATCTCAAGCATTAGAATTTTTGGGTAGTTGATCATTGGGAACGTGTGGTGTTGGGTGTGTTCTTCCATTGATTTTACAAGTGTGGTCCCCTTATCACCAAATTATTAGTCTACGTGTGTGTCCTTTTTGCTGGAGCTTTTGACCTTGCTAATGATGTTGCATTATATGTAGTGACACTCTGCAAGGTTTGGTGTCTTTTCCAAAGTTAGTTTGGGTTTTGTTTGCTTTCGACTAATTCTATTTGGTTATGGTTAGTTATGGTTGTTGGCTGCTTCTCTATAGTCACTATTGCAATTAGGTTTGTTTTGGACAGTATTCATCATGACACCAGTTTGCTTTGGTAGTTTTTACTGCTTTCTTTTTAGCATGTTGTGTTTTTTCATTTTGCTTTGGCGTTTTGATATAGAGTAGGTTGGTAGGCTTGGTTTGGGTATGGTCTTATTTGCTTTGTTTCCTTTTGTTTTTGTGTATTATTTGAGGCCTCCACACCGGCTATTTTTGTGTTTTTTCTTTCTTTCCATTTGTGCTTCTAGTTCTAGTATTTCTATTTTTCTTGTTTTGTTGCCCGCATTCTGTTTCTCATATGTTACCATTAGTTACAGGTTTGCTCCATATTTGGTGTCTTTTTGTTATGTTATGTGGGCTATGTTTTTTGTTTGCTTAGGTTGCATCATTTTTGTTCTATTTTGTGTTATTTGTTGTTATTGTTTTTGTCTTATTGGAAGGTTTCTTGCATGTTACTCCTTCCTGGTTTGATCTTGCATTATTGGTGTTGGGGGGTCTGTATATTTATGTTGATAGAATTAGTTAATTGTGTTTGCATAGGAGTACTTAGTTTGTTTCCTCTTTCTCCTTAATTAAACTTTCTTTTCTTGCATTTAAACATGTGTGTTTGCTTTTTATTTGTTAAGTTTTTTCTTGCATTCTACTTTGTTGTGTTGTTATTTCTATGCAAAGGTTTAAAGTCACTTATGTTGTTACTGATGGAGAATATATTGTTGATTTCATGTTAGTTGGTAATGGGGGTGTTCACGGTTCGGTTCGGTTCGGTTTTAATTTAAAAATTCAACCGAATTGGAAAATAGTATTCCTTATTAATATGACCTGGACCGAACAGAGAACCGGTTCAGATCGAACTAATTTTGTGTGGTTCTGGTCGGTTTTTTAGTATTAAAAACTGGAAACTAATTAAATAGGTTTTTTTTACTGTTGTCGTTATACCAAAGCCCTCTAATTCCTTCATTTCACAATGAACCTAAGATCAGAGAGTTACTTAGATCTGCAAATGCATGCGGAGCCATTATAACCACTAAAAAGATGCAATCCCTTCTCTTCCAACACTAGATAAAATCCACAAACACATATTTCTATTACTTTCCACTCAATAGAAAAGGACTCCATTCAAATGAAAGAATCTAGATCGAGCTTGAAAAACTGAAACCGGTTCTTGATGTGTGGGTTGTTGTCAGTGGTTGTTGATAGAATTAAAGTAAAGGTTGTGGACGACACTGCTATATGGAAGACGATCTAGATCGGGCCTGAAAAACTAAAACTGGTTCTTAATGTGTGGGTTGTTGTCTATGGTTGATGATAGGAGTAAAGTGAAGGTTGTGGATGGCGCTACCATGTGGAAGACCAGAGAGTGATGGTAGGAGGAGGTGGGAAGCTCTGGTGTAAAAATTCAAAAAGAGGATTTAATGTTAGGTTAACAGGAGAGAAAATGAGAGAGAGGAGAAGAGAGGAGAGGGAGGCGGCTGGAAAGTGATGAAATGAACTAGGGTTAGGGATGTTTGCTTTTATACCTTGTTTTTCAAGTCTTTTAGATTCAATTGAACCGGTCCGGTTCGATCAGGTTCAATCGGCTTAAGCTTTTTGAAACCGAAACCGAACCGGACCGAGTGGTTTTTTTATTTTTTAATCAGTTTATTCGGTTTTTTCTATCTGTTCGGTATTTTTGATTAATTTTTTCTCGGTTTTTTCAATTTAATCGATTAGTCGGTTTTTTTGAACACCCCTAGTTGGTAAGATAGTTGAATTTTTTTTGGGCCGTCTACACACAACTATGTCTACGATAAGCAATTTACTAACCCAAACATCGTCACACCTTCAATGAAAGCAAAACTGTATAGAAACTAGAGTCGAGACCAACCGTTGTGACATAATTGCAACAAACATCTTTGACAATAGCAACATCAATGATACTAACTCTCATCCTTCATGCTCTTTGGTAGAACAATAGCCCATTCTTATTACACTAAAAAGCATACCACATATAATCACAAATGTTTCTTCTTTAGAAACTCCCTCATATGAACCGTCAAGTATTGGTGATATCTTTACCTTCGGAACTAAAAGAAAACTTGAATCCACTGATTTAGGAGCACAACATAGGTTTGCACACTCAAACACAGCTCCATCATGTTACCATTAAATTCTTGAATGTTGTTTGAAGTCTCTCAATTGCATTCATAATCCTTTTTTTCCACCAAGTTGTTTCTGTTTTACTTCATTATAACCAAGTTGGTGCATTTCACACTGATGAGCCTATTATCGATGAAGAAATCAACATCCAAGATTTAGCTCCTGATACTCAAGAACAATCTCTTTATACAAAAAATGTAGTAAGACTCGCTGTCATCCAGCACTTAGGTTCATCTTTTTTTCACCTTTATTATATTACTTTTGTTGTTGTTTATCCCAGCAAATTAAGAATTACTCTTTCATTTGCATTTTTTAATTTGTTCATGATTTATGCCTTCTATGATGCTCTTGCAAATCTTCTCTTTTAATTTGCACACAAATTGTTGTTAACCATAATATGCTCTAACTTTTCTCAACTTTGCTTACTTTTTTAGACATTAAGAGCTTATGACTTGACCATTTTTAAAAAAAAATAATTTGCCTTCCTGTCTTCACAATTATTCACCTGCCTTCCCAGAAGGCTTCTTTTGCTATAACACCTTTTTTTCATTATTGTCTACTTGTAGGCTCACATATTTTTCAGTATCTCCTGCATTCAGAACTTCGATCTTGCATGTTTATTTCTTTTGCATAGGTTGCTAAACCATAGATACTAGTTATGCTCCACATTCTGTTACTACTTGTCATGCTCCAACTTTTTTGGTTTGCTTCATGACATTTAAACAACGCATAAAAATGATGATGCATGGTTATATATTTTGGTTCTGACATACACTTTTCATTGTTTGTGCATAAGTTATGTATGCAGCCTTTCTCTATTATTGAATGCAAAATTAGTTAAGTTTTGTTTTAAATTGTTATTTTATTGTTCTTTATATGCACGCACCATTCTTTACATTTTAAAATGCTCTTAGTCAAGTTACAACTTAGAAAATCACAAGAAAAAACGACATCCTCTTAGCCAGGTTACGAGTTAGAATATTATAAAAAAACATTAATAAGATCTTGCGGCAACGCGCGAGCATCTCATCTAGTTATTTTTTTATTACTAATATTGCCCTTAAACATTTTTTTTGTTAATGTGTTACCTTTTCTTTTAGAAATTTGTTAATGAATGACACTTTCATCAGAAATTTTACCTAAAGGTGAACACTGAACATATGTAATTTGTTAATTATTTTGTTCCTCTTTGATATTGTGTTTTCACCTGAGTTTGAGTGTGCTTAAAAAACATGTTTGATTTGATATTTTTTTAAATGTTTTTCGATGTTTTTATTGTACTGATGTAAAAAAAATATTTTTTAATATATTTTCAAGCAAAATATACTTTTAAAAAACATTTTACAACACAACATCAAACGCACTTAGTCAAAAACTTATCCAAGAAAACCAGTTTAAATAGCCGAATAAAGTAACATATAATAATCTTATTAGTAAAAATAAAAAACCAAAGCCTAAATTAAAAAACAAAATCAATGAAAGATTTCAAAGACTAACCATGGGTTAAATCCAACCTAAAACAAAAATGGAATATTGAACCATAGTTTTGCCCATATTTCATCTTCTTGTTTCCCCTTTTTGTTACACAATGGGAATTAGCGCTTAGGGGAGGAGGAATTAATAGGAATTTATCCATATACATTGCCACAGTGTTTGACATCGATTTGCTCTTGAATGTTGTAAACAAATTTTAGGCATAAAACGACAAGTGAAACAAGGAGAACTCCTGCCAACTACATCTCAGGCATCCCATGATACTAACAATTCCCTGTCTCCAATCAAGAAATCAAGTTCGTGGCTGAAGAAAGTTTTGGGAGAAGGTAAGCACGTAGAAGCATCTTCTTGTACCAATTGTATATATATTAATGCTGCATGCGTGTGTATCGAAGTAGAAGCTATTTATTTCAAAACCCCAATTCTTCATCAATACGTCAACTGAGCTTGTACCATGTTGACTTATTTGAAGAAATAATTAGGAGAATTAATCTTTTATATATAATTAATTATCGCAATTTTTGGAGGGAGACCAAATTAATTATCAGTTATTCTAATTTCTTGTAATATCAGTTCGTACGCCTGCTTTTAAATTTCTAATTACACCCCTGATCAGGTATATATAATTAATCCCCCCACTAATTTCTAGAATATGGGCCTGGGAAATTAATAAATGTATTGTGCAGATCAAGAGCAAGTGAACCTTCCATCATCTAGAGAAGGCAGATTAGTTCCTCCAAATTATGATACTATCGTTGAATTATTGAAGCTTGGATCGAAAGCAATGTTGGTCATTCTTGGATTAGGTATGGTTCTCTCCATCATTTCATGAGTGCAAATAATACAATATTGATTACGTGTGAGACACTTGTACTAGCAAATCATGGTCTTGCATTTTCAAGGATCAATGGAGATAAGAAAGATACGACTGAAGAAAGAGAAGCACACATGGTCTGTTCAGGTAATGAACGAGCTTCTTCGAGAGGGTAAGTTGTACAAGTTCGAGAGCACTGAGATAAGTGGGAGCCCCAAGCGACGGTCTGAGTTATCTGACTCCAAAGCAATTAAACAGTCTGAAGGCAGTGAGAAAGGTTAAATTTTATCCTTCATGATATATGGATCTGAGTAGATAAAAAAATGAAAGACTATTAGCTCTTGAATGAAACAATGTTGAATCAGGTTAATATTAAAGAGCTATAACCTTGCGCTGTCACTGATATCATCAGGGGAGCCCGCATCTTCTAAATTGGAAAAGCCAGAGACACCCCTATTAATTGCGGCAAGGAATGGCATCACTGAAATCATGGAGAAAATCTTACATGATTTTCCTCACGCGGTTTACGACGAAGACACGCATAAGAAGAATGTGGTGCTGTTGGCAGTGCAATATAGGCAACCACATGTTTATCAGTTCTTGCTAAAGAGAAGGAAGAAGAACGAGGAACTAGACAGGATCTTTCTCCAGTTTGATGACCAGGGAAATAGCGCAAGGCATCTTGCAGCTGCCACGATTGGAGATTATAAGCCTTGGCGCATTCCAGGAGCTGCTTTACAATTGCAATGGGAAATCAAATGGTATAAGGTATGGCACAAGCATGTATATATATATATAGAAAGACATGAACACGCTCATGAATTGACCAACTTTCTTTTACGCTAATTTCACCCAACTACAGTATGATCTATTAATGCATCAACCAATCAAATTGCTTTTGTTTTCAGAGA
>Ga0325411_1006616_pt1 | contig 12701 bp, 6 predicted proteins | sample PopdelMetagenome_13_FD_206181 | JGI IMG/M metagenome (GOLD analysis project Ga0325411, IMG submission 206181) | Populus deltoides microbial communities from Bellville, Georgia, United States - Xylem-PdIQD-R4 | ecosystem: Host-associated > Plants > Phyllosphere > Stem > Wood/Secondary xylem... | reverse complement strand
CCTTTTTTTTTTTAATCATCTTCACCATTATAGTCACAATCATCAACCATGATAATAATAATATTTTTTAAATATAATAATAATAATAATAATAAAATCAGAATGAGAATTAGATTTTCCTTTTTTTAATTATTTTCATATTATAGTCACAATAATAATAATAATAATAATGATAATAATAATAATAATATAATTTTTTTCCAACTAGCTATATAAAACGTGTTTTTCTATGAGTCAAATAAAAAAATTAAGACAAAAATGATGCTCGGTCGACACAAACATGTTTTAAAGAAAGAGAAAAATCAATGTTAAATGATGAAAATAAAAAAAAACAATATAAACCATTGTTAACCCATTAAGCTCGTAACTCGAGTCATTGACTCAAAGCAATAAATTTGAAAAAACCTTGAAATCTAATTTTCAACTAATCAAATATTGAATGATGAAATTAAAAAAAAAATCAAAATATACAAAAAAATAAAAAAATAGCAATTGTAAGAAAAAAAAGGCTTGCGCCCTCCTAGGTTAACACACTGAACCCACAGGTTAGATTATGAGATTGGGATAGTCTGACAGGAAAAAAAAACAAAGAAAATCATGAAATCTAGTTTTTTAAAAAATCAATGTTGAATTATGGGATGAAAAAAAAACAAGTCCAAGAAAAAACTGATGCCAACCCTTTATAGCCGATTAAACTTGTGTTCCAAACCATAATTTGATTGGAAGCACTAAACATAAAAAAGTTATGAAATTCAATTCTCAATAAATCAAATATTGAAGAATAAAATTTAAAAAAAATTAATCACACAAAAGGATTCATAAGAAAAAAACAATAATTTAAAACAAAAAAAAATGAGCTCACTCGGGTTAACTTGTCAAACTCACAATCCAAGTCATGAGATCAGGACAACCCTATAAAAAGAAAACTATGAAGCACATTTAAAAAAAAATCAATTTCGAATAATGAGATAAAAAAAGAAAATAAGTAAAAAAATATCGATGTGAACTCGTGTTAGCTTATAAAACTCGTGACCCAGACCAATTGATTGGAAAGCACCAAACATATAAAAACCATGGAGCCCAAATTTAAATAAACCAAGCATCAAAAGATAAAATTGAAAAAAAAATAATCACAAAAAAAAAAATTCAAAAACAAATTAACAATTAAAAAAATGAGAATCAAATTTGAAAAAAAAAATTAAAGAATGGATAATTTTGGATTGAAGGGCTAAATTAAAAATAAGAATCAATTTCACCAAAGAATTAAAGAAGAAACCACCAAGGAAATGAGAACCATATTTAAGAAAAAAATAAAAATAAAAATTTTGATTAAATGATGAAATTGAAAACTATTCAAAGTTTACAAAAGAGATAAGAAAAAAATAATCAGTAACAAATTTGGAAAACAAAAATGAAAAATTGAGCTTGAAGGAAGCAATTGAAAAAAAATAAAAATTTTACAAAATGACCAAGAACAATTTAAAAAAAAATCAAAAGAATGAAGATTGATATTTAAATATTCTCAACTAAGAGAATTGTCTTAAAAATTTAAATGTCAAACATGAATTTAAAGGGAGAAGAAAAAAATAGAATAAAAAAAAGAATATGACTCTGATGACAATCCATCCAGCACAACTCAACATGAGCCACTTATGGAGGAAAAGGACAATGTGGGAAATCAACTAACACGACGGAATAAAATTTTCCACCACTGGATAACTCTTCTTGCGTTGCCGAAGCCCTGCGACTCCTTTCACGCGCTTCCGCGTGCGGGGGGCACGCACCTAACATATTTGAATTTTGATATTTTTAATTACTGTAAAAGATCAATTCACTCCTTTTTAAAGTTCACTATATAAATACTATAAACATATTTTATTTTTTCAATGTAGGATTTGAAACCTTTTAGTATATATATATATATTATGTTCACAAGAAAAAAGTTATGTTTTTTTTCAATGTAAGATAAAAATTTTTTTTTGATTTAAATACTTCAACTTAAAAGGATAATATAATATCTTTTTAATATGGGATAAAAAAATCTTTTGAAATAATTTTTTAAATCTTATTATTTACAAGATGTATAATCTATATTCACATAAATTGTTTCTTAATTTTTTTATATGAAATATTAAAACTTTAAATATATATTTTTTATTTTTTCTATGTTGATCCGGATTAATTCAGATTAATTTATATAACTCGAAACCTGACTCCTTTGACCGTGTTAATTTTCAGATCTGGATAAGGATGCTTTTTAAGTTAATCACACTCCTCACATGTGCTGATGATATTCCGGGGAATGTACTATTATAGTTGACAAATTTGGAATGTAAATGTTTAAAAAGATAAAAGATTCTCTGAAAAAATTAGCTAGTCAAATGGGTTAGTTGCGAAAAAAAAAATCAAATGGCAGGCACTCTATCCTGGCATACCATTAATTAATTTTATATATATATATATAATAGGCATTTTTTTTCAATGCCTTGATTTTCTACAATTGAAAGGAATTCGAATCTTAACACCTTTATTTATTTATTTATTTTACTTTCATAAAACAAATTATAGAACATCGCCGACTGATAAATAGAACGATCATTACGACTAATTAAGCGACAAGCTTATTAATTAATGCCAAAATCAAAAGTAGTGCTAGAACATGAAAAACACAAACTAAACAAAAAGAAGATGGCTTCAGGAATTGATAACGCCGCACTGCTTTCTGATCTCCCCTGAGTTGCCCGTAAGAATCCCAATAGCTCCCATTCTTTTCATTGACTGGGAGAATTCTTTGAGAAAAGCAGTTGATTTAACCAGCTCTCCAACAATATCATTCGAAGTTTTGTCTGTTAGAAGGGCTGCGTCAGATTGGAAGAGACCCTTTTGCTGTTTAAGGATAACAAAGTAAGAAGCATCGAAATTCTGAGAGCTGCCAGGGTCCATCTCTACTGTGGTGGTTGTGTCGCTAAGACTTTGGCATTTGGTCTTTAAGGAAGCAGCGTATGTTGAGTTCAAAGAAGGATCCTGGTCTCCTTTTCCTGTGAAGTTGTAGAGTCGATTGCTGAACAGGTTGCAGTGGCCAACACCAATGGTATGTGCCCCTACATACAGTATGATTCAAAAGTGATAAGAGATTCTGCTCAATTATATAACCCTTGAGAAGTATGTGCCATCACTTTCTTGAGTATAATATGTATGTATACCTGATAGTACAACGAGATCATGAACAGTTAGACCCTTGCTCTTGAAACTTTGAACGAGGCTGGAAAAGTTTAAGAACGGGGAAGGAATGTTTGCCAGGGCCTCCGAAGCTACTGACACATTACCATCTCTTCTACCAGTAAGCACTTCCCACATTGGTTTTTTGAACTGCAGGAAGAATCGTATATGTTCGCTGTGATTACATGCATGATCATTTGAGTTGAGATTAAGAATGTTTATTTGCGATATTTACCTGGAATGAGACCGCATCCCTGGCAGCCAAAGCCAAAATGTCAGCACAGGATACTTTTCCTGCACATTTGTTCTCTAGCTCCGTTTTAATCTCATCAATAACATCGAAGTTTGCCAAAGATAGATTTGGAATTGCATCTTTCTCCGCTGTGCTATTTGCTGTTGAGTTTATTAAAACGGAGGCATCGCAACCCTGCAGGAATTTAATTTCGAATTAGCTAGATATATGCATTAGAATTACAAAATGTGGCGATGCTACATGGTGTTTTTCTTTTATTTTCAAGCATACAATATCCACGCATGGACAAAGCTACAGATGCTATTTTTCTAACAGCAGTATGAATATTTAAGCATTGCTTACCCTTACGAAGCAGTCATGAAAATGCATTCTCAGTAACTTTGCAGGTAAGTCGGGGTTGCTTGCAGCACGTCTTTCAGTGATATTTTTGACGATGCGCTCAGCTGCAGGGCAAGAGGTCCTGTAGAAGTTCTTCCTCAAATCACCAGCCTGACAAACCCCAACAACTGTCAAGACTGCTACACAAGCAAAAATAAAAGCAGTCTTCATATTAATCTTAGACCTATAGTAAACTACAATTCTCAGCCCAATTCCTTCGAAGAAGTATATGATTCTGAGTGTGATCTCTCTAGCTGCAATGCAATAGAAAAAATAAACCATACTCTTCCTTTTATACTAGTAAAACGAATCTTACCTATCTGAATCCAGATAAGCAATGCATTATACTATCTGTACATTATCTAAAAAACAAATACAACCTAGATTAGTTTATGAATATCCTGAGTAAACAGCCAACCTTGCTGCATAGCACCATTGATCCATGTTGTGAAAACGATGACCTTAAGCGTACAATATTCTGATAAATTAAGCGCCTCATTTTCCCATGTCAAATTAACAAATAATGATATTGAGTTTCAATATTTTATCAATCATAACCTTTTCCAACAAACATTAGGTACAGATGAAGGCAGCATTTCGTGTACCTCATTAACAATTGAAACAGTTTACATGACATTATTTTTTACTATAGTATTATTTAATTGATATGATTTAAACAAATTATGGATAAATGAGAAATTAATCTTAAAAAACCCTTGATTTTTCTACTCCAAGATGTATTAGTTTTTCTAAATTTTATTCTTGAAGTATGGTGGTTAATCAAATATTGATAATGGTGAGAATTAATTCTTGTTAATTTTTTAATTTTTTAACTTTTAAAATTCACTATAAAAAGAGGGTGACGGAAGAGTTTTAAACATGAGTTTCTTAGATTTTTACATACTTTTCCTTACCTTATATTTTATTATTTTCTTATCATTTTAAGCTCTGCTTTTCCTTCTAAAACTAGAGCTTAGGTTTATTTTGTTGACAGATATTTCAGTTTCATATTTTTTTTATTCAAAGATCTTATTTAGAAGTGCATCTAAACTAAGATGGTGATATTAAAATCTTATGAGGCATATTACAAACATACATGCTAGAACAATAAAGCTTTCAGGATAAATGATTCATTTTTTACAACAACAAAAGTTTATTACTTTAAAGTGATTCAACAAATAATTACCCTCCTTTATTTTAATTTAATCATAGATATTTTTCTTATTACTGGTATATATGCTAGAACTTTGAATTAATATAATTTACAAGTTTCATTACATACTTAGTATGCATGCTAGAATTTTGTTATGATTCATTTTTTACAACAACAAAAGTTTATTACTTTAAAGTGATTCAACAAATAATTACCCTCCTTTATTTTAATTTAATCATAGATATTTTTCTTATTACTGGTATATATGCTAGAACTTTAAATTAATATATTACATACTTAGTATGCATGCTAGAATTTTGTTATTGTTTTTGTTGAAAGCATGCATTCACGATTAGTTATGATCTTACATGCTTATAGTTTTAAACACGTATAAATTCTAGGTTTTTGTTGGATATCTTTTGTTTTGCTTGCCGTTACGAAGATAAACTAAATATCTTTGCTCATTAGTCTAATATATATTTACAAACTTTTATTTACAATATTGAGGCTTTATTTATATATTAGATTTTATTTAGTTCATCTTGAAAAACTATTATAGTAATAATATAGATTAATTATGAAAGAAGTTTTTAGCATCTTTAAATTTTAATTTGAGTTGCTATATCTTCACATATAGATTTAATTTTAATTCTATATGTTTTAATCTATAAAATCTTGGTCTGTTATGATTTTTTTACTATTTTGTTTAATTTTAGAAGGTTGTTATATATCTTTGTTTTAAAGTTATAATCTTCTAAAATTATTTTTCATGCAATTTGAATGGTTTGACATATCTTATTGATTTATATTTCTCAAAAAGTGAATCATTGATTTGTTTATAATAGTTTATGCTACCTTGCTGGTACGATCATGCTTTTTGTTTATCTTGTTTATATTCTCTAAGTTTGGCATCAAATTTATCTGGTCAGCTTTGTTTGTGTACACGTTGTTATTGTTCATATATACAAAAAATTAGTGTGGCGAATAGATTCAATCTAGAAAGTTATATCTAAAGAGATTAGGTTTTAAATGGGACCGTTTGTGACCCCTCCAATCTTTTCTAAGAACTTAGTAAAAATATTATTCATATAATACTATTTTTGTATACGATAAATTTCACATGTGAAATAGTGATAACTGAAAAAATCACATCGAACAAAATAGGGTTCAACTTAGTAACCTAAGAAAGTAAATAGATATTGATTTTATCTTACATAGTTTAATTATTTTTATTTATTAAGTTGATTTATTACAATTTTTTTATTTTTTTCTTATTGTGGAACTAAAATATTTATTTATAAATATTATTGGCTATTGCTTTTCTATATATATTATATCATGTATTCTCCTCTTTCTACTCAAGATTTAGTTATGCCAATCAATATTGCTTTGGCAAGAACAACTTCGGTAATGAGGATTCCATCGTCACCTTATGTAGTGTATGGTGAGAAACATGAAATGTTCAATGGATTGAAGTTTAAGAGATGGAAACAAAAAAAAAATGTTATTCTATCTTACCACTTTAAATTTGGTAAAATTCTTGACCGAGAAAGTGCCAAAAACATCAGAAAATAAATTTGACCTTGCTACTGTGATGGTTGTGAATACATGAAATCATATTAATTTCAAGTGAAAGAACTACATCTTGAATGAGTTAGATAATAAACTTTAAGATGTGTATAGTTTAATCAAAAGTTCAAAAGCATTATGATAAGCTTTAGACAAAAAAATACAAACTTGAAGATATTAGTATAAGTGAGAAACATGAAATGTTTAATGGATTGAACTTTAAGAGATGGAAACAAAAAAAAATATTATTCCATCTTACTACCTTAAATTTGGTAAAATTCTTGACCGAGAAAGTACCAAAAACATCAGAAAATAAATTTGACCCTACTACTGTGATGGTTGTGGATACATGAAATCATATTAATTTCAAGTGAAAGAACTACATCTTGAATGAGTTAGATAATAAACTTTAAGATGTGTATAGTTTAATCAAAAGTACAAAAGCATTATGATAAGCTTCAGACAAAAAAAAAAAATACAAATTTGAAGATATTAGTATAAACAAATTTATAGTCGGTAAATTTCTAGATTTTAAGATGGTTGATTCAAGGACTATAATGAGTCAAGTTCAAGAGTTTCAACTAATATTACATGATAAACATGTTAAAGGTATGTCTCTAAGTGAGTCTTTTCAAGTGGTCAGAGTCATTGAAAAATTATCATCATCTTGGAAAGACTTTAAGAACTATCTTAAGCATAAGTGCGCAAAGATATGGGGAATTAAATACCTTATTTTAATATTGAAGATATAAGAGGATAATAAGTTATTTGAAAAGAGAGTCAACTCTTCTAGTGTCCTAAAAATTAATGTTATGGAACAAGTAATGAAATACCATAACAAAATCAAAAGAATAAGCTTTTTGTAAAAGGGAAAGGAATTGTTAAGAAGTTCAATAGCAAGTGTTTTATTTGTAACAAGACTAGGTATCTAGCTAAAGATTATAGAAATAAGGGTCAACAAGGAAACTCTAAGAAAAGGATTACTCAAAATAATGTCACTGAGGTTGATCACCTTACTAATGATGTTTCAAAAATGAACTTGTCTTGTGTTGTTTTTTAAGTCAATCTAATCAACAATCCTGAGTAGTTGTGAGTTGACATTAGTGCTGCAAGACATGTATGTGTTAAGAAGATGATGTTTTCCACTTACAAAGAAGTGGATGGAGAAAACCTTTACCTTAGAAACTCATCAACCTCAAAGGTATTGGGTGTTAGAAAGATCATACTGAAAATGAATTCTGAAAATCTTTCAACCCTCAATAAGATATTGTATGTTACTTATATTAGGAAGAACTTAGTATCTGGCTCATTAATGAGCAAAACAGTTTTAAAATGGTTTTTGAGAGTAATAAATTTATACTCTCTAAAAGTCGCATGTTTGTACAAAAGATGTATCTCTATAATGACCTTTTAAAAATAAATGTAATGGTCATTGTAACCAATGATAAGAATAATAATAAGATTGTTTCTTCTTCTTATTTGTTTGAAACTTATTATGTATGGCATGACAAATTAGGTCATGTGAATTATAATTTTATGCAAAGGTTAATAAACCATGAATTATTACCAAGTATGATTTTTTATAAAAACCATAAGTGTGAATTTTTTGTAGAATTAAAATTCATAAAATCATCTTTTCAAATAATTAAAAGAAGTAGTGAACCTTTACACTTAATTCATTCAAATATTGGCAATTTAAAATTCATGCAAACTAGAGATTGGAAAAGGTATTATATTACTTTTATAGATGATTGCACAAGATATTATTATACTTATTTGTAAAGGAGAAAAGATGAAGCTCATCAAATGTTTAAACATTATAAGAATGAAGTTGGAAATCAACTTAATAAGAAGATAAAGGTAATAAAAAGTGATAGAGGTGGAAAATATAAGGCATTATTTGGTAAATTCTATTCTTAAAATGATATTATCTACCAAATTACTACTCTTTATTAACCATAACAAAAATATTGTTGTGAAATGTGAGAACCGAACATTAAAAGAAATAATGAATGACATGTTAATAAGTTCAGAAGCACCTCAAAACTTATAATGGGAGGCAATTTGAACTGTTAATTACATATTTAATAAAGCACCCAATTTTTTTTTTATAAAAAAAACACTATATGAATTGTAGAAAGGCAAAAGATCTTCCTACAAATACCTCAAAGTATAGGGGTATTTTACAAAGGTAGCAATACATGATCCTAAAAATGTCAAGATATTACCTAAGACTGGATTACATATTTATCGGATATGAATACAATAGTAGTGCATATTAATTTCTTCTATACAAGTCAAGTGTTAAAGATATTCATCCCAATACTATTATGGAATTAAAAAATGCTATATTCTTTGAAAATGTGTTTCCATAAAAGGAAGCACAAGAAAATCATTCACTTAAAAAAATGATTGAGCCTAACTTAAGTGATCATCATCAATCAGAAGATAATGAATTTAACCTTAGAATAAGTAAAAGACCAAAAAAGACCAAAACATTTGGTCCTGATTTTTTAATATACATGTTAGATAATGAATCTCGAATCTACTCTAAGGTAACGTCTTTTCTAAAAGCTTTCTATTTGAAAGAGGTAGTAAATAGAAAAATTAAATCCATTATGAATAATCATAAATGGGAACTAGTGGATCTTTCTCCTATAAGTAAATCATTAGGTCATAAGTGGATCTTTAAAAGAAAAATAAAAGTTGATGGCACTATTGATAAATTTAAATTAATTGAATTTTTCAGAAAACCACCAAATAACACCGACGACTTTTCAATCCTCACTGATTTTGTTTGTAAAGAACAACAATTAACAATGCAATTAGAAAGTGAACAGTTCTGGAGCTCTCTGGAAAATTCCGTCGGTGATTCCCTTTGTAATTGACATGATGAACAATGCTCACAGTTTACCAACGAATTTACCGATGGAATTTATTCTGTCGGTAATTCCGTTGGTAAGAATTACACGTCATCATTTTTTTTTACTTTGTTTTAATTTTTTTTCCACTGTAATTCCCTCAGTATATATCGATGGAATATTTCTGTTTGTATTTATCGATTTTCTGGTAGTGATAATTCATCAAAGAAAATGAGTGTAAAGTCTTTTAAAGATAAAAAAGTGTAATGATAGTAACCATACCTAGTTGATTGGAGATCCTAATATTTAGATTCAAATGAAAAACTAATAGTCATATAACATTCTAATTAGCACTAGAAAATTATTATTTCTTGATTATTCCTATGATGAAATAAATGTTAGTTGCAGCGTGATAAATAATGAGCTGAGCTCTTAGTGATTTTCATATCTTTGCGGTGCGGTACACCAAGTGAAGGATAACAAAATAATCTTACTGAAAGATCATCTATAGGAGTGATAAATATGGTCGTTTCTTTGAGAATTTTGATAAAATATGAATTCTCTAAAGCACTCATGAATTCAAAAGTAGTTAAGGACCAAAACAAACTCAACAGTGGAAACCAAAGAAATCTCTAGGTAAAGAACTATATGAGTATTATTTTTTTGGTTCGTGCAAAATGTTTAATAGTTCAAAACATCATGTTCATTATTTAATTGAGTAAATCCGATAGTATTTCACTAAGAAATGTTCAAATTCAAAAGCTACCTATTTTTATATAGTAATCTACCAAATCAATATCTCTTAATAAATTTTTGAGTTGTTTTCAAAATGGTATAAAAAAATTTTAATTCATGTGGGGGGCGGATTGTTGAAAATTTATTTAATTAATATAATTTAAATATAATATAATTGAATGAGAAATTAATCTAAAAAAACCCTTAATTTTCTACTAAAAAGACACTTGATTTTTTTTATTTAATTCTTAATTTATGATGATTAATTAAAGATAAATAATTGTGGGAATATAATAAGATTTAAACTACAAAACTAATAATTAGCCGTGATTCAACCAAAAACAGTCATCATATTGTTATAGTATTTCAAGTTGATCACAGTTTCTGATCAGAATCTTCCGGCGCCATGCACGGAAAATGGTTAGGAGAAGAAAAGAGAAAAGTTAAGAACATGGGATAGTCGTCGACCCATTCTATTTCAGAAGTTTAATTAACCTTTGAAGTCAAACTATTCTTTCATAATTTAGCTGTCGATCGAGTTTGACTTTTGCAATGGGCGTTTGGTGTACATGAAACGTTGATTTGCTATGAATATTGGGAGCTGTGCTTCCTTCCACGTACTGGAGGGTTTAATTATGATAGGGTTTATTTATTATATTGCTCGAGAGGCAGGTTATCGACGTGTTCTTGTTGATATGCATGGATTCCCGGCTGGTCGGAGCATATTAAAACCTGTGAAAATCCACCGACACGTAAAAAATTGATTGAGTAAATGCCACTATATGACAGCCTCCATTTGTGCTAATAAGTCTATTTGTGGAGATCTTACGGCACCACGTAACGTAACCATGGCTATAAACTCCGGCATCCAACTAATAACGTGAAAAAGATTCATGTTATTGATCAACTCCGGCCGGCACCTAGATTTGTTTCATTTTTTTTTAATTATTTTTAAAATTAAACATGTGGTGCGCAGCTGATTTTTAAGTCATCAATAATATCTTTTATAGCCCAACTCAAATTAAATTTTAAATTATAGATTTTCGGGGAGTGGGCTTTGTTTTTAATAACTTTAAGTAATTACATGTGTTATATGGAATATATGAGTTAATATATTATGGAAAAAAAAAAAACATTATAGTTCCGTTAAAAGGGTATTTCATGTCCTTGTTCAAAAAAACATCTCGGGTAAATTGTTGGTTACGCGACGAAGTCCTATGTTTTCTTTCTAATTAATGGATGTTATGCTGAATCTACACATTAGTATATCTTGATAAAATCAACATAAAGTTTTTATTAAGAGGAAAGTCATGTATACCTAGTAAGAAACAAAAAAAAAACAAGAAGCCAACTAGCCCTAAAATTGAGGACCGACGGCTGGTCGGGAGACAGGCCCCACTTCCCGCACTCCATGCTGCAGTTGTTGGGCCCATCCCTTTTTTTAATCGAAGCTTTCAGATTATTGGGCCCATAGAGAGTCGAAGCCAGCATTTAGCTCTTTAAATCACATATTTTTCCACAGGTGGACAAAAGGACCACACATTCCAGAACGCGTTTGCATCTATCTAAATCAATCTCTTCATAAAAGGCCCTTGTTTTTATTTTTTATTTTTTATTTTTTATTTTTATTTTGTCAGAGAGGCAGACGGTATATCATTTGTCTCTTTTAAAAACGACAAGGTAGTGGACCTGGTTTCCTGTTGGACCTTTTGTTTTATTTGTTTTTAATATTTATTTTTTTAAAATAAATTTTTAATTTTATATTTAAATAATATTCATTCACTCTTGTTTTTTAGATTGTTTATTTAGTCTTCTTTTAATTATTTTTTATGTCTTTACTCTTTCAATAGGTTATTTTAATTTATTTATATTTTTTATGTTTTATATAAATAAACTTTATTACTAAAATTAAAAATTATTTATTCTTAGTAAGAAACAATGACCTTTAATATATATATATATATATATGAAAAGTTATGATTAAATATCATATTCATCTATATCTTATTTTTGTGGGAATGAAAATCTTTTTATTTTAGAATTTCATTGTTATTAACAGTTCTTTTTAAATTTATTGATTCATACATTTTAAGATTTATTTTATTTCGTGTAAATAACATTTTTACATTTCTTTTCTTGATTAAGAGAATTACAATACAATAAAATACACTCGCAACATTGTTTTATTTTTCTACTATATTAAAAATTAACTTAAAATTCTGCATGTTTTTATTAACACATATAATTGTCACTTTATTTTATTTATATGTAAGCATCGGTTTTTTGATTCACAATTATATTTTATACTAGATGTAAAAAAACATGTTAATAACACCTAGATATATTTTTTGCGTTAAAAAAATATCTAACCTATAATAAAACGAGTCAAATAAATGTATTAACACTTTTTATTTGCATTTATTGGTATAAAACGTTTTTAATTTATTTAACTAAATACATGCATAAGCTTTTTAATTTATAACTAGAATTTTTTAATCAAAAATATTGTTGCAAAATCCTGCATTTTCTTTTT
>Ga0325411_1006614_pt1 | contig 12706 bp, 10 predicted proteins | sample PopdelMetagenome_13_FD_206181 | JGI IMG/M metagenome (GOLD analysis project Ga0325411, IMG submission 206181) | Populus deltoides microbial communities from Bellville, Georgia, United States - Xylem-PdIQD-R4 | ecosystem: Host-associated > Plants > Phyllosphere > Stem > Wood/Secondary xylem... | reverse complement strand
CTAACATGCTTTAGACCATTCTCACCTTCCTGTAAATTATATTGAAGCCCAGCCCACAGTGTCTTAGACAAGTCCAGTCCCCAAAACAGGCCCATGAACCGGAGTTTCCTTACTTTTCCAAGCCCACCAATCCTGATCATGGACCGATCCATCTTTAAGTGCAAGCCTATTAAGGCTACGATTTTGATACAAAAATACAAGGAACCGTGGATATGAAATCCGGGTTAAGTATGGGATCACATGGTTAACCCTAGTTAATCTAAAAAATATTTAAAATTTTAATGTTTTATATTAAAAAATTAAAAAACATATCTCATATCATATATGAATGTAAGCTAGATATATTGTAAATAATAAAGTTTAAAATATTATTTTAAAGGGTTTTTTTACCTCATATTAAAAAAATATTATCTTATCATTTTAAGCTGAATTATTTAAATAAAAAAGATTTTTTTATTTTACATTAAAAAAATATAACTTTCTTTTTATAAACATAAAATATATATACTAATAAACTTTCAATCTCATACTAGAAAAATAAAATCTAACAGGTTTATATTTAAATCAGGGTGACCCCAACAAGTTTTATAGTTTTTTTTATGCTATAATTTTCATACCCGGATGGGATTTTACCTGGTTAAAGTTCAAGTTACTAGGTTGTCGAGTCAACCTATAGTTTATTCGATAAATTTAGATCAAATCTAAAATAACTTTGTTTGTAGACACAATTAAGAAGGAAAATTTTTTTTTTCCTTGGAGTTAATCTAATTGTATCTCATCCAGATCTAAATGAGTCAACCTAGTTGCTCATTAATTTGTCAAGTCATCTTGGTTTGAACGGATAAATGTTAAAAACAATTTGAAAAAAAAAATCCTATCCAATCAAGGTTAAGCTCTAAATCGACCAATCATGATTAGCCGGGTTTAGTAACAATATCGAGTAACAATTACTACACAACCTATTGACCCCTGCCCCCATGAGGAGTGCCATGATTTCTTGCGAGATAGGCTTTGATGGTTAACGACTTGCTTAAGTTGTGCGGTTTAGGTGCGCACAACGAGAGTAAGGCATGAACAAGCCCATCAGGTACGTGTTCAAGGATCCTTGTCTAATTCAAGAAAAATAAACATGGGATCTAAAAGCCTTCTTTCTATATCATACATTAATTTGAAAGAAATTGAACCTGCTTGGAAATCTTATTTCTTGAACGTTTATGACAGGCACCACCTTAAACATTTCCGAAACATGTTACCACAAACATTTCTGCTGCTGCAAAACATGATATATTTGGTAAAGTATCACAAAGACAGCTCTAAGATTGACAAACCTACTCCTCCTATCTGACACAGACAAGCATCATTTCAACAATCATGCACAACTGTAACACACACATCAAGTTAAATCTCCACCCCCTCCTCCTTTTCTGCCTTTCCAAGCAAACTAGTGGCTGAAGCAGTAGCCATATCTCAAGTAAGATAAGGTACCGGCAACTAGTTTATGCAACTAAAATCACACTTTGCACCTAATCTCATCCTCTTGGAAACATAATAAAAACCCTCCCTATCCCCTCTTTGGGACATCGAACACTTGAACAAGCATCACTTGCATAGTTGCATTTCGACTTGAACAAGTATCACTTGCGTAGTTGCATTTGCATTTTTGCAAAGCTTCCAAGCTGTGCAGAGAGCAAAACCTGAAAACCACAAAGATGAAGCACCATTTTTCAGTCTTCTTATTTCCAGCTATCCTTCTCTTGCTCCACTGCACCCAAACACTATCCCAGACACCTACAGCAGCACCAGCAAAAGCACCTGCTGCAGCCTCTGCACCTCCACCAGCTGCGACATCGTCTGCACAAGCCTCGCCGCCCGTTATGGTTCCTGTACAAGTTTCGAAAGGTCCTGTCAATGTCATTAAAATCCTCCAGAAGGCTGGCGGCTTTGCGGTCTTTATCCGCCTTATAAAATCCACTCAAGAGGACATCCAAGTATTCTCCCAGCTCAATGACTCGAGAGATGGCGTCACCATCTTTGCCCCAACTGATGGGGCCTTTTCGGCCATTATCAAATCAGGTGTTCTTAACTCCCTAAGTGATCATCAGAAGATTGAGTTGGTGCAGTTTCATATTATACCAAGAATTCTTACAACCGCTAATTTTCAGACTGTCAGTAACCCTATAACTACACTGGCAGGATCTGGTAGTCGTTTCGCTCTTAATGTGATAACCACAGAAAATATGGTGAACGTAACTTCAGGACTTACCAATACAAGTGTATCGGCAATTGTATACACTGATAGCCAGCTTGCTATCTATCAGGTCGACAAGGTGCTACTTCCTTTGGATATTTTTGCCCCCAAAGCTCTTGCTCCTGCACCAGCACCACCAAAGCCTAAAAAGGATGATGGTGCAGACACTCCTATGGTTCCAAAGGATATTTCTGGTGCAGTAAGCTGTGTCATGCTTAATACTATGCTTATCTCCGGAGTTATCATAGTTGCTGCAGCTTTTCCTTTGTGACCCTGGTGTTTTGACAAGGTATCAATTTCTTCATCAGTGGTTCATGATTCTGCTGGTTGTAATGAACTGTGGTGTTTAACAGGTTCATTGCTTTGAATAATTGTCATTTCCTCTCAATTCTATTTGTGTTCTTCCAAGTTTGTAAATAACTCTGCCTTTGATTTTTATTTTTATTTATTGGTTATTGCTCTTATTCTGCTTTCATGTATTCTGTGGAATTGTAATTTATATCAGAGAAAAAGAAATATAATGTTGATGTGCTTTGATTTTTCAATCCCACATTAATTTGGAAGCAATCAAATTAACATCTTGAAATTCACATTTATATTATAAAATCACCTCTCTGCATCAAAGCATCTCCTCAAACACTGTAACATATGGCCAGAAAATTTCTGCTGCTGTGATGCAATGTACGCAATCAAACCATGAACCAAGCTAAGCTTTATCAACTCTCTTGAAGACAATTAGACAAACCAAAAGACTGCGACTTGAGTCTTTCTAGACCTTGTATCGATGCTTGTGCCGACTCCAACATCTTTTTAGTATAACTGATCGAAAGTTAGCTGTAAACTAGGAATTAAAGACAAGGTTATATCCCTGGAAGAAACAATATGGTAATGTTATCCTTGAAATTACACGATTGCCTTTAGACAAATATTGGACGAACAAATTCTCCAAATTCAACTACTCCATTTCACTTGAAATAAAAAAGTCAAACACCTGCAAACTGCCAACAGTAGATGCAACTAGGAAAGGGGGTAAGCGAGAAATCATGAGCCAAAGGAGCAAGAAATCCTAGCACCATAAATGATTAAAATCCACTTGGAGGAGCATAAAAAGGTTTAAAGACGAAGCACATTAGTGCTACATGACATGAACTTAATCATACAAATATTACAGGAAAAATTAGCATTCATAACCTTTTCGCAAACAGATTCTTCTTGTTGCTATTCCTGAAGAGTACAAGCTGAAGTTCTTCCTGATGAAAAGAACGCAGATAATTTAATGATATCAAAATACATGATTGTATGCATGTAACATATGAGAGATCATTACATGAACCTGGTCTATTGGACGACAAAGCCAATCATATTGTCTGGATTTGCAGCACCAACGGGTTATAAACAGTGAGGTCCACTGCTTGAACCAATTAAAGCTGTTTGGGTCCTATGGACAGGATTCGTGTAATAATTTATCGATCATAATGATATGTTTAGCAAGACATGGAACTAACAGTAGGCAATCTGCATCCAGCTAAAGCTGAAACTGTTAACTATGAAAAGCTGCGTTGTTTTTCTTTCTTTTTGTTTCCCAAACAACATGGTGCTTGCATGTTATTCTTTCAATGCCAATAAATTTGTCAATGGTTCCGGTCAGAAAACTCAGAACCAACCACACCGGAACCCAAAGTACAGGAACCAATCCTTGTACTCTCTATATTTATCTCTCTGTATGCCCTAAGACTAAAAGCAACAATAGTGGAAAAATAACTGGAATATCCATTCAAGCATATCTATGAGGCACGCGGAGGCAACTTGCACTCAGGAATTCTCAAGAATGAGCTTGTTCACAACGAATACTCACAACAGCCGTCCACTCCTCATTCCCCGGTGTGTCTAGTTCTCTTTGATTGTTAGCAGCCCCATGAAGACAACGAGCACAAGTCACCCAGAAAATTTCTTGGCAATCAGTAGGATCATGCCAGTGGTACTATTTTTCACCGGCAATTCCCAAAAGAAAAAATCCTAGATTGAAATAATAGCTTAGATCAAGTATCTGCAGCCATTAACCTGCTGATTCTAACTACTGAGGCTAAGAACACAAAACGAAGACATAGATTTGGTCATAGTCACATTGATCACAACATTTTCTAGTGATTTTTTTTTTCACATTTATTTCCTGTATGCTTATCTCAAATTTCCCGTCACTTTGCAACAGATTGTTTTTTTATTTTATTTTTGTTCTGTCCATTATTTTTTCCCCTGGAAACATGATACATTTGGTGAAGCATCACACAGAAAGTTGATTGATAAAGCTATCCTTCCTGTTTGACACAGACAGAGCTCATTTCAACAATCATGCACATCTTTAACACAATCTCCCCTCCTACTTTTCGAGAAAACTAGTTGCTGCTGAAGTAGCTGCTATGTTTGTGAAACTGAAATTACACATTTCACCTAATCTCATCCTCTCACAACCATAATAAAAACCCTCACTATCCTCTCTTTGCATATCAAGCATTTGAACAGGTAGTATTGGCATATTTCTATTAGCAATTCTGCATAGCTCCCAAGCTATCCAAACAATACAACCCAAAAACCACACAAAGATGAATCAACAATTTTCCCTCTTCTCATTTTCACTTGTCCTTCTCTTCCTCCACTGCACCCAAACACTATCCCAGTCTCCTACTTCAGCACCAGCAAAAGCACCTGCTGCAGCCTCTGCACCTCCACCAGCTGCGACATCGTCTGCACAAGCCTCGCCGCCCGTTATGGTTCCTGTACAAGTTTCGAAAGGTCCTGTCAATGTCATTAAAATCCTCCAGAAGGCTGGCGGCTTTGCGGTCTTTATCCGCCTTATAAAATCCACTCAAGAGGACATCCAAGTATTCTCCCAGCTCAATGACTCGAGAGATGGCGTCACCATCTTTGCCCCAACCGATGGGGCCTTTTCGGCCATTATCAAATCAGGTGTTCTTAACTCCCTAAGTGATCATCAGAAGATTGAGTTGGTGCAGTTTCATATTATACCAAGAATTCTTACAACTGCTAATTTTCAGACTGTCAGTAACCCTATAACTACACTAGCAGGATCTGGTAGTCGTTTCGCTCTTAATGTGATAACCACAGAAAATATGGTGAATGTAACTTCAGGACTTACCAATACAAGCGTATCGGCAATTGTATACACTGATAGCCAGCTTGCTATCTATCAGGTCGACAAGGTGCTACTTCCTTTGGATATTTTTGCCCCAAAACCTCTTGCTCCTGCTCCAGCACCACCAAAGCCTAAAAAGGATGATGGCGCAGAGAGTCCTCTGGTTCCTGAGGATACTTCCAGTTCTGTAAGCTGCATCCCGCTTAACTCCCTGATCATCTTTGGAGCTGGTATGGTTGCTGCAGTTTTTACTTTGTGACCATGAAGTTGAGGACAGGGTATCTTGCGATGAGGTCACTTCTTCACCAAAGGTTCATGATTTTGCTCGATAGAATGAACTGTGATGTTCAAGAGGTTGTGCTTTGAATAATTGTCTTCTTCTCTCAAATTTGTTTGTGTTTTTTCAAGTTTGTGAAGAACCTTCCATTTAACTATGGTTTTTCATTGTTTATTCATCATTTTTTTTCTTCTTTTCCCCCTTCTTTTGTGTGTTATTTGGGATGGTAATTTATATTAGAAAAATAAATTATATGCTTATTGTGCTTTATTTTGTCAAGATTACATTAATTTGGATTCAATTAAGCTTGCTTCAAATTTTAATCTCTAGTGTATTATATGACAATTGCTACTAACTCCTTCGAAGAAAAATATCAGTACAAAGAAAAACTCACCTCTTCAATCTATCTCTCTGGTATGGAAAACGCTACCGACCACTTCAAACATATACGTTCTGCATGCATTTTCTACTTACGCGACCGGAACTAATATACAGCAGTATATAATCTGATGTGATCCTAGAAAACATAAGGCTATAGATGTTATGTGAATCAATAATTTAAAACTCAAGATGAAAAATAATGATGTAAAACTCAAACATAAACATGCTTGGCAGCGTCAGCAAGTTGATCAATGAATCAATAGTTACCAAAGAGGAAGACTGAAGGTGTGTGTGAGGGTTTTAGAGGTAAGTGAATGGAATTCATGTGAGAATAGTTCACCGCAAGATCCAGTGGTGGCTTAAGCAGACGCAAATTTTGGGGCGGTATAGAGAATAATCTTGACTTCTGGAGTTAGTTAATCCGGATGCAGATTTCCTTTACGCCATTTACAAACTGGGTTCTCTGTTAGAAATAGAGAGGGAAAACAAGATCAGATACGCTAATGCATAGTAGAGATAGTGTACAAGGAAAGTCAGAGTGTACATTAACATATTGCAATATAGAGAGTGTAAATTGTGGAAGTGATACCAGTATTATTAGGATTTGAGGGACTACGCAGCTTATAAGCTCCACGTCCCACCTTTTTCTTTAAAAGACGCCTTTTTAAGATAAAATTCACCGTGAGACCGTAGGGATAATACCTCTTAAGAGGCCAGCCATATATTAGATTTGGGCTAAACGCACTTTATGGGAATGTAGGCTATGTGCTCTCGACTCCCAAGCCCCTTGACTAGAAGGCTATGATGATACCGGCATTCCATCAGCTAAGAGTCGAGGACATAGGCAGCTCATAAGCTCTAGGTACCACCTCTCTCCTCAAGAGGTGCATTTTCAAAACAAAGCACGCTACGGCCCGAACATGAGACAATATATCTTGAGGTACCCGCCATGCAGCGGGTTTGAGCCAATACCATCAGTAAGGAAACTGCACAAGATAGAAGATACTGCACAATGCAAGCCATGATCTAAGACATGCTTTAAAGATTAGATGCAGTGTTAGTTAAAGGACTTGCTTGGAGCACCGAGTCTACAGAATTATGTAAATTCTCGTAGAACCTGCAGAAATCCGCGACACAAATGTGCACATATCTGATCTGCCATCTTCCTTTTTCTCTTCATTGCTAACATTTGGAACATGCTACTCACTTTAAATATGGTAGAGTCATGTTCTTTATAAGAGAAGGATTCTTCAACACCATATACCTTGCACTCTTCAGGATTTTAAATTTCCCATCACCTTTAGTATCAGCATCACAAAATGCCAGTCAAGTAATCCAAAAGAGAAAAGAAGCATCAGATATTTCAATCAAATAATCATGACAAAACAGCTTCGACAAGGCCAAACCAATTGTCACATTATCACAATCATCTCGTCGACATCATCTGATAGTTCCAGATCCGATTCTTGAAAGTTGACAGTACCATCTCCAATAACTATCAAATATTTTAAGTTGACGAGGCAGAACATACATTTGAAAAAACATAGTCGCTGCTAATATCATTAGTTTTGGTTAACAACACATCCTTCCTAGTTCTATTATTCAATAAATTATCAAACTATAGCCACATCTGGGGTTTGTGAATGTGGGATTATTATCTGAAAGAAAAGAAACACAGAAAAGAAAAAACTTTAAAACATCAAGGACTGTATGCCCAAGAGAAGGAAATGGTAAGACAAAGAAATTGCAGTTCATCTCCTTTCTTTTCAATAAAACCAGTTTGTCTTGGATCATATAATCTGATAGAAACTGCAGAAAAATTCTCTCCTTCTTAGTAATTTATTCAGGAGTATCTGCGAAAAGCTTTACGTGAGTAACTTTCAATATTTATGGTTCAAATGACCCTAATTCGAAAAGCTTGTTCCTGGGCTCACACCGCTATATAAGCCTAACTTGTGAGCTATTTCAGTAATAATTATTCCTTAAGCCATGTGTTCATAGGGGTTAAACTCACCTCATGTCCCTGTACCATGTCGATTTGGTTAGATCAACTTCTTAATGAAAAAAAGGATAGAATTATCATCTGCATTGGACCATTTTCAACCCATTTTTAGTAGGATCAAAACAAGTGTCGACATCTAATTGGCCAGCAATTGGTCAACAGACACCATTCAGTCTAAAATGCTTCAATCTATGTGGTGAAGGGGTCAATTATAGCCCTTTTCATGTAGAACGGTTTATCTGATTAAATCGGTACGATACAATGATGCATGATGATTTTAATCTTGTGTTCATATTATTTTTCATTTTGATGCTCCGACTTTCTCATTCAATGATAGAAAATTCTCCATTCGAACTAGTAAAAGATGTCTGCAACTAATCCAAGGCATTGATGGCCAAAATATATGGAATTTTGGAAACAATGATGCATGTGTTGGTATTCTTCAAATGGATTCTAGAACTGCCTCAGCAAGTATCACCAGTCACCACCCTTGCTAAAATCAGTATCCAGTTAGCAATTTCCAGCACAAAATACATAAATCTTAATAAAGAGCTTGCTCGATACAACATCTGCTGCTTTACAAAAAACTCTTCAGGCTTTTTTCTCACTGTTATGAGAAATTTAAAAGTTGTTGCTTTTGTGGCCAAGTGAAGATGAACTTAAAACAGCAAGCTATGCTGCCATGACTACTACACAGATTATCTCAAGGAACGTGAAGATGAATTGGCAAGCAACAAGGCTCACATCATGAAACTTACAACCAGAATCCACCATGCACGCCTGTGCTTAACGTTGCAGATCGATTTGCTCATAACCCATCTTCAACTTGTATCTCCTGATCAGCCATAGCTCAATATACAAAGATATGCAAGGACTTAACCTTTAACAAGGAAGGTTTCCATTGATGGTTTTTACATGCAAGGTTTAATCCTTCTTTGATCTGGCCTGTCCAATCTAAATTATTTTCTAGTATCTCATAAAAAAATCTGAGGTAAGGACTTCTGCGTATCCCTTTTCTCTGAAAGAAACTTTTCCTTAACTTATCAAACATCCTTGAAATTTTTATCTATATCATATATAATACATGTTAAGTGCTAATTCAAAGAAAAATACATGTAAAAACACACTTCTTATACATTTTATATATTACATTGCAAAATTTATGATGCTGTGATGCAATGTACCATGCAAAACATGAGCCGAACTAAGCTTTACCAGTTTTGCGTTCCAAAAGTTTACGATGGCAAATAAGCTGCACCTTGTAGATCAGATCTTGGCTGCACTTAGGAGTTTGTAACCTCAAGTCTGTCTAGCTCTTGTATTGACACATGCGAATACGAGCATCTCTCAAATAGAGTTGATCCAAAACGAGCAGATTACCTTTGCTAGAAATGACGTGATTGATACCTTTTCTGCTACACTTCTGAATCTTCAACTTCAGTGCTTAACACGAAGCTAGGAAATGCCAAGGTTATATCCCTGGAAAGAGAAAAAATTGCAAAGCCTAAAGTTAAAACACTTGAATTGCGGAGACACATTCTAGATTGATCTTACTCAAGTAATAAGAGGTAGGTGCAGTGTGCCTGTGCACAATTTACAAAATGAGTATGGAACTCGGTCCTCACTTTAAATAAGGTAGAGTCATGTTCTTTATAAGAGAAGGGTTCTTAGACACAAATTCCTTCCACTCTTCAGGATCAATTTTTCCATCACCTTTTAAATCTGCATCACTAAATGTCTGTGGAAAGAAAGGGGAAAATAGAATAATTAACCAAATAAGAATGAAACAATGGAATTTGACACAGCAGAACCAAATTGTACCTTGTCAACAATTGTTTCAACAACATCCTCGGACAGCAATAGATCCGATTCATGCAGAATTGCCAATACCATCTCCTTCAACTGTTTAATAACTTCAGCTCGTGAGGTAGAATATACATTCAGAAATACACACACACACACACTGCTGGTAATCATTATTTCCTTTTTTCATCAAATTCCCCTTAATTATCTCATGGTATAAATTGTCGAACTTAGCCACTTCTGGAATCATATATTTTTACCAGAAAGAATAAAAAAGCAAACCTTAAAACATGTCTGCAATTATCAGCTTGCTGCGTGTTATGGTATGTAAGAGAAAGAAATGGCAAAGAGAAGAATTGCAGAACTCACCTCCTCTCGTTCAATGAAACCAGTTTGCCTTAAATCATATAATCTGAAAGTAACTGCAAGAAACTCCCCCTTGATTAGTAAATTATTAAGGAGTAGGTGCAAAAAACGTTTAAGTGACATGCAGAAAAAAAACATGTCTGTGTGTCTGAACTCAAGCCCCTACTTGTATGTCATCCTAGAGGAACATTAGGCTTACAATGGATCTTGTCTTCAACTGGTGCATTTGGATGAAAGAAACCCAAAGATCGAACAAATTCTCCAAACTCAATTACTCCATTGCGCTTGACATCAAATATATCAAAAATCTGCAGAAGTGAAGCAAAGAGATGCAACTTAGAAAGAAGGAAAAATGACATTGCTATATTATACGAAAAGGTTGCACTACATACCCTGTCTGCGAAAAGGTTCCTCCTGTTTTTGTTCCTGAAGAGTGCAAGCTGAAGTTCTTCCTGATGAGAAGGAGACATTTAAATGAGATTATCCATGTTATTAATTAAGTCATGATTGTATACATAATTAGATTAACAAACTTGGATTATATACCTTGTGAATAAGCCCATCATCAATGACTGAACTACTTAATTTCTTAAAGAGTTCGTATAAAGCCTCTACTTCGCTAACAGTAACTGCAATAAAAAAAATATATCGCATTTCAACAGCCAATCACACATAATTAACAGTTGTTTTCAACATGATACAAAATAAAAACTTTAGGAACATGATCTAGCTGAAACTCAAACTAATGATTAGGAAAAGCAGCATTGTTTTCCTTTCTTTTCTTTTTCCATGACAACATGACTTTTATGCTTCTTATGCCTTTCAGTGCCAATGGATCTGTCATTGTTGTAGTGACCAACCACACCAAAGGTTGGATTCACAAACCGTTCCATGTACTACTCTCTAACAGACTCAAGTTCATGTCTGACAACTAGTTTTAATCTGCCAGATAGCGGGTGCTTACAAAAATGTCCTAATATAACACAAAAGGCAACACTTCTCAAAAAATAGCTGGAACACATTGAAGAATAGCTAGGAAGTAAGCAAGGCAGCTTACAACTAGGATGTTGCAACAATGAGTCTCTTGAAAATGCGTACTCACAGGGTGTTTCAGCAGCAAGTACTGTTGGCTCCTCGTACCCCGGTGTCTCTTTAGTTCTCTTTGAATGGTAGCAACCCATGAAGACAACTAGCACCAGTCACTAATAAAATTACTTGGAAATCAGTGGGCTCATGCCAATTGAACTATTTGAAAACACCAACTGGTAATTTCACAAAGTGTAGATTGATTGGTGACCGAGCTTGATTATCTGCAGCCTTTTCGCAGCTCGAAACCTCTCTGTACAAGAGGCCAAAAAAAAGGCATCACTAGACCAAAAGGTCACGATTGATACCATAAGAAAATGATTCTGGCATTTCAAGTGCAAAATTTTTTCCTTTCATTTCAGAGAAACTTGGAGTTCAAGCACTAACTAGGGTGAACATATCTTAGAGAAAGGATAAAATATTATAATATTTATTGTTTTCCATAAACAACGTAGGAAAACATGAAGAGTAAAAGATTATTTAAGAAAAAAAAAATGTCTTCATCATCTGGGCCTACAACAACAGCATGACCTGATTTGATTTAAGATCTCAAAATCTTTATTTCTGGTATATTCCTCAGTTTTCTCAGAAACCGAAATGGGGAAGCGATGAATCTGGTCAAAATGTAATTTATCACTGTGTATTTAGTTAAAAAAAAAAAACTTTTCTAGCGCCGAATTCAAAAGTTAGGTTATGAAAATCAATTTAGTCAATTCTCTACCAAAAATGAAAATGAAAGATTCTTTCCATGATTCAAACTTATGAAACCCAGAAATATCGTCCTTTTTGGTTACTGAGAAAATGTAGAAGTGATCAAGAAACTCTTGACTCTAAAGAAACAACCAAAAGAACTGCATTAACATTAGAAAGTAGAAACTCTTCCATCCCTCGATCTCCTCTCACAACAATCAGAAGCAAGATTCAAGAAAACCCAATAAAGAAAACATAGACAGCAAAGGAACCAACCAACCAACCAAAATTCCATTATCTGCAGACATGCCATGCAGCCACAACAATAAATACGAAGGAAAAACCATACCCTAAAGAAAGATTTCTGCAATGAAAAAGGAAACTATACTAACCTTTTGCGAGTGTCTTGTGTAATCTTGGAAAGTCTGAAAGACAGCACTTTAATCTGTCCTTTCTTCACTGTAAAGTTTTCTTTATAGGAGGAACAGCGTAAGATATTCAGGATCTTGTGTTTCTTGTAGCTTTAGCATATACCTTTAACAGCTTACCTCTCTTTTTTATGCATGATTCCTGTCTCTGTCAATGCATTCATTATTTTAGTTTTCACCCATCACTTTCAGGTCCCCAATTTGGATGCATTGGATCTTTAAATTAAGGGAAATAAATATCACAGCATGATTTTTAAAAAATAAAATAAAATAA
>Ga0325411_1006609_pt1 | contig 12708 bp, 9 predicted proteins | sample PopdelMetagenome_13_FD_206181 | JGI IMG/M metagenome (GOLD analysis project Ga0325411, IMG submission 206181) | Populus deltoides microbial communities from Bellville, Georgia, United States - Xylem-PdIQD-R4 | ecosystem: Host-associated > Plants > Phyllosphere > Stem > Wood/Secondary xylem... | reverse complement strand
TTTTTAAATTTTTTGATGTTAATATAATAAAATCATTGAAAAGTATATAAAAAATATTAAATTAATATTTTTTTCAAATAAAAAACACAAAAGCAAAACGAACTGCATTAACATTGCAGTCAAGATCAGGAATTACTCTAATCTTCTCCCGTGACGGGATAGTTTTTATTGTACTCGAATATTATATGATAAATAACCTTGTTTCAAGCGTGACGAGCTCGCTATCACAAGCCCAGAAGCCTAGTGGTCACGTGACAAATACCTCAACACTAGTTATTAATTTGTGTGCTAATTTATTTTTCCGAACCATACCATGACAATGATATTAAATACGATAAGGAGATAATTTCTCACTTTCTTAAATATGTTTTAAAAAAACCTCAGAATAATATATATTAAGAAAAGATTAGCTTAAAACATTTTTTCAACGTTTATAAGATAGCAAGCCAAAATTTGCTTAGCTATAATCTCACTATTTTATAAAATTTAATTGCTATCAATTTAATTACTATGAAATTTATGTTTATTTTTTGAAGATCTTTGACTTATATCTAAACATATTTAAACATAGATGCAATATTTTACATTATTTTTAAAATTAGATTGATATAGTAAGTCAATCAAATATATAAATTTATTTTTATTAAAAAAAATATTTAACTGATTTACGATGAACTTTCCTCTTGAAATAATTGTTGAGTTAAAAATTCAAGTTAATCCAGTAATTAAGGTATGATCTAGTCATCAATCTATTATTATTATTTTTTTTAAAAAGTAAACTAATATTATTTTAATTTTAATTATTTCTTTCATATAAATCTAGATTAACTTTTCTATCTTAGATTAACTTTTCTTACTTGTAACTCGGAACTACCTCCGTTCAGATTTAAAACTATGATATTTCGTAAACAACTTCAATAATATCATGTACATGGTGAAAGTGCAAAGCATCCAAAACCCTAAAGAAAGCGCAGAATCAAAATCAGACGGCAAATTTTATTTCCCATAAAGAACCTTCCATAATCAGAAACAAACAAAAGAAACACGTTTTTCACCCGCCAACGAAGGCTAATACCGTCATTAAATTTTACCAAACCGCGCTCCTCCCATTTTTTATACTTTAAACAAAATACCAGGGCGCGAAAACATGACCAATCTCCCGCTCCTTCTCTGACCAACCCCCTCTCCCTCACTATCCAACCCCGCGCCTCTCCTACCTTTATTTCTCCGCCTCTCACTACCTCGCTCCCCCTCCCTCCTTCCCCTCCTTCTCCCTTACACAATGCACTTCGAAAACCAACCTCATATCCCCCCCGCCACTCCCGGCGGATCCACCGCCTCCTTCACCTCCTTGGATATCCCCCACCGTGTCAAAAAGAACAGAGGAAATTACAACTGTGGACGTTGCGGTCTCCCCAAAAAAGGCCACGTCTGTCATCTCCCTCCTACATCCACCACTACCACTACACCAACGCAAACTCCAACTGACTCTTCTGTTTCAGTCTCCAATTCCACTTCTCGTCCTCCGCCACGCCAGCAGTACTCAAATCTCCGCAGAGCGTTGTCATTTGATGATAGTGACTTACGGTGTGACTCGCCGGAGGTTGAAATCGATGAATCGGAGATGGATCTGTTTGGTTCGGGCTGCGGGAAGTTGCCGGTGAGCTGTATGTGGGAGATTTTGAGGAGGTTGCCGCCGGCGGGGTTATTGGCGGCGGGTAGTGTGTGTAAGGGATGGAGAGAGACATCGAGGAGGTTGTGGAGGGCGGCGGAGGAGCTTAGACTTAGGGTTCCACCTAGGTCTCAGCCTGGGTTTGTTGGATCTGTGTTGCAGAAGTGTCCTGGACTTAGTAGACTTAACCTTAGATTGGAAAGGTTAGGGTCTGTTCCCAAGAGGAATATCTTTTTTCAGATCTAGGGTTTCATGAAGTGGATCGGTTGGGGATTATCGGCATTTTGGTTTTTATAACGGAAATTGATAATATTAACATGATCTAAACAAAACGCTATTAAGCTTTACGAGGATTAAAAACAGTTAATTAAAATGTGGTTTGATTTATGAAGAGAAATACTAAAATAACACAGATGTTTAATCTATAAAAAGCAATGAATTTTGATATCACGGTACTGTTTGATCTATATGCATCAATGCAGGAATAATCGCGGTCTGGCTGTTTAAGATTTTTAAGAGCCAAGCTTAAATGAGCGATTTTTGATTTCATCAGGCCAATTTTTTAACAAATTGAAGCTGCTTTGAGTAGTTATATTGATCTTGTATGTTTGATTTTTTAATTGATTTTGTTTCCTTGGCTTTTGCAGTGATTTGGATTCGACTATGTTTGCTTGCATTGCGTTTTCTTGCCCTAATTTGGAGGTGGTGGAGATTTCTAAATCTGAAACTGCAGTCAATAGGATAACTGGGTATGGTTTGTTCCTAGTCTAACTCGTTATTTTTCGATCTGTTGTATATGGTTCATTTTCTCTCTATCTGCAGAGTTTTATTATTTTTTTTTGTATTGCTATTTAGTGATGGATATTGATAGTGAGCCAACTGGCAACTGGCAGAAAACCATCCTATGCCAACTATTTTGTTGTTATAATGCTTTGTGGCAGTGGTGGCAACAATGTAAAAGTGAAGCATTGAGTTATGGATTCAGGACTGATTTGTGATATCGATCCCAATTTTACTTGAAACGGGACAAGAGGTCCAATTTTGCATATGCTTTACATGGTCTTCCTGGTCATGGAATGTGACTACGCCTACTGTGTTTAAGAGTAGTGCGTCAATTAAAATGATGTCTAGACAATCATAGGTTTATTAGATTTGATTTTTAATAATCAGGCCTTCCTTCAACTTGTGAGGCAACATGCTCCCGGTAGACTTTTATTATTCGGGAGTATAATCAATATTTTTTTTTCTGTTTCAGTTCTTCAAATAAGATATTTTCTGCCTAGGGTCTGTGTTCATTTCTTGTTCCTCGCCCTATTAAATGTTATGTGATTAAAGAGTGAGTGTATGCTATTTGACAAATGGCTGATAATTGGGTCAAATTTCTGATTTTTCTATGCAGTGATGAATTGGGTCGTTTTGTTGCTGATAAACGTTGCCTTACAAGTCTTAAGATGGAAGGATGTTCTAATCTAGGGGGTTTTGTTCTCTGTTCATCGAGTCTCTCTACACTCTGGCTTTCAGATCTGTATTGCCTATCTAAGATGGTAATTATTTATTTCACTTGCTTCATCTCATTTGGTGTGACCAGTCTTCTAGTTTGAAGCTCTTTGTTGTTTATATGAGAGGACATTCAAGGTTGGCCTTTTGTTGTTGGTTCATGCTTCTATGTTATTTGGAAGATATTTGCTGGCGTTTAACACAAGTCAATTTTTATTTATCTGCGGATCTACTCTGTAGGTCTTTAACTGTCCCAATTTGAAGGAGATTTCCCTTGATTTTTCTCGCCAAGAAAATGACAGCACTGATCTTATTGCCATGGTTGATGGTCTGGGAAGGAGTTGCCCTCGGCTGCAAAATGTACATGTTGCATCAGTTCGGCTTTCTCATGCTGCAGTGCTTGCTCTCACAGCTGCAAACTTAAGGTTTGTCAAACAATTCCATTGTCAGCTTATATCCTTCAACTACAAAGTACCTTACCGCTATGTAATGCTCATTTGCTGAAATAGTTGTATTAACACTATGAACTTCATAGGGGTTCTACTGGCATATTCTTTACATTTCTCTTATCTTGTTGGACGACCTGCATATATCTAATATAAAATTTTGGGATGAAGCATATGTCTAATGTTTGGTTGCTCCATGATTTTAGGGGGCTACGGATGCTTTCACTTGTTCTTGGAACTGAAATTACCGACGCATCTGTTGTTGCCATTTCACAAAGCTATTCAAAATTAGAATTACTTGATCTGAGTGGGTATGTTTTGGAACAAGTGCCTATTACATTTGAAAAACTTAAAGTCTAAAATGGTGGATTAAATCAATCCTTTTTTTAGAAGGAATTTTTTGATACTACAAGTTGATTTCAGGTCTAGCATCAGTGACAGTGGCATTGGAATGATATGCAACGTGTTTCCTGGAACACTTTCAAGGCTTCTTCTTGCGCTTTGTCCCAACATCACTTCAAGTAATCTACATTCAAACCTCACCTTCCAGAAGCAATCTAGAATCTATATTGCAACATGCTTTGGCCCTGCATAAAACTTTTGTTAATTGTCTTGCTTTTTAACTCCTCTCAGGTGGAATTCAATTTGCTACAGCTCAATTGCCTCTACTTGAACTCATGGACTGTGGAATGACAATTTGTGATCTGAGTTCTCAGTATCCAACTTCTGATGAAAGTGGTGATTTTGAGTTGCAGACGACGTTTAAAAATAAATTACACCTTATATACCAAAAGGTCATCATTAAACATAGCCGGTTGAAAAAGCTCAGCCTATGGGGCTGTTCTGGCTTAGATGTAAGATTCTGTTAACTGACATGTAGTGCATGGTTGCATTGATTTTCCATCTCCTGCTGTTCTCAGAATGTGAGTTTAAATGCAGGCTCTATACTTAAACTGCCCGGAACTTATTGATCTGAATCTGAATTCCTGTAAAAACTTGCATCCAGGTATATTATTTTGCTCTCTTCAGGTGATAATTTGTTTGAGTTGTGCTAATTCTGCATTTTCTTGGCTAAAAATAGTTAATTGGTTATTATACTTATTTCCCCAGAAAGAGTGCTCCTGCAGTGCCCCAGTTTAGAAAGTGTGCATGCATCAGGATGTCACAATTTACTGATTGAGGGTATTCAGAGCCAGGTGAATACCCAACTCCATTCAAGTCTCTTTTTTTCCTTATCTTGCTGTACAAGGCTTGGTGGTTTTTTAATCTTTGAATAGGTGATTATGTACCAGCTGTTTATGTTATTTGATAGCATTGAATCTGGCTAACCAAGCTAGAAAACTCATGCAATGAACATGCTGGTTGCACCAGTAAATTGATTGTAGTCTATAGTTAATTGTACAATCTCTTACATGCAAAAACTCTGATCTCCCCACCACAGGACTGGATTTCTTTTTTTCTTTTTATTGTTCATTTTAAATCTGAGAAATATTTTGTTGATAGTCGCTCATTACTTGTACCAGAAAGCAGTTAACGTGCAACACAATAAACAAAACTTTAGAGATTCCTATTCTATATCATTGGCAGTCCCTTTTCCACTTCATCAAAAGTAGTTTCAATTTCCTTTAAATAATTGCAAAAATCTGTTTGGGAATTGGGTCTGTAGTTCTTTCAGTACCATCATGGTCATGGCAGGACTGTCTAAAGACATGCACGTCTACAATGACATTTGTCTAATATTTGACGTCATGTTTTTCATCAGGGCTGAGTTTACTGCATTGATCACATTTAAAACTCATCCATATTAACTGCTTCCCATGTTTTGTTTTAATAAGCTTCTTATGTGTCAGTGTGCAATTGGAGTCAGTTGATTGTTTGCCATTGAGACAGTTTGGTGTCTGTTTCGAACTTGAATGTTTTAGTTTAAACCTTCGGTATAGATTCAAGTCATAGTTTAGTTTTCGTTTTGACTTTTGGGGCTTTAATTGAATCAGTTAAGATTCAATCATTGTGTTCTTACTCTTTCATACTCGTTGAACTTACCTGCAGGTCAGCAACAATTTTGCTGCTATGGAAAACCAATTCCCAAATAAACGTTTGGCTGATGGCTCAAAGAGGGTAAGGGTCCCGCAATTCCTGAGCCAGCAGGTAGGTTGACTACACCATGTTTTGTCAAGCTATATCATTCATTTGCCAAAGCAAACTAAAAACCATGCTATGTAGTATATCCGACGCTACCATAGTGTAATACAACAACTTAAAGCAGTATGCTTTTCATAGAATATTAAAAGTTGTATAAATTGTAACATTCTTTTGGTTTTCGAGAATATAATGTTTGGGCTAAACACTTAACGCCGATGTTGCTTCTACCTTACAGCCATATGACGAGGATAAGAAGCGGAGAAGAATTGCGAGTCGTCCTTGTAACGTGCTTGTGGACTGAACAACATGCCCATCATACATGTTTCATACTGTACACATTGTGTAATCTATACGCATGTTGTAATCTCTCATTGTTTATCTATTCCTTAGGCCAAATGCCTCGTGCAATCAAATGTTTGCAGTGGTCCGGAATCATGGTTAGGGTTATCTGCCTTGTACAATTGCCATTCCTTTGATATCAGTCAAAGTCAATTGTTTCAAACTAAACTAAATACCGGTGGACTCCGATGACTTTACAGTTCTTTCAGCTATTAACCTTTGAATAAAGCTACTTGTTTCCATCGTACTTGTGCAAAAGTAGTTCTACTTTCTATTGTTCTCAAGTTAGCACCAACTGTTCGATGTTACTTGCTACTGGTCACAGAACTAACTTGTTTTTGTGTGACAGAACAGTAAATTTAAGCAGCTCGTTCTCCAGCGACGCCGCCCGTGTCAGTTCTATGGGTGAAAAAAACTTCACCTTGAAACTGGCAATTTAAATCTAGCGGAGGTCTACAAGTCCAGTTGAGATTGCGTTTGCCGCTGACAATCTAAGATCATTTGATTGGTGGTCTATTTGACCGAGGTAGAACTAGAAACTGCTCGGAGATTTTCAGATGCAACCTCCATGGGCTCAGGTATGGGCCGGATCCTTTTAAGCCCGTGTGATCTAGGCTCTGTTCTTGATGTCCTGAGCTTTGGGCCAACTGTTTATTATTTGCCCCCTTTTTTTTGAACCTCAACTACCAACTGTTTATCAGCTACTCCTTTTGTCAGTGTGCGGAATGCTTTTATGGGCCGACCCCTATACCATTTTTTGTAGGTCATAGTGGGAGTGTAGTCAGGTCAATTTTTACTCTTCGAAAATAAATTACTTTTCTGTAGTCCTATTAGGTCTTAGGAAAAAAAAAAAAAGTGCTGTCTATATAATTTAATTTAGTTTTGCAATATAAGCTTATATGTGACCTCATTTTGCTATTGAAAGCATTTTTTATTAAAATTAATTCTCCACCAACCACCAAAATATATTTAAAAGATGAATGAAAACTTCGAACGGTAAATCTCTTGAACAGTATAAAAGTAATGTAGGTGAAATCAGTGAGAAAAATACTCTAATGAAATACACATCTCAAATTAGTTTTCTAAATAATTTCAATACTCTGAACGAGTGATTGTATAAAAATAATAATTTAAATGGATATTTAGGGATAATATTACACTTATCCCTGTAGCGAAACACACTCGTTTCCCCCTTCATTTCTGCATTTGACGAGCAACTTGCGTTAAAAACTCGGATATTTCGCGATATGTTCATGTTAGCTTTCTCTGCATTGTGCGAAGCTATTGGGTGGCTCCAAGAATGATTTCTAAGAATTATTAAGAAATTAAAAATTGCCATTATTGATGGAACGGCGTGGATTCAGCAATATTGTCAGATCCGAGAGAGAGAGAGAGAGAGAGAGAGAGAGAGAGAGAGAGAGAGAGATCATGGAGCTGACTTCCAAGTCCAAATCATAGATGATGGAATCGACACAGGGAGGGACCAGAGTCATGAGTCCCATGACTGGCTAAAATGTACCGGCAAATTTTTATGTACAAGGGATACCCTTGCTTCCATCAATGCACGGTGGTCAAATCTGTTACTTGCTAGCTAGCTAGCTCTGAACAGGCAATCTCTTTCATATATTTACGCCTAAAACAATTAATAAATCAGGAAACTTATATAAATGGACATGAATGAATAAATGCTCCATCGACAAGCACATGATCCTGTTCCCTTCCTACAACAACGTCCATATGGAACATTTCCATTACCCAGTCCTATTCCTATTCCTAACCCATAAGAATTATATATATAGCAATAAATATTACTGTACCAATAATGAATACTATAATAAATGAAGCAATTTGAACACTAGATGACTACCCGGAAAACAAACAAGTACATGGTCGTAACATTAATGAGAAAATAATTAAAACAGAACAAGCAAGACACGTGACCGAGTCTCTCGGAACACAACTAGAGTTATTATCGTTCCTGTCCATAATAATATAAATTACTGATAGAGTATCTCACAAAACACAATTAATTAATAATATTACAGAAACAGCTCCACGAGAACAACCTGCTCAATCCATCTACGCGTTTTATCATCTTTTTGGTTCCTGCGACCCACGAGATCAAAGGAGCAGGCTGTGGCTCTCACTACTTGTAGCTTCTGTTCTTGCACTTCTCCATGGCTCTTGGTGCTGAAAATGAGTTCAGGAAAAACAAAATTGGCATTGGGATGGATATTAACGAGCAGAAATCAGTATTAAATCGCTTTTTAAGAAAGATTTCTTGGCATGGTTAACCGAAATGATGATTTACATTATATGACAAGTATTAATTAATAGTTGTTTTTCAATGAATACTATAAGCTAGCTACTAATATTTATAGTAAGAAGTGTAAACTAACCAAGTCCAGTAGCCTCCGTTCCCTTCATTATTCGCAGCCTCTTGCATGATTCAACAAACATGCTGTGTTTAAGATAAAGTTAGCTCTTATATAGTTAATGAGAAGGGGATAGGGTATCCTATATATAGTATTGTAATTAATAGTAAACTCTCTAAAAAAGAGTTCACACTTTCTTTTCGTGAAGGTTGTATTGACTATAGAGAAGTCAATTAAGAACTTACTCCCATGGGACGTCACCGACGAGCATCCAATCACCGTCCTTGTCTTCATAAGTTGGAACATAATCAGTGCCATTGAGAAGATCTATGAGCTTGCTCTCATTGAGGAAATCTTTCAATCCATGGGATCCACAATTGCCTTCAATGCAAAATGGGATATATCAGATTGTTAAACCATAATCACGGGCTATTACATATGTAAAATATCAATACAGCCTCTATATATGTGAGAGGTGATGCATGTAAATTTAATCGTACCTATAGTAAAGGAACTGAACATTTTCCCCAAGGCATCAGAAAGCTCCTGGTAGGTCTTGTACATCTTCAGGTCCACTTTACGGAGGTAAGGTGCCCCATCCATGCTAACCTTCACAAAGGTAGCATTGCCCCCAGGAACCTTCTCACACTCTTGATCAGTGCTGCTCTTTTGGACTGCTAACATGTTCTTTCGGAAAGATCGTACTGGAGGCCATCCCACAACCTGTGCCCTAAAATTTTATTTGGATGTGCATACCATGAGTTTCAGTTATGTATACCTAATTAATTTATAATATCCAACTTCCAGTTAAAGGGTTGGCTATGGAAAATGGAAAATGATGCACAAACAAGTCACTAAACCAAAAGATATTCGAGCAATCTCTGTGCTAGTCAACCGGAGAAAAAAACGATAGAGTACTGCGGCTACTTTATCTTCCTCATCATGCAAGTGGGTCCATGAAATTCTATAGGCATTGACAATGGCTTTCATATTTTAGTGTACCGTTGTTTTCCAATCAAGATCTAATTACTAGCTCTCTCTCGTTTTTGGATTAAAATTAAAGTAGTACAAAATTCAAAATGAAAGAACATGATTTTAGCAATGTTAAAAATGGCAAATTGCTTGAACTACTCCTATTAAAAACATGACTGTCGTTTTCTTTTTCGAAAATGAAAATGAGAGAATCCATATTCATAGTTTGGAAAGGTTAGCAATCTCATAATATTAATATTTCAGTGGGCACTTCTCCTTTAGCAAAAGTCAATTCAGGAACTCAGTACTGTATAATATATTTCAGTGAGCACTTCTCCTTTAGCCGTGCTCCATATATATATATATATATAATACACAGGAAATAATTAATGTTAGTAATAATTAACCTCTTCCACTTGCAACAAATCTAAAGTTCTATATGTTAATTTGTGGGTATTTCAGAATCATCTAGCTCCTTTTCTTATTTTTTATTTTTTCTTAAGAAAAACATCAAGATCTTTGATTATAGTTTTTCTCTATATTCACTGCATACATGATACTCTTTTTTAGAAAATATTTAAATGGTAATTTGTGGCTATGTCCACTATGAAACCTTGAAGGCAATTATTACTCTCGCTCTCTCGTATGTGAAATATGCTATCAAATCTAATCATGTACTACCTACAATCAGGCACGAACATAAACGCGAAAAGGTTACAAAAATGAAATAAATTAGATTACAAAAACTAAAAAAAAAGAAAAAAAACATGCAACCTACTTAGCTGGAGGCTTAGCTGGATCAGTGGCCAGAAGATTCTTCTCTCTTTGCAAACTGCTGGTCTTCTCATGATTTGGATCAGCACCGCTCTCCTTGGAAGAAAGTTTGAGCTTCCAGTCCACAGTCTCAGAGAATCCTCTCTTCCTCACCATCTCTCCTTCAGCCCCTCCACCATTCCCTGGCAACCCTAGCCTTAGCTCTGTCTCCTCAAACCCCATCTTTGTTCCCTTCTCCACTTCCATGATGAGAGTACTTTTTTGCCCCGCTCTCTCTTAGTTTCCTCTCAGAAACTGATCACTCCCTTTCTCTCTCTCTAAAACCCACCCTCTCTGTTCTCTCTCCAAGCTTATAATTGGCACGCAGTAGTGTGTTAGCTTGGATTTGATTTTCTTGGATTAAGTGGTGGCACTGAAATGTATGAGAAAGTGAAAGGGTAAACTTTTTTGCAAGATGGTTGTAATGATATGGGGCTTGGGGGAAGACTTGTGGTGTTTGGGCTTAATAGGTATTAATGTACGGCTTGGGGCATTTGTTTAATTGTCTTTGAGTCAGGGTTAATGGGAGATTGACACGTGGATATATGTCAGAACTGGCTTCTTAAACGTTTGCTGCAGGTGACGACATGGTGATGTTCTAGCCTATGATTGTCTGTAGCCTGTTGGCTGATATTTGCCATTTTGACTGGGGAGTGGACCACCTAAATAATTCTACTGTGCTCTTCTGCTCTAGTCTACTCTAGAAAGCAATCAAGGATCGGTCCCGTTTGATTACGGGCACCGGTAGTGTTTTTATAAAATTTTGAATTAATTTTTTTATAATTTTAAATTGTTTTAATATAAAAAATAAAAATATTATTTTAATATATTTTTAAATAAAAATATTTTAAAAATAATTGTTATCCAACACTCCAGCTACACGCAAATAGAGGTGAGGGAAAAAAATGTAATGAATGGGTCACTCGAATCCATTTTCTGGGGCTTAAACTTGATCTTTTATCTGTATAACAATAGCATTTTCTTTGCATTTCTAGAAATTTCAAGCCTGTTATTGTAATTTTGAATTTCAAAACTATCATAAACGTGGGATAAGAGCATTAATTAAAAAAAGTAAAAAATATATATTAAAAATTGATTTAAGGGCAATCCAATTGCATGTGGAATATTCTAGATACATTATAAGAAGTTTACTTTTTGCCAAGTAAGCAAGAGGATGACTTCGAGAGGGATACAATTTTTTATCTTTTCTGCCGTGTCTACTTTTTTTAAGAAAAATAAAAAAAAAAACAATTCACGGTTAATTACCTAGCTATACTTTTTCAAAACTTAGATTTACCAATATTTCAAGTATAGATTGCAAATTCTTCCAAAGTGAACTTATCCTAATTATCACTGATTAAAAATAAATATTATTCCAAGGTGAATTTATTCTCAATGAAGCAGTTTGATTTTGAATAGAGATTCCAATCGTTGAATCATCAAATTCCAAATACGAGGGATTGATTTTCAACCTCGTATTCAATTTTCCTATATTTTTTTTCCCTCCTCTCTTTAATCTCTCTGGTCTTCTTCTCCTCCTTTCCTTTTTGCTGTCCCATGTGGTTTCCCCCATTATTAATTTTTGGAGAATTCGCATACGGTTGCTTACACCAACATTTTTCCGGCCTCATCCTCTACTTGATCATGAAATTATTCCTACTAACTATAATTGATGCTCATGGTGCCAGTCAGATATAATTAAAATAAAATCAGATACCAAACACCAGATTGGTTCTTCGGTTAATTTGAGCTTGTTAATGCTTTAGATATATAAGGCACTCATGGTCCCTGATTGATGTTGCAATCAGGAAACATTCCCACAATAATGGCAAGCTAAGAGAACTTATCAAAATTAATGTTGTGAAAATTTAATTATTTCAAGGTGGTCCTCTGACTTATATCAGTAGTGCCTTCAATCGAGATCCAATCCATGTTCTATGGCAAAGAACACCCCACTGTATAATTATGAACACTCGAGATATCCTATCTAAATTTGCCGACATAATGAAGATGTTAAATTCTCGAAAGTGATCGATTTGATTTCTTTCATACTTTCTTTTCTTCCTTTTTTGGTTCTATGTTTTGCCGAAGAAATTGGCATTAGAGATCCAATCATGCATGAAAGCTTTAACACTATAAACAGCAGTTCCTACTGTATTTCTAGAGTATGTAATTAGTTTGTGTACATAGGTTTTTGTGTTTTCACATCACTGACCTTAATTAATAAATTGCATGTAGCTAGCGAGGTGCAAAAACAAAAATATGTGCAATTATTTGAGATGGAGTGGTCCCTCGAATGCATGTTCATATCGTTACTTGTATGAAAGCGGAGCTTGTCTGGCTGTGCGATCGATGTTGGTCTAAAATTGCATGCACTCATGCAGGCTACGTTCATGATCACTAGCAAATTAAAAGCCGAAGATGGACGAGCAACAATGAGACATCGCTCATA
>Ga0325411_1006608_pt1 | contig 12710 bp, 7 predicted proteins | sample PopdelMetagenome_13_FD_206181 | JGI IMG/M metagenome (GOLD analysis project Ga0325411, IMG submission 206181) | Populus deltoides microbial communities from Bellville, Georgia, United States - Xylem-PdIQD-R4 | ecosystem: Host-associated > Plants > Phyllosphere > Stem > Wood/Secondary xylem... | reverse complement strand
TGGGGGGGGGGGGGATTTTGGTTTGTTCAAACAAGATAGCTATAGCTAGTGTGCTTAAAGACAGCAGTCACAGCACAGCAGCAACTTTGTAATCTTGTCCTTTCGGGGCCTATAGTGCTTAGTATTTGGATTAGTTGAGTCTTAAGGTTGAAGAGAACTACAGTTTTGCTAAATGTCCTGTTTGGTTGCTGAGAAAATGTGGGAAATTAAAGGTTTGAGGAAATCTTCATTTTGGATTTTCCAATTTTGTGAAGGTTTGTCTGATTTTTATGTTTTGCTTTTGTACACAGTGGTTGGAGAAAACAAGGAGGAAGGCTCTGTTTGTTTCTTTGGAGAAGATTAAGGAAGGTGTGTGTTTACTATCTACTTCATTAATAGCAGCTGCAAGTTTGTTTAGAAAAGAAAAGGAAAAGAGAAATTAAGGCATGATTATGCTTGTTGATCAATGATTGAGAGAATGCTATTCACAGGGTTCATGTGTTAATATCCTTAATTGATTTTATGTGTATATGCTTTTGAGGCATTTTCGAATCCATGTGGGTGGGTTGTGTCCTGTCTAGCTGGTTTTGTTTCGTGTTTGCCTTTCTCTCCTTCTTGTTCATTGCTGTGTTTTGAGAGTTCGAAGATTAAACATGGCTAGAACTGAAGAGGTGCTGGTTTTCGGTTTCTGGTTTTGATACGCCTTTTGTTTTGCTACTTGTCCCCTTTCTTCCTGTTAGAGCTGATGCTGCTTGGGCTTATATCTCTGCTCTTGTCACAATGTGCGCGGTGGATATCTGAGATATGCGTGAATTCATCTCTTTTCAGCAGCAAATTCTATCTTTGTTCTGAGGAGGATTATGGCATCACTCAGAAAGTCTTGTTTGAAAATCCATCCCCTTTCCTGAATGAGAGCCATATTCCACCCAAAAGAATAACTACTCAAATATCTCATCAATGTGGTGAGGTAAATTTGCTTTTCTTGTCTTTTGAGTTTTATTAGGTGTGGTGATCGGGAACAAGCCATGGTAAGTTATAGTTTTCTCGATTGCAGGGTCGCGAACCATTCGTCTCACTAGAGGGTCTTGAGCAGCTCCACCGATTCTTATTTGTTCTCGGCATCACTCATGTCCTGTACAGTTGCTTGACAGTTGGTCTGGCTATGAGCAAGGTACTATTATCACCTTATTGATTATTTTATCTCTAGGTTTAAAATGGAGCTTCTAATGTATGCTATATATCGTAAATACTTTGATTCTCAACATCACCAATACTTGATACCTGCCAGGTTTTATTCTTTAGTTAAGAAATTAAAAATCCAAGTTGCTCCAACTCGAAGAAGTATCATGAAGTCATTTCCAAGAAATATTATTGTTAGGAATTGGAATTACCTAGACTTTAAATTATCTGCTGTTTGTTTTTCCCCTAAAGCATCATACTGTATCATGTTAGCGGCTTACTGGGACTCTTTCTTCCAAAGAGGTTAAGTGAACATAGGAAAACAAGTGACCTCTGTACATCTATTTAGAGAGGACGTAATAGACCTACCATCACAACAGTCAAGAGAAAATTCAACCTGTAATTAACAAAACTGAATAGAGGAGGTGAATCCATGCATGCAGACAATCAAACTAGTACGGATTGCAGACATAGCTTGTATGTTGTCTTTTCATGCAGTTTGTAGGCCCTCCTTAAACACTGCTGGGGCTTATTATTCTTCTTATTGCATGTCTTCCTAGATTTACAGTTGGAGGAAATGGGAAAATCAGACGAACTTAGTGGTTGATGGGAATTTACAAGGTAAGCAAATTGGATAACTAGTTTAATGAAGGCTCCTAGTGACATCTCACACCATGAAAACTTCTCCTGTCATGTCTTTTTCATTTGTTTAATGATGGATAGCCATTTGATACACGCTTCCCCTGTTTTCTTCTAGTAGACACCATACAAAACTAGTCGATTTCAGTTATGAGGCCATCTGATACATTATGTGCATCCACATTCCTAATTTAAATTTAATTGATCATCCGCTTTCTACTCCGCCTAATCTAATCTTTTTATGGCTATGCCTATGTCACAAGGATATTGGCATCAGGATAATTGATTGTGGAAATGGATTCTAGTTTGAGACCATGAGATACAGCAGTATGCGCAACTAATCTTCCATTCAAAGGGAAATCGATCCACATTTTACCGGATCAACTAATCTCCTTATAGTTATATCACAGGAACATTAACATATGGTAATCAGTTTTGCCAATTTACTTGAGGTGATGACCTTCAGAGAGCTCCAGTTCAGAATAGATGGACAAATTGGTCTACATTCTGGTACCAGTGATTGCATTTAGAGTCAAAGAAGAAAGCCTCACAAGCTGTCTTGTAAATCGCTTATTGCACATCTATAGTTAAGTTAGTAGCACATTATGGTCTTACGTTCTTATGTGAATTGAAAAAAAAGGACTGAGTTTAATAACAAGAGTTGGATTGTGCAGAAATCATGGACCAAACATAGACATTAATGTAGGAATGCTACATTCTGTTAGTCTTATGTATGAAAGTTCCTTTTAATTTTAAGATATCAATCGTATGTCAGTGAACACAAGAATCTGCCTATTATACAAAATGGTCTGTGTTATGTGCTATTGGCTGCTGGAAGTGTGTGTAGACTTCTTACTGCAGAACCTTTACTTCTTGTATACTGTTTTTATGCTATTGTTCCTTCCCCCCCTGTCTAATAAAAATTTCACTTTGATAATATATTTATCCAGTTGTTATTATGTGGCATCCAAAATCTCACTGTGTTATCTTTCTCTCACTATCATTTTTTTTAGCAAAGAAAAACAAGGTAATGAGGCGGCAATCCACCTTTGTTTTCCACCACGCATCTCATCCATGGAGCAGGAGTCGAGTTCTCATTTGGATGGTAATTTCCTTGCTTTCTATGTGTATGACTCTTTGTAAAGTTGTGATGTTTTTCCTTGTTTTTGGCAATTATTTCTAGTGCATATATTGGTGGCATCTATCATTTACTTTAAAACATGTTATGTGGACTAATTTAACATAATATTTGTTGTGAGATCCATTCTTCCACTCTAGTATGGACATATTGTTGTGTATATATTTCTGGCAAGGAAATGGTGTTTGAAGGATGTATGGAGGACTAACCAAAATTGTTTAGTTGACACATTGTTTTCCTTTCCTTTTCAATACTCTTGGCAACCTATTATTTTGAAGTTAAGGTTCTTTGAGTAGCTTGGAATTTTGTTTGAAAAACCTTCAGTTTCCACAATCTTGCTGTGGCATTTCTTGACTTCCTGACAATATAAGAGGCTGAGAAATCTATGCAGCTTTATGCTATCGATGATATCAACGATTCCTCTGAAGGTCTTTAAATTGACTACGGGAATTTGTCTAGTTTTTGGTTTCAGTTTATCAGGACATGATAAGGATGCATTGGGTTTGAAAATCCTTTGACATATCCTTAGTGTCTCATTAGGAATCTGCACTGACTCATCACACAAAGGGTATTCCTTATGTAGAATGTCCCATTGGAAAACGAATGAAAGTCCCTGAAGTGAAAGTTTATCAGTTTTGTAAGCTGAGAATTTGTGATTAGGGATGATTAGAATTAGAGAAAATGAATCAGAGGGTTGAAGCAGACATGATATTGCTATATATTGAAACTTCAAGTCACAGAAAATAGATTGAATGGAATTTACATATCTGTGCTGAATTTATATCTGGATAGATGCTTAATAACTTGCTTTTACAGGTTCATGATGTTGAAAGATTTTACACTGGGATCAAGAATTCTATTTAGCAATTTGTTAAAATCCAGAAAGTGAATGGATCAATGTTCAGAACCTGAACTTGCTGTTAGTTTTGCTAGTAACGTAGTATATTATTTAGAGCTAGCCTTTACTTCATGGTTTAACAAGTCAACCAGTCATATAAAAGAGAGATAAACAGAACCTTCAGTATTGTGTTGAAGAAAGTCTTGCTGTTCAAGTTGGATGATACTGTTTTGGTCCCTCCGATTATTCTTAAGGACAGTTTGTGAAATGGATATGCCAAATGGTAAAAAACCACCGCTATCCATGATGATAAATATCAGCAGCAATTTGTTTTTAAGCTCTTGAAGACATTTTATTGAATTGGTAAACTAAAACTTCATTCCCTCTATACTTGATTGTTTCCCGCTCCAATATGCTCCGCAGGAACTGCTGTCTTGATTTAGAAGGACAAGTGTTAAAGTTTGACTGCACTGAATCCTCTGAGATATAAACAAATTGCCACACATATCGTTTCTTATCATCTCATTGAGATTTAAAGTGTAGCACGAGTTTTGTGGTGCTTATTGTTTTTAACCAAATTGATGCATTAGAACCATAAAGGATGACTGGTTGAGTGTTTTATCTTCTTGTTCAATGGTTACGCTATTTCATCTCAATGAGTTAGAGCATAAAAGTACAATAAATCCACACAAAACACTTTTGACTCCAACCTTGCAACTGTTGTTTCAGGAATTAGCCAACTCAATGTCAATCAAGTACTAACATCCTGAATGCACAAAATAATCAGCAGAATATAGCACATCTCAAACAATTTGCTATTCCATACACTACTAGTTTTATTGACAAAATACCTTCCCCCCCATGAAATCAAGCATTCTCCACAACTAGGACTTGTATTATGCAATTGAGCAGTCCTATGAATCAATATCTGGTGGGAAAATGTTACCTACACCAAACTCACAATTAATACTGTTCAACATTTTTGTGTAAGCTTACTAGAACAATGCTCCAGATATTCTTCTGAAGATTTTGGTTGTCTGGCAATCAAATGATTCCGAGACTTTTGTCGGAATTGGTATTATAAGACTTAATGAAGATATGATGTCTAATGGCCATACCATTTCCAAAGAAACAGCGCACAGGAATACCAGTGTGTCTTCCACCCATCCTACTTTGGATGACGATCAATTGACTTTTGTAGAACAGGATTGAACTTTGAGTGTTTCCTTATTGTCTTTCCTGCTTTATTATTTTTTCCTTCATTTTTTTCTCCCTATGCTCTTCTTTATTGCATGCCTCATCTGGGAGGGATTCTGATTGTGTTTTACTTATGAAAATGGTGTGCTTGTGCAGCTTTGCTTCTTTCGACAATTTAAGAGCTCTATAAAGAAATCAGATTACTTGGCACTACGATTGGGTTTCATCACTGTGCGTGTCTAATTTTTCTTGATGTGTTACTTGAATAGCTGTTGTCTCTATTTGGCTTTTTCCATCATAGTTACCATATATATTCTAACTTTTATCATTTCCAAGTTGATCTTGTGATTTCTCTTTGAAATTCTCCTTTGCAACATCTGATCCTCATGAAGGAATCTTCAGCGTATGTACTCCATGCACTTTAAATGGAACTAGTGAATTAATTGTGATTCTATTTTGACAGACTACTGGCACCCAGCTATTTAATATTTGAAAATAAGATATACTCTTGTTTCATGGAAAAGTAGTATGAGATCCAGAATCGCATCTGAAGAATATGGAAGATTTTCAACAGATTACAGTTGAACTGGATAATTTTTTGTAGATGAAAATCATCAAGTTTAGTTTCGTGCATGCAAACTCTACCGTGCTAGCAGTTCAATATTATTCTATTTGTGAAGCCTTGTTTAAAAATGCTTCATTGCTAACTGGTAGATCTTAATTCATTTAGGATATGAAAAGAATCAGATCATTATGTTGATTAGCTCTTTGGTCATGTACTTATCCTCCTCTTGTTGCTTTCATTTCATTAACTTTGTGCTGAAGTCATGTTGCATGTTGTTATCATGTTTTCAACTCTGCAGAAGCACAAACTGCCAATTTCTTATGACTTCCATAAATATATGGTCCGCAGTATGGAAGACGAGTTTCATGGAATCTTGGGGATCAGGTATGTACTCTTTTGAATGAATTTTAATTCTTCCACCAATTTCCTCTGATCGAAAAAACTACTAGCTCTTTGCAGTCATTTTCCATTTTGGATCACGTACTTGCAGTGTCCCTACATATTATATTCCAGTCAGACATGGTTCAGTCTTGTCTGTTGAAGAGCCTGGTGGAAAATAAGAAACAATTTCTATCTTTCAAAAACACTCATTCAGCCTAGGCGATGCTTGTCAATTTTCATATACAAAAGAAAGAAACAGGCCTAATAAAACGGGGATGGGGGCTTTGAGAAATTATGGAGAAAACCACCTTTATCTTTCTCGAGTAGGCCAAAATAAAGGATTTATGCATGCATTTTACCATCTGGAACATCTTGATAGTGGCAGGATAAGACTTCAAAATGGATCTGGTTCCTAATTTCATCGAGGAAGGTGAAGTATAGATTTCATTTGGATGATTGAAGTTGCACATGTGCAAACATGTACTTAATTATGAGATTACATACTTTTACATCGGATGGACACCAGAAATGAAATCCTCATTCTGTGATATAATTTTTATAGAACAGTAACCATTACAACCTTTGAAGTTTAAATACCTGTAATCTACCATGAATGCAAAGATTTCAAGGAAATGAACATTGTTATATTGAAGGATGTAAATTTAAAATTTCCCTGAAGTGAAGAAGCAGTATAATGAGTTGAACTGAATCATTTTCCTAAATTTTGTAGCTGGCCACTTTGGGGATATGCAATAATTTGTATCTTCATCAATATCCATGGTAACTTGTCGTTTCTTTTTCTAGCATGTAAAAAGGATATCTCTTTAGTATATGTTAGATTCTACCATTTTCTTTCTGAAAGGTTAAATTCTTTAAATGATCCAGGTTTAAATATTTACTTTTGGCTTTCCTTCATTCCTGCTATTGTAAGTACACATATTCATTCTGTCACTTTATCTAAATAGTAACGGTTGCTGCATGATATTTTTCTAACATATATGTTTCACATATCAAAGGTTGTGATGTTGGTTGGAACAAAACTTCAGCATGTTGTTTCCACGTTAGCACTTGAGATAGGGGAACAAACAGGTCCATCCATTGGGAATCAAGTAAAGCCACGAGATGGTCTTTTTTGGTTTGGTAAACCGGACATATCGTTGAGGTTGATACAATTTATCATATTTCAGGTGATGATATTGATTTATATCCCGTGTCAGATATATTGATCTCTTTGTGTTTCATACAGTTCTTCTCATTTGTTTTCTTGCCCTGCATGCAGAATGCTTTTGAGATGGCAACCTTTATCTGGTCCTTGGTAGGTTTGAGCCCTTTTTCTCCTTTCTGTGGGTTTCTGTATTTCTAGTGTCTAGGGGTTAGAAAAATTATTGTCTATATGTTCATGAGAATTGGTATGGTTCGCATTGTAACTAAGGCTTTAGATGTCAGAGAGAAACCGGTTCTTGAAACATGGTATAGCATATGCAACTTCTGAAAAGGAACTCGTGGATAAGTTGACAACATAGATGGGTTAGCGGTGCTTGTTTCTTGTCACATCTCAAATGTCTCTAACTGTCCATTTATTAAATAGCTTCAGGCTTTGGAAAGCAAAAGCTGATAGGTCCTTTTTTTCTTCTTTGAGGAGAATGAACTCTCATATTATCTATTCTTAATTATGAGTTTTCTAATTTCTTTGTGTTTAGTGGGGATTCAAGAAAAGATCGTGCTTCATGAAAAACCATCTCATGATAATTGTTCGGTTAGCTTCTGGGTATGTTCCCTTCCTAATTTTGAGCCTACCTTGCAGATTTTCTTCAAGTTCTTCCGCTGGTATTGCCAATACATAAGGTTCCTGTATTTTCTAAGTTATATAATGATCTGGTTATTTGATCTCCTTGTATTAGTCCTCCACAAACATAAAGACACCACAGATTCAGTAACAATATATCTCCTTGTTTCTTCAAGTTGTTTATTCAGAATATTAATTTGGTCTTAGGAACCGGTTTTCAGCTGTGCACATGTAAGATAATCTCATATTAACTTTCTTAAGAATATCAGGAAAAAAAATGTATGCTATCTGGTGCGAAATTGTATCCAATCAGTTACATACATAAGATGAAATCCCTTATCAGTTACACATAAGAAAATCTAGAAACTTTAGGCTTTTGTCATCAAAGTTTCCTTCCATACACCAGAGGTTATCATGCATGCAAGGCCAGCGAAAATCCCTGTTGCTCACCACCCAATAGCTATGACAGCAATGAAGTTAATCCTTAGTGTTGTCTGTCTAACATGCTTCTTCAAGCAATTCGGCAACTTAGGCCACAGTGGCTTCAGAAAATCTTCTTGTTGCAGTTTCTATCGACTCTGAGCTGCAGACAAGAGAAAATCTTTTGAAGAGAGAACGGTTCCATGATGTACCTTTTCCCTCTCACAGGGGGGTGAGCAATCACAGGCTGATATTAAAGTTTCTCATTTGATGTCTTTCTTTTTTCTTTTTAACTCTCATGTCGTAACTTTTGTTTTCTGTACATGGTGATGCCATAAGCATCCAACCAATGTTCATGTGCATCTAACCTGATTAATTAGCACTTTTGTTTTTCTGAAAATCCAACAACAAAAACAAAGTTTTTGTAATTTTGATTTTGAGTGTGTTAGTAGTAAGAACAGGTTGCTGGCATTGTCCAATTGCTTTCGAGAATTTCTACTGTTGGCAATTATTAATCTTTGGATTTCAGTGACCATCTTATATTTGTAAATGCAGGGTTCTAGTTCAGTTCTGGTGCAGCTACAGCACAGTGCCCTTGAATGTCATTATTACACAGGTTTTGTGCAATTTCTTTTCAATGTTAGATATGCCAAGAAATCTTTTCACATTCCATTCAGAAGAGGGTTCATTGAACCTTTTTCACCATTCAGATGGGATCACGGTTTAGGAAGGCATTGGTTGCTGAGAGTGTTAGACATTCTCTGCACAGCTGGTGCAAGAGGGTGAAGGAGAGGTCTAAACGCGACTCGGCAGCACTCTCAGTTGCTACAAGATCAGTATGTTCACTAGATACAACGATCGATGAGCAGGATGAAATCACAGTGGCATCCGGGACTCTATCGCGGTCCTCTTCCCTAGGTTCTTTGAATGAGGTAACTGTAGCCCCACCTCATGAACAAGAAGAGGCAGAAGAAGATGCTGAGACCTCAAATCCACACCAGGATCATCACCACCTTTCACTGCGGATAGAAGAGTACTTGAATGATACTACATTGCAGCCTCCACCGATTATCGATGAAGAGGATGATGATTTGGGCGATGAAGAGGGATCAAGAGCAGAGACTCTTATAGAATTATTTCAAAGGACTTGATTATTTTTTAGACAGCTTTGTTCATGGAAGCTTCATCGTCCAAAATTATGTTACTACTCGTCTATGAGCCTGACAAACGTTTCCTTGTACTGCCAAAACATGGAGGAGTTTTTATGTAGTTACTAACTAGTTTTTTTCTACCACGCGAGGTGCAATTTTTTGAATGTGTGTTTATTTTTTTTTTTTTTGCACGAAAACATATTTTTTTATTATTAGTAGTATTGTTCTTTAAATAAAAGTTAAAGGTAATCAAAATAAATGTTCATGTATTTCTTTTTATTTTGTATCACTTTAATTAAAACTTCCTTTCTTTATTTTGATAAAAACATGTTTTTCTTTATAAAAAAATATTGTTTTTTTAATAAAAGCCTATAGATTCTAAAGCAAATTTCATTCATAAAATATAAACATTCATGAGGAAAAAATAGTTAATTTGAAAACGTTATGTACATAATCTATAATAAAAATAAAAAAAATAGTTATTTTATTTTTATTAAATATCCATGAGCATATTGTTTTTAAATTTCTTTTTTATATTAGGTTCATATATAATTAACAATTCACTAAGTAATTATTAATATTACTATTAAAAACTATAGATTTATTTGAAAACTATGTTAAATAGGATAATAATTTAAATATTATTTTCATTATTTTATTTATAGTAAATTTTATTCAAAACTTTTTTAAAAAATAAATTAAAAAAATTGATGAGTAATCTATAAATAATAATAAAAAAGATGTCTAGGCATAAGAGAATGGCCAACATGCCTTTTCTAAAATAAAAAAGAACAGGCATCCGGTTGCTTGGCTTGGCTTGTTTTTTTTTTTTTTGTTTTTTATGGAGTGTAAAATATATTATTCATCCTAATTTTTTTTATAAAAAAATGAATAATGTGTTGTTTTCTAGTTTAAATTTTTATTATTTTTGCCCAAATCAAGTTTCAAGATTTTTTTTTTTACCTTCGAAATCTACCTTTTCAATTTATTTTTACTTATAAACATCCTAAAAATATCCCAAATATCTTATTAAACTCATTTTTAATTTAAAATACCTTTCAATCAGTCTAAAAACTCATTAGATTGAATTAAAAAAAAACTCATTAAGCCTCCATTTAATTTTTAAAACTAAATAAATAAAAAAAAACTCCAAAACACCTCTGCAGAACTTATATAAGATGAATCTATTAACATAAAGATTAGTTTTTTTTAAGCCAAAATTTGCTTGACCAATTTCTTTCTATCTCCTCTTATTTTTTTATAATTTTATTTCTCACCTCTCGACACTTATGGACCGAAATATATAAAAAAATCTTAGGATCAAAACATAAACTCTTAAAACTTTAGGACCAAATATGTGTAAATTGAAACTTAAAAGACGACTAAATTGAGAATTTCCATGCCTTTTGAGCAATTTACTCTCTCTTTTTTTTCTATTTTTATCTCTAATCTTTCAAAAAAATTTAACTATAATCTTAAATTTAATTTTATAAAATCGATATTTAATTCGTAATAATCTTCCTCCACACTTCTCACACACAAAAACATGAAGGAACGAAAAAAACAAAGCATTACTCAATGAGCAGGAGAAGACTTATTCTCTTAATTTATAGTTGTAGTTGCAACTGTAATTATCTCGGTACAGGGCTCTTGCCTTCCCTTACTTTTATCTGTGGCATAGAGAAGATCTTAGCCCAACTAAGCTAAAAGGCACCTGGTTGCAAGTGAAGGCCACTAAGGCTGTGTTCGATACTGTGTTTTTAAGCTAAAAATGTTTCAGATTAAGCATCCAAAATCCATTTTTACAGAAACACTTGCAAAAGTACACGTCTGTGAGAGAGAGAGAGAGAGAGAGAGAGAGAGAGAGAGAGAGAGAGATCCATGGCGGTTGAGGAAACAATCCCATACACTAAGATTTATTAAGTAAACGCTGTTTCATTTGAGACTACAAATGAAGGAAGAAAAACTTGGGACAAATTAAATTACATGCTCAGTAACAGTAGAGATAACAATCATAAAACCCCCCCCTGCCGGAACACCACCGACGACACAAACAGAAAGAGATCTTATTTAACCGCTAAACTCTTCCTCTTTGTGTGTCTCGATGACAACATCAGACGTAGGATAAGCAACACAGGTGAGAACCCAGCCTTCCTCTATCTGGTCATCATCAAGGAAGCTAGCATCAGACTGATCCACAGTCCCCTTCACAATCTTGCCAAGACATGAAGAGCATGAGCCAGCCCTGCATGAGTAGGGGAGGTCAATCTCTTCTGCCTCCTCAGCATGGTCAAGGATGTAGATGTCATCGGGGCATGCAAACTCCTTCTCACCATCAGGAGTGATGAGCTTCACCGTGTATGCTGCCATTGCTTTAACACGTCCTCCTCGACTGGCTTTCAAGCCAAGAAGAGACTCCCCCACGTTGGGAAGTGCCCGTAGGCTTGTAACTGGCACCCGGCGAGTAAACGATGTGCTGACCATGGCGCTGGAGAGGGCTGCTGTGGTGGCCATTCTCTCTGTCTCTCTGTCTCTCTCTCTCTCTGAGTGTGGGAGGCTGGACTGAGGCTACAGCTAGTGTTAGAATGATAAATGGTAGGTTTGTGGAAATGGTGTGGTTAAGAATAGGAGAAGTCAAGTGGCATACAATCCTATCTGCCAAATGGCAACCTTTGGTGGCTGGCGTTATCTTTCTATTATCACCACACACACACACACAGAGGCTCGCCATTCTTCACCAATACTGTGGCTGGCACAATCCCATGACAGTTTTTGGCATCTTTTGACTTGTTTTACTATCATTTTTTATTTATTTATTTGATGTTAAAAAAATATTTTTTAAGGATTACTAGAGCAAATAAATACCAAATATTATGATAATTATAATTATAATTATTAATAATAATAAACTCTAAGTCGCTTTTGGGAGAAACATTATAACTAAAATTGTGACAATTTTTTTAATTCTTGAGTTTTTTTACATCATTTTAGGATAAATTAAAAACCAATTACTTCAATTTATTAAGCAATGACAAAATTAAAAGAAAAGGACTGGAGGTTGAAAGAAAGGGATTGAAGTGAGAAAACTAAGGAAATAGATGGTAGTTTCAAAAATAGCATGAGAAATTCCTTTGGTTCTCATATTTTTCAAATCTTAAAATCTTGGTCTCTTGATTTTTCAAAAAATCAGTTTCATTTTCCCTATTTTTTTTTCCCTTTCAAAATGGACTTGGTGAGCTTGCTTGGCTCATTGAGATTATATATTTACATCCACATGTATATTTTAAGTTTTCAATTTATTTTTTAGTTATATATAATTTGGTTTTTCAATGGTTTTCACATAAAATAATACTATTTTTTTTATATGTATACCTTGTATAATATTTTTTTTCTTTAATTTTATTCAATTCATTTAATGTGTATCTATTCTATAATTA
>Ga0325411_1006607_pt1 | contig 12710 bp, 12 predicted proteins | sample PopdelMetagenome_13_FD_206181 | JGI IMG/M metagenome (GOLD analysis project Ga0325411, IMG submission 206181) | Populus deltoides microbial communities from Bellville, Georgia, United States - Xylem-PdIQD-R4 | ecosystem: Host-associated > Plants > Phyllosphere > Stem > Wood/Secondary xylem... | reverse complement strand
AGGGATGAAAATAAAAATAAAGTAAGAGAAATAGGCTTACAAATAAAAATAAGTAAACATCTTAGAGGGTCCTAATTGAAAGAACCCTTAAATATGAAGCTGAAATTGATTTATGGAAAAATATATTCGGTAGCGGTTAAAAATAAGTAAACATTTTAGATGTTTTTTTTTTTTTTGATGATTTTGATTTTCTATTCTGTAATATAAAAAATAAATAAAATAATTTTTCATTGTCAATAAAACAAAATAATAATTATGGAGGCCAGCAAGAGACGAGAAATTATGGTAATTTTGGGAATGTTTGGAAGCATAATAAGGGAACAAAACTTGAATTTTGGAGTATAAGAAGAAAACAAAATTCAGGATTCCGATGATTGACTTCTTGTCAGTAAATATTAGGGCAGAGAAACTACATCTAGCTTCCTTGCCAAGCACTACAAGACGATCAAATAATTGTTTGATTCTGAAATGCAATGAGAACTAGTGGATGGGCACTGTTCAAATAAAAGAAATCTTAGTTATTTGAATTATTTAAACCAATTCTAGTCATAAATTCTTAATAATTCTAAAGAATGAAAATTATTCCTTTTTTGGATAATACTTCTTGTTATTTTATTATTTATGAATTTTTTAAATTAATGGGGTTATATCTTTTTCTAAATAACTGAAAACTTTTTGGCTTGAATATGATTTTACTTAATCAATGTAATTTTTTTTTAATATTTTAGGTAAAAAGTTTAATGGGGTAACAAATTTATGATAATTTATGCCCTTTTGTTTTATAATCATAGCTATTGTTTAAGTATTTAGGTATTCATATATTAATAGCATAAAGACTTAAAAGATTATTGACAGACTAAAATTTATTAATACTTTTTAATAAATAACTTTAGTTAATTCAAGTTTTTTTTTTTAATAGACTAAGCCATGAAAAAACTTTAAAAATATGTTTTGGATTCAAATCATTATCATGTTCCTGGCAAATAATGCATGGTAATAAATATATTTAAAAACAATGAGGGAGTCTTTATGCAAAATCATTTCAACAATTTAATGTATATATAAAAAATATTGAAATGTGCACAATTGCACTTAACATTAAACCTTAAGAAACACTTCAGTACATTTCAGACAATATTTTTCTTAAAATAATGATATGAAGATCTAGTACTTGAAAACGAAACATTTCTAGGACTGTTACATTTAGTTCAAGCAACCTTTGAAAGAGTGAAGGAAGGTATGTTGAGCAGCTTCATCCTCCCATTCTAGCCTTCTCCACCAATCTTCCCATCCCTGAATGACAATTCTATGTTCCTTCGCACTGTTAGAATTAAGGGGAAGCCTCCTCAGATTGGGGCAATCATCAACAAAGATTTCCTTCAGAGATGGAAAAGGCAGGGCATCAGGATAGATGACCTTCAATTTTGGTAGGGAAACTAACCGAAGAAATTCGAGTTCTTCGAACACTTTGAGATTCCTTTGACCCGATTTCTCTTGTCGAATGATCTCTTCCATTTTAGAACATCTTGATATCGTGAGAAACTTGATGTTTGGAGCAAGAGTTAGCCATGTCAAGTCCTCCAATTTTGAACAGTTGACTATAGACACTCGGCGGAGGCTGTTGAAGCTTGTTTCCCTCGTGATCGAGGAGTTGTTGATGCTCAGGTCTTTCAGGTTACTGCAGTCAATGAACTCAAGGTCATCTAGAGAGTTCATACCTTCGAGAAGTGATATGTCAAGTGACCTCGCATGATGAAATTTTTGGAGGGACAGTGCTTGGGTGGCGGTCAGGAACTTGTTGAAGCTTGCAAATGTTTGCAGAGAATACTGGCTTCTTATGGTGATCGTCAACAGATTCAAATGCTCCAGGCACTGCAAATCCCTTGCCAAGGATCCGGGTCCACCAGTCTGGACACCATCTCCGACAACACTATCAGAAGAAGCGCAATGAAACATTCTCAATACTGTCAAGCTTGAGAAGTTAGATATCACTTGCATTGGAATCGTGCGGAGTTCATAAGTATGCTCCAAGTTCAAACATTTCAGCTTCACCAAGTTCTTCAGCTGAACTGGCAGCTGCCTTATTCCTGTCCTTGATAGATTCAGATACTGTAGAGAAACTAATTTCAAAATTCCTGACGGAAATTCAGTTATTTCTCTATTTTCGGACAGGTCCAGGACTTTCAGAGAAAGCATGAATTGAAAGAAAGTATCACTAATCATCTTCAAATTATTTTTTGTAAGAAACAAAGTTACCAGATCATTGCATCTAGGTGCTTTTGATAGATTCTGAATGTTGTTAGCCATCAGAGACACCCTTCTCACCACTTCCCATTTTCCAACCTCTGGTGCATCGGCTAAGTGAGTCCCGGCCTCGACCAAATAAACTGGGTTCTCCTTCCTGCTATCCATCCACAGAGCCATATCGCGAATCACTTGATGCATTTTCACATCTCTGCCTTCATCTTCCAGTAAGCATGCTTGTGTAAGAATGTCAATGATGTTGTGACCTTCAGTTCTAGCCTCGTAGGCATCACTATATGCACCCAAGAATCCCTCCCCAATCCAGTAATCTATCAGGTATGACTTATTGCAAAAGCCTTCCGGGAACAAAGCACAATACAAAAAACAAGATCTAACCTTGTCACTTCGAAGACTATCGTAGCCAAACTTCAGCAGAACAAAGTCCCGATAGGGAGTGCGTGAAAATTCTGCTGTGGCCCTGCTCAAGGCCTCGATGGAATGGCGCCATTCCAAAAGGGTCTTTCTGAAAGCCATTGCCCGGCCAACAGTTATAAGTGCAAGTGGTAGCCCATTACACATTTTGGCAATAGTTCCTGCCAGCTCAGGAATCTCCGGATGAATGTTAAGTGTGTCTTCGCCAACCTTCTCTTGAAACAATTTCCAAGCTTTCTCCCATGCCAAACCACCCACTCGAATCTTCTCTTCCGCGCCCATACTGTTGCACAACTCCTCTGAACTAGTGGTGAATACTAGCTTGGAGCCATTTTCTCTAGAAGGAACTCCAACTTCAGCTAGATCAACTGGCTTCCACAAATCATCCACCAACAACACAAACTTCTTTTGGCTCAGAACAGAAGAGACCTCCCTAGCTTTCTCTTGAAAACTTTTACCCTTCCATCTATCTTCAAGAAATCCTATTTCCTTACCAATATCACCTTGGATTCTTTCAGAGTCAGGATCCTGGGATGCCACCACCCATATAACGAAATCAAATGGGAGCTGTGAGCTGAGCAAGTTATTGCTGACTTGAGTCAAGAGAGCAGTCTTGCCTACACCTCCTGGTCCATATATGCCAATAGTTGACTTCCCTACTTCACATAGGCACCCCATAACTGATTCAACAGGAGAAGACACCGAGCTCAAGTACTTCTCACCTTTTTCAATATGATCAGAAACAGCTCTCAACTTCTCATCAATTTTCTTCCCTATCTTGTATCTGGACCAGCAATTCTTAGGACAGCAGCTTCCAAAGCAGTTCTTCTGCATCTCTTGTGCGGCTTGATTCGTCAATTCATTAACTTCAGTTATCATACGTTCAACCCTTGAAACCCACCCTGTCACTTGAGATATCATGCTTCGCACCTCAGCCATCTGCACTTTCCCTGTCAGGTCGTTCTTCAGATGCAGCAGCTCATCCATCTTAGTTTCCAAGATGCGCAGATTTTGCTCGTAATCAATATAAACCACAGGTTCTTTAATCACATTCCACAAGAAGGTGAGCACTTCTCCTATAGGAATATTGGCCATGGTTTCAAAAGACTTGAAAATTGATGCAGGACAAAGGGCTGAAAATTTTAGGTGGTTGGTGAGAAAATGGATCTTGTTGCTCTACGAAAAGAATGCATGCCTCCTTTTAATTAGAGGTTAAGACGTGAAAGACGTTTGGATATTAACTTCTTTCTCAACAAGCAAGCTAAGAAAAGAAAATGCTTTGTGGTTGAATACAAACAAGGTATCAAACTTTCGGATGTTGCATCTGTTCAGCATGTAAACAGGAATCGTCGTTACTAGTTAATGAAGAAAAACATTGATGGTTATTCTTCAAAAAGAAAAGAGATTGATAGCTAATCAATTGTAGGGCCTGAAAGACTAGTTTACAGGTTGCAGTGAAATGAATTCTCTGTCAATGCATGTCGTGTTTCATCAAATTTTGGCACTGCAAGTTGCAACAAGCTAGCTTTGCCAAAGCTATCTTTACTAAAGAAAAAGCTAGCAACATGTTTCTTGAGATCAAGGTCCTTAGAAATTCTGTGTGGAAAATATAGAAAGTGCAGCACTGCTAAGAGTGCATTGTTCTGTAGAGAGAATGTTAAATAAGTAAGGATATTTTACACATTTGAACTACTTTCTTCCTAATATATAATTCCCAGGAATTAAGTCATAAATTTTACTTGCAAGTTGCAAGCTTACCTAAACAATTTTTTTCTGCCTCCTTGTGCTTTTCCCTTTTTTTCTTTTCATAGCGTATTTCTATGCAGGCTGCAGCCTTCAAGAAAGATGATAAGAATGTTCATCCATCTAGCATCTAATGAGTACAACTCTTTCTGCAGAACTTTTTCTTTAACAGAGAGTGAAATATTCCAACATGCATGTTTCTTTAACTTTGTTTCTTTGTTATCTGATTTGCTTTTATCAGCCCACAGGCCACATGCATGCAGCTTTCCAAACGCTACCAAACACTTTTCTTCCCATTTTCCATGTGATGTCTCTTGAGAATTTTCTTTCATATTCTGAAAGCAAAGTCATGAAATGAAAACTGTTGATGTTGAGTCTAGGGATGACTCCAAGCAAGCAACAGTATTTAAGGTCTGCACAATCTCCTGACCCTCGTTTTATTTATTCTACACATTTGAGAGCTAATTAATGCCATGGATTTTCTCTTGGTTCAATAAATAGGTACAGATTTTCAGATGATTAGATGAACCTAGCTGTTCATGCATCCAATTGTTGGAACATTGCTAATCTTGGCCCCTTTAAGTTTTTAAACATTAACAATATGATGGATAAATTATTAACTCTGCTCTCACCTAGTTGAAAGTTTTGTTCAGGAATAATCTTGGCAAGAACAACTACAATTATCATCATTCTTTAGCGTCATTTGTTCCATATCATAAAGTATTTTTGAATCAGTTTATGCGCTAATTAAAGATGATTTTTTCTTTAGTTATTTTAAAATTATATTTAGTTGGTGTTTCAGGATAAAAAAAATAAATACTGAAATAACATAAAAATATCTAGTTAGAGACCAAGACATGAAATAAATATACTTCTAGCATAATTTTAAAGTAAATTTTAATAATTTCAGAATCAATACGAAAGAGCAAACCTGTCATAAGCACATGGGGCATTCAAAGATTATTCAAAGGTGTATATGAGTTTTATAATTGGTTAGTTTTCTTGATTATTAAGGGGAAAAAAGGACAAGAATTGATATAAAAAGAAGAAGAAAGGCACTATCAAGACCAATAGGCTCAAGCATAGCCTATCCTTGTCATTAAGAAGCAAAGGCCCAAAACTTCAAAAAACCACAGGAATAGCATAAAGTGAAGAACCTGGCAGACACTTGGTACAGCCCAAGAAACCAAAAGCAAGACAAGCTCCAAAATCCATAGCCATTACAACACCATCGCACCATCTTACTTTCAAAACAAATACATTGGCATTCGCTTATTGACCCTTTCTCTTACGTTCTCTATTCTTGACATTTCGTCGAACACAAAACGTCAATCTCTCTGTTACCCTAAAAACAACAATGTCGCTGCGACCAGGTACACGAACAGAGGTGAGGAAGAAGTCGTACAAGACTGGAGTGGATGCAGATGAAGCAAGAAGGAGGAGAGAGGACAATTTACTGGAGATCAGAAAGAATAAAAGAGAAGACAATCTTTTGAAGAAAAGAAGAGAAGGTCTTTTGTTTCAATCTCAAAGTCAGCCTTTGCTTGATGCTGCTCAACATGCTGCCAATATCGAAAAAAAGGTACTTTTTGAAATACCCATTTTGTTATTCTTTTTACTTTCTTTAGTTTTTGTGGGTTCTTGATTTCTCTTTTAAACTTGGAAAGTTGAATCTTTGGTGGGTTTAATGTGTAATATGAAATGGATAATGACAGCCCTTTCGAGTTTTCTGCTCGTTGTGATTGCTTTGTGGGGTTATTTTTATTTTAAAGAAAATTGATTTTGAATGGTTTTTGTGAAGTTAGAAACTTGAATCTGAAGTGGGTTTTAGTGTATAATGAGTAATTAATTACTTGGCTTAGTTTTTGGGAATTTTATGAATTAATGAACTGAAAGATCTATTGAATAAGATTTTTTTTTTGGAGGGGGTTAATTATAGTGCTTTGTGGTCATAGAATTCCATCGCAAAAAATGAATAGGAGACTCATTTCTCTGTGTTAAATGTTTTTGATGGATGAGAACTGCGGGGGGAATAGGATTTAGAGTTTTGGACATTATTTTAATTGAAGCTGGAATCTCTACAGAAATAAATCTTGGGTCTTATTTGATTTCTCTTTTCAAGTGAGAAATGTTGTAAAATTAGGTAACTAAAGATGGATGATATTATGAAGAAGAGAGATGGGATTTTGCTCAAAGGAGGACATCCATGTCACCCTTTCTTAAGTAATTGAATTGGATTTATTTTTGTTTTGATTTCTGAGATGGGAATGGTATTTGATTGATGAGTTTGTTTAATCTCAGTTTGTTGAAATCATAATTTTGAACATATGGCACGGTGATAGGTTATAACAATTGGTTGATTTGGCTAAGACTCGTGGATTCACAAGTTAATCTATTATGGTGTTTATGTAGTCGAGGGTTTTGTTTTTGTTCCATTATGTAATGCCATGACAATTTGGGTTTATGTGTGATGAGTTTCTTTAATGCTTTAGACACCATTAGTCTTTCCTAGAAGCTCCCAATTTTATCTTCTTATATTCAAAACTGTTTTAGTTCTTTCCTGACCTCTGCTGCCACTGGAAAGTGTCCTACTCATCTCCAAGCCTTTAATTTATCAATTTATTTTATCATTTTTTGTCTTTTTTCTTCTTTCTTAATATAGAAATCTGCCCATTCATAAAAAAATAAGTATTAAAATTTAAATTTAGCCTTTGGTTTTCCTTTTCATGCTAGCCAATCAAAGGATTTGATGTTTTGTGTCTAATTGTTTGTGTTGTTTGACAGTTGGAGAGTCTTCCGATGATGGTCCAAGGAGTGTGGTCTGATGATCCTTCCTTACAGTTGGAAGCAACTACTCAGTTTAGAAAGCTTTTATCTATTGGTATGTATAGGACTTATATACAGAACATACTATTCATGAAGTAATGCACCCGCTTAATTCTGACACACCTTTACTTATTTTCCACATCACTGAGCAGAGCGCAGTCCTCCTATAGATGATGTAATCAAAGCAGGTGTGGTCCCGCGGTTTGTGGAATTCCTTGGAAGACACGATCTGCCTCAACTACAAGTAGGATTGTCTACACCAATCCTCTTTTTTCTTCAAGAAAAATAACTTGTTTGAAGATTACTAATCTTGCAAGAATTGACTTTGTTTTCATGTGCAGTTTGAGGCTGCGTGGGCTTTGACTAATGTTGCTTCTGGAACATCAGAGCATACGCGAGTTGTCATTGACCATGGTGCTGTTCCTATGTTTGTGCAGCTTCTTAGTTCTGGAAGTGATGATGTCAGAGAGCAGGTTGGCACTTGCTTCATCTTTTGTGAACTTTGTTTGTTGCTTTACGGTGTTTTTGGACAATATTTTTTGGCTTTCAAAATAAACTTTAAACAGCAATACCTCTGTTGCAATTTGCTTAACAAGGCCTCACTGAAATATGCTGAATTTTCCATTCATTGCTCTTTCTTTTGCATTCCCAGCTTGACCATATTTCTATCCAGGGTAGCTCTTTTCATGTGCCTTTGAAAATATACTGAATTATACCCTTACTGTTTCTTGATTAGGCGGTATGGGCCTTGGGCAATGTTGCGGGTGACTCCCCAAGTTGCAGGGATCTTGTTCTTGGTCATGGTGCTCTGATGCCATTGCTAGCTCAGCTAAATGAGAATTCAAAATTATCCATGCTTAGGAATGCTACCTGGACATTATCCAATTTTTGTCGTGGCAAGCCACCAACACCATTTGATCAGGTAGGAAATGGGAGATAACTATAGTTTCTGTTGATTTGCTAGAAAACCTAAAATATAGTCTTTTCAAATAGTAATGTTTTTTTAAATGTATTCACTTCTTTTGTGGCCCCATATGGTTGAATGGCTGATCATGTACTGCAGTTATAATGTTCATTCTTGGATTCTTTCAGGTGAAGCCTGCTTTGCCAGTTCTCCAGCAACTTATCCACTTGAATGATGAAGAAGTCTTAACAGATGCATGCTGGGCACTCTCCTATCTTTCAGATGGTCAAAACGACAAAATTCAGGCTGTGATTGATGCTGGTGTCTGTCGACGTCTGGTGGAGCTTCTTCTGTAAGTTTCTGTATCACTATGCACTTCTATGTACCATATTATTTAGCCTAGTTGATTTTCTGCAATCAAGCCAACCTCCTTTATCCGCACTGTTTGTATTTTGTTCAGTTTTTATGGCAGTTTGACTAGCTGTGCTGACTATATGTTTCTTTTAGTCATCCATCACCTACAGTTCTTATTCCTGCCCTTCGAACAGTTGGAAACATTGTTACAGGCGATGACGGTCAGACTCAGGTGCTTCCCATATTGTGTACTATTTCGTTTCTGTAGACCTGATAGCTTATTCTCGATTTAACACTATCAACCTTGTAGAATTTGACTAAATTTGGGAACACCAGTTTTATTGCTTTTGTCCTTTAAAATTGTTTTAGATACTAATTTCATGTAACTAGGCTTGTATAATTGAAATGATTACTTGAATTCTCTCTTTTGCATGCTAATGTGTGCATGCATATTTCCATTGAAAATGTTGTGCTTTCTTTCCTTTGATCATTCTTTAAATTGTTGTTTTTTTCTTTTTCAGTTTGTAATTGACAATCAAGTCCTCCCTTGTCTCCACCAACTTCTCTTGCAAAATCACAAAAAAAGTATCAAGAAAGAAGCGTGTTGGACAATCTCTAATATCACAGCTGGAAATAGAACTCAAATACAGGTAATCATTACTTTGAAATTTGTGCTTCAGATGAACTGGATTTGGAGCAAGGGACCATGCACCTGTCATGTTTTTATAATATCAATTACTAAAGAAATGATAAATGAACTACTTTTTGTACTGGTATAAAGTTTCAATATGTACCTGCCTGTAGGGGAGGGGGGAGCAAGAGGTTTTTTTTTTTTTTTTTTTTGTGGGATAGATGCCTATAATGTAGCTGGGGCCCGGTTCCTTCCTTTGTGAAAGATGCTTCTTGTTACTCAAAGCATGCATTTTGGTTGTGTTTCTGTTAAAACAGGCTGTTATTGAGGCCAATATTATTCTCCCTCTTGTAAACCTTCTGCAACATGCGGAGTTTGACATTAAGAAGGAGGCTGCCTGGGCTATCTCAAACGCCACCTCTGCAGGCTCTCATGAACAAATTCAGTATGTTTCCTCTTTTTTCTAGTCTAAATAGTTTATGCATGTCTACAGACAAATGCAGATATAAACTAATTGGTTGGCTCATATTGTGTTGTTTAATGCTGGAGCATTTCCCAAATGAATGTGTAGAAAAAAAAAAGTTCATGTTTTGAAAATATCACGTGGCTGGTGATCTGAAAATATAATTTTTTTAGTTGAAAAATTAAGTAGAAGTCAGTTAAAAGTTTATGGTCTCCTAATCATAAACAGTTGTGGTTTGGCTCTAATCTTGTATTTTGCATCAACAGTACATTGTGATTTGTTAAAAAAAAAAAAAAGGTATATTGTGAGATCTAACCTCTCTACTTCACTGTATCCATGTGATAGACTTTCTCATATTTTGCAGTATAATGCTTATAAGCCAAACCTGAACATGGCATGATCTATTATTCTTGCAGATTTCTGGTGAGCCAGGGTTGCATTAAACCACTGTGTGATCTTCTTATCTGCCCAGACCCCAGGATCGTGACGGTCTGCCTTGAGGGGCTGGAGAACATCCTTAAGGTGGGTGAGGCTGACAAGGAAATGGGCTTAAATGGTGGAGTTAATCTGTATGCGCAAATGGTTGATGAATGTGATGGATTGGATAAGATTGAGAATCTGCAAACTCACGACAACAATGAGATTTATGAAAAGGCAGTGAAGATTTTGGAGAGATACTGGGCTGAGGAAGAAGATGGAGAACCGATTGTCCAAGATGGTGGGGATGGAAATCAGCAAGGTTTTGCTTTCGGAACTAACCAGCCTAGTGTTCCCCAAGGTGGCTTCAAGTTTGGGTGAATATGTTTTGTTACCTTCCTAGGTTTTTTCACTTGCATTGAAATTTTCGACTCTATATGTTTGTTGCTGCCAATGTCAGAATTTTTGGTCTGGCACATAGGGTTTCATTCATCGATGGAAATTGTCAAAAATGTTACAACCTTAGGACTCCATCTTGGAATTTGACCAGTTGAATTGTAAAACTATATGTCATAGGAAAAAGTGATCTTTGTGATTGTCTTGATATGGAATTAGCATTTTGCGATTGATATAATGGATTCTTAGACATTGAGACCATTCATTTGCTCCCGGATGAAGCCACAAAAATTACGGGTCATGCATCCTTCTAACCTGATATGTTTGAGTGTGGTTCAGAGATCTTGTCTGGCTCATGACCGGCTTCAAGTTTTATATGTGGATTATTGGGTTCACTTAGGTTAGGTCAATGGGCTTCTCTATTGAGCTGGGTTGGGTTTGTAGAACAGAGCCTGTTTGTTTTTTTTTGTTTTTTTAAAGTTTTAAAAAAAATTAATTTTTTTTTCAAACTAAGTTTTTTTTTGATGTTTTTATATCATATATTAAAAATAATTTTAAAAAATAAAAAAATTATTTTAATATATTTTTAAATAAAAATATTTTAAAAAATAATTATTTTCACATTTGATCATGTTTGTGTACAATGTCTAAACAACTGTGGTATATAAGCTGGAAGTATTGAGGCATGCAACATGGCTACGTTTATCATTTAATAAATTTAATAAGAAATACGTGTTTGGTAGTGTGTTGTATAATATTTTTTAAAAATATTATTTATTTATAAATATATTAAAATATATTTTTTAAATTTTTTATATATAAATACATCAATTTAATTAAATACACTTTAATAATTTTTCAACATAAATATACTCTTAAAAAACATACAAAAGAAAAAACTATCACTCTCAAACGGGACCTAAACCAGTCAGGTCACCAACATACTGAAAATCCTTGATAACATATTTGCTTAAGATTTTTCTCAATTGGGTCCCTGACTTATAGAAGAGAGTAGACATAATTGTCGAAAGAGGACATGTTGAGGATTTATGAATACATTGGAGACCCAATTGGTAAAATATATTGTCTGTGACTCTGTGTACCCATTTGAGAAAATAATTATACATTGGGGACTGATAATAGATTTTCCCAAAAATAAAGAGTCCACTTCTAAAAAATTAAGGGTAGGCCCTTTACACTGTAGTGGTTCAGACCTGCATAGCCCAACAATGGCAGACAACAGCAAGAATCAACAAGACACAGGCAAAGAAGAGCAAGAACAGTATGGTGTCCTTCTTTACCACAAATAAACAGAAATCGCTTATCTCAATTCACTCCTCTCCTTCTACAACTCCAACTGCACCTCCCTCTCTCTCGTTGGCCTTGTCCGCCTCTCTCTCCATGGTGTTAATGTCACTGTACTGCACTCGACTCAATAAGCCCATCTTCATTTTACATCTCAAAGTTTGAATCTTTTTGGTCATTAAATTTTTGGGTTCCCTTTGTTTTCTTCAATCAAATCACAATCTCATTGGAAAGTTTGAAACTTTTTGCTTTTTAGAATTTTGGGTTTAGTATTTTAAGTTCAATTATGGTAAAATTTGGAACTTTTTGCTTATAAGAATATTGGAATTCTTTTTTTTTCCTTTGTTTTAAGGTTGGTGGCAAGTTTTCTTCATTGTAGAAGAATATTGAAGCAGTGAAAGCTTTTAGTTTATTTGAAGGGACTGATTTCGAGCTTGCTTCTTGTCATTTTCCACTGAATGATAAGGTTGCTCATGAATGTGGCTTCACTTTCCATTCGTATTGTCAAGGTATGAATCTTTGTCTTATTAACCTTTGGTTTCTATTCGTATCATTGTTTTTGAGCTATCTGGTATTGGATAAGTTTTGCTTTGTATTTTATTGCGTTTTGGTGTGGTTGGGAATTGGTTACTTTCAGTCCTTACCCTCTTGCGAAAGCACCTGATGTTTCAAATGCTGGTAGGCATTTGTCCGCTGCTGAGTTCCATTCTGTTCTTCAAAATGCTGGTGAGTTGTGATTTCCTTTTTGATTTGCTTTACTTTTTGGTTTGCTTTCATTTTATTGGCTATGTTTATTCTTGTTTGTTATGTTTTGTTCTCTAAATTTGGTGGTGGTGTTTTGTTATATAGGGAATGGATGAATGGTAATGGTATGAGTTGGGAGATTTTGCATATGTTTCTCAGGGAAGCTTGGAGATAAAGAAAGTGTAGCTGATGATAAAGGTCGTGTTTTATTAGATGCAAGAAATTTGTATTAGACAAGAATTGGGAAGTTT
>Ga0325411_1006605_pt1 | contig 12715 bp, 7 predicted proteins | sample PopdelMetagenome_13_FD_206181 | JGI IMG/M metagenome (GOLD analysis project Ga0325411, IMG submission 206181) | Populus deltoides microbial communities from Bellville, Georgia, United States - Xylem-PdIQD-R4 | ecosystem: Host-associated > Plants > Phyllosphere > Stem > Wood/Secondary xylem... | reverse complement strand
ATACAGCCCTTAAGAGGAACACTCTCTGGCTTCCACTTCTCTATAATAGTCACAAAACTATTTCTTTGTTGTAGGTATTTGGAGAGGTAGCAGAAGGGCTTGAAACTTTAACGAAGATTAATGAAGCTTATGTGGATGAAAAGAATAGACCTTCTAAAATATCCGGTTGGTTCTTCGAAATGAACTTGTTATTTACTATAAACTAAAAAAAGAAGGGTTTTACTTCCCCCTGCTTATAAAGCATTATTTATTGAAATAGTGCTTTGCTTTGTTTTTTTTTTTTTATGTTTTTTTTTTCAATTGCTTTGCTTTTTTTTCAATTATGTTTTTTGTTTTAATTTCATTCTTTAATTTTAGTTATCATACTCTTATGACATGGATCTCAGGTTTGACGGGTTAACCTAGTTTGGTGGGCTAACCTAGTTGACTCAGATTTTTTTTCTGTTTCTTAATTAGTTTTTTTTTCTTTCAATTTCATCATTTAATATTGATTTGATTGAAATTTAAATTTCATGATTTGTTTTGTTTACTTTTCATTAGATTATCCTGATATCATGACACGAGAATAATGCTTAACAGATTAACCCGAGTTAACTCGGGTTGTTTTTTGTGTCTTTTATTTAATTGATTTTTTTTTTAATTTTCTCATTCAACACTAGGTCAATTGGAACTTGTGCTTCATAATCTATTATAATTTGCTTTTTATGAGAATATCTTGGTCTTAAGATCAAAGTCACGAGTTTTTTCATTTTAACTATGGTGACGAGTCCTTCAACATTGGACTTGCTTTTAGTTGGGTTGTCCCTGTCTCATGATCGGGTTGCGGGTTAACCTAATTGACTCATTTTTTTCTTTTTTTAAATTGATTTTTTTTCTAATTTCATCAATTAATATTGTGTTTAATTAGGAATTAGGTTTCATAATTTGTTTTGGTTTGTTTTTCATTAGATTATCGTGATCTCATGACTCGGTAATAGTGCTTAACGATTAATTCGGGTTAACTTTGCTTATTTTTTATGTCATTCTTTTAATTAAGATTTTTACAAATTTCGTCTTTCAACATTAGTTCCGACAAGGACAATTGAGAATTGAGCTTTATAATTTGTTTTGACTTTCTCTCTATGGAGTTATCTTAGTCTCGAGATCAAAGTTACGGATTTGACATGTTAACCTGAGTTAAATCAAGTAATTTTTTTTATTTTTTTCTATAAGGTTATCTCATTTTGATGATTGACTCAAGTTGTTTGGTCATAGGTTTGGTGATTGACTCAAGTTGTTTTTTATATTCTTTTTTAATTGATTTCTTTTTCTAATCTTATCCTTCAATATTGAGCTGGTCAGGGATTGAAATTTATAATTTGTTTCGATTTGCTTTTCATGGGGTTATCTCGTTCTTATAACTCGGGTTGAAAGTTTGACATGTTAACCCGAGTTATTTTTTAGGTTCTTTTTTAATTGATTTTTTTTTCAATTTCATCCTTTAATATTGAGTTGATTGAGAATTAGACTTAATAATTTATTTTGATTTGTTTTTTATAGAATTATAATAGTGTCATAACCCAAGTCATGAATTTGACACGTTAACCAGAGTTGTCCAAGGTCAATCCAATATGTTGTTATTTTAATATTAAGAAAAAATATCATCTTGAAATTTTGTTTAGTCAAAATTTGTTTTCACAGGTTGTATATGTTGTTTTTTAACTAATAAAGTCAATCAGGTTACATTAGGTAAACCCTCACATGATTTAATTTTTTTTTCTTTGGAAAAAAAATTAGCAACATTTGAATATTTTTTTTACATTCAAGAAAAATTTGACTTGACTTGCAGCGTAGTGCGAGTCAATCATCTAGTTATATTTCTATTCAGTATCATGCCCCCATTGTCTTTGACTAGAATCAAACATATTTGATGATTCTTCCCAGCTAAGGTCAGGGTATTACTAGATACAGATTAAAGAACAAGATGTGTTGAAGATTACTTTTAGAACTCAATACGAGCACTACAAATTTTAGTGTTATGTTTGGATTGACGAATGGCCCAAAACTTTTTATAGATCTAAAGAATCGACTTTTTTAGCCATACCTTGACAAATTTGTTGTAATATTTATAGATGATATTTTGGTCTATTAAAATTCATTTAAAGAACATGAATAATAGTAGAGGCAAGTATTACTGACTTTGAGGAGTCATCAACTATATGCTAAATTGAATAAATGTGACTTCTGGCTGGAAAAGATAAATTTTCTATGACATGTCATTTTAGCAGAGGTTATCCTTGTAAACCCTCAGAAAATTGAAGTAGTCTTGAAATGAGAAAGACCGACGGTAACTAAAATACATAGCTTTCTAGGCCATGCGGGGTATTACAGGAGATTTATTGAGGGGTTTTCATTGATAGCAACTCCTTTAATACGCCTTAACTAGAAAGGATATGAAATGAGAATGGTCGAATGAGTGCGATGAAAGCTTTGAAGAACTGAAGAAAAGACTTACTATTGCCTTTGTTTGACACTCCCATTAGGAATCGGGAGCTTTATGGTTTATAGTGATGCCAAAAGGAAGGGACTTGGATGTGTTTGATGCAACATGGAAAAGTAATTGCTTATGCATCAAGGATTTTGAAGACACATGAGGTAAATTACCTAGTACACGACCTAGAATTGGTAGCTATGATATTTGCCCTGAAGGTATGGAGATGTTACCTCTACGGGTCCCAAGTCCTCTATGATATTTGACCTGAGGGTATGGAGATGTTACCTCTATGATATTTGTCCTTATGTCGCAAAAAGAGTTAAATATAAGACAAAAGAGATGGATAAAACTCATCAAAGATTATTACTATACTATAGAATACCATAATCGTAAAAACAAAGCGACTATGAATAACCCATTAATATAGGAGGAACGATCACTAATAGAGTGTTAAGCCACAATATCAATCTGAGAGACCACGTCATTTGAATAGGGGCCATAAATTGAATCCTAAATATTTGGGATAAGCTGGACGTGAGTGAATGCATGCAACAAAAGTACGTAATAGATGCATACAATAAAAGTAACAGAAGAAGCCATTAAGCATGAGAAGAAGGGGACGTGGCTTATCGTGTAGAAGTGGAAGGATTTGTTTAGAGTTTTACACCATTTACTACCATCAGTTATATTCTAATTAATGTTGTGTAATTCCATTTTGTTAGTCGTTTAAAGTTCCCTTGTTTTTCAGTTTTATTTGTACGTGACTTTGGCTCTTTAAACAGCCAATGTTTTCATTAGAAACAAAGTATTTTCAATTAAACATTGTGGTATAGTTTTCACCCGAAGAGAACCTTTATATTATTTGTGTTGGGACCTATCGTTGGTATCAAAGTTGGCTTAGTAATGGGAACCAACAAGGAGCGTATTAAACACTATCTGGACTTGGGGTAGTTCAAGATGGTCTTTCAGCGAATGGAGTTAGGAATGAACAATAAACTCCACCATTTAGAGGAAACTCTCAATTGACTTTCAAATATGTTGATCGCAAATCAAGGGAATCCCAACCACGACAACCATCATAGAAAAGGTAGCAATGGGGGCCAACAAATCATCTCTAAAACAGCAAAACTGGACTTTTCACGATTTGTAGGGGATGACCCAACCGAATGGTTCAACCGTGTGGAACAATTCTTTGAATACTTGGGCATAGTTGAAAACCAAAAGGTCTCATGATTACTTACTGACACGACCAAAAAATTGATGTCTTCTTCCAAGTGTAGGAGTGTCGAAGTAATAAATAACCTGGTAAGACCGAGGTCGAACCACAGGGAGGTTAACTATATAAATTAATAATAATAATAATAATAATAATAATAATAATAATAATAATAAGTTGAAGAGAGCTTTGAGATGTGATATTGATATAAGGATTAAACAATGATAAAAACAATTGTCAAGGTTAGAGAATCCACTAATGGTATTTCAAACAAGTATAGTATAAACTCTTATTACTCAACTGGAAACCACACACAAAGGAGGTTCCAATCGGATTATAAATTGTTAACATGATTACATTAATTATCTTATTCGAATAATGCTAATGCTTGTAAATGTTGTCAGGTATTCATGATTATAACTTATGTTAACAACAAATCAAGTTCTTTTTATATCACAGGTGTTGGTTATACCGTACGGTTTGGGCTATGAAAGTGTCAAGTATGTGTTGTACCAAGGTTATACAGCATAAATCTAAATTAACCATTTAACAAGCAAAGTATTAAGAGTGAACAAGATAACAAATACAAAACATGTTAGTATCAAACATTAAAGTCCATGTTGAGTTTATACTATACTTATTCTTACACCATTAGTGTAACATCTTCATCTTGACATGATAAACTTAGCTAAACATAATGAAGAAGAGAAACATAAATAAACAAGATAAGAACATAAATAAGATATAAGTTAACTATAAGTAAAGGAAAGGAAATGAAAAGCATAAACAAGAGATTAATATAAACAAAACTTAAGAATTACAAAAATATAGAGAGAGAGCAAGAACATGATCTTGATTTGAAAACCAAGATGCCTACATGCATGGCAAATGCCTCCTTTTATGGGCCAAAATTTAGAACTATTGATTTGATGACTAATTGTTGAGTGGGTGACCACATCTTGACTTTGTGACAATCCTTATCTTCTTGTCTGAACAAAACATCATTGATAACGTCAGAATTTGAACAGACTCCATGAAAGTTATAGGAAATTGTCTCAGCTTTCCAACAAAAAAAGAATCGGTGCATTTGGACTTCTAGAACTCGAGATATGGGTTGAACACTGAACAATGTCTAGCCTGTAGGACAGATTCGGACTTTTCCGTTGTTGCTACAATTTGGACTTGAAAACAACAGAATTGAGTCTTGCATTCCCATGAATGTTTTAGGCCTATATCTTAGCTTTCTAGCCATATAAACCAAATTGAAATTCAAGATCTACAGCTCCAGATATAATCCAATGACTCAACAGTGTTCCAGTTTGGACTGAACTAACATCTCTTTTCTAAGCTTAACCCCCTCTTTGTCTTCTCAATTTCAGTAGTTGAACTCATCAATCAATCCTTTGATTTATGTGATAGGCCTGCATTTAAGATGAACATTTACCATAAATTAAAGGTATCTTATATTATTAGACATGATATTATAAAACATGCTCTAGTTAAGGAGTTATTGATACTTCAAGTGCAAAATGATGATATAAAACCTTAATAAAAATATACTTTTAAGTACTAATCACTTACCACCTGGAAGGGGAGGCCAACAAGTGGAGGCAGTGGCTTCAAAGGGTGTTACAGGTAGAAAGGCAAGTGATTTCATGGGAAAGATTTCAAGAAGAATTATGGGCTCACTTCGAACCACGAGGTTGTGAAGATTTTGATGAAGCTCTCTAAAAAATCAGGTAGTTGAGGACATTGAGGGATTATCAAAGGGGAGTTTGAGAAGCTTGACAATAAGGTACATAGCTGGACACAAAAAGCATTAGTGGGAACTAGGGGTGTTTATTTTCAGTTCGGTTTTTATCAAAAAAAAGTAACCAAATCGAATTTTTTTAAAAAAACTGAAATCGACTCAAACCGACCGGTTTCGGTTCGGTTTGGTTTGGTTTTTTAGAGCAAAAACCAGTTCCAACCGGTTTGGCTCGGTTTTTTTCGGTTTTTCGGTTCGGTTCAGTTTTTCCAGTTCTAGGCTTAAAAAACCGAAACCGAACCGAACCGGTTGGTTTTTTCATAATTTTAATCGGTTTTTTTCACAGTTCGGTTTTTTCAGTTTTTTTTCCAGTTTTCTCTGTTTAATCGGTTTTTTGGTTTTTTTGAACACCCCTAGTGGGAACATTCATAGGTGGTTTGAAAGCAGAGATTTATGAAGGGATTTAGATGTTTAAACCGCAATCCCTCAAGGAGGTCATTAATTTAGCAAGGATGAGAAACGAGCAGCTTGCACAACAACGGTGATTCATATGACTACCACCTCCAACAACTCCTTTAGCTCTTTCACAACCCAATTGTGTAACTCCTGTTACCCTGACTACTCCACTCAAACATTTATCATGAGAGGAGATGCAGAGGAGAAAAGTGCAAAGCCTCTGTTTCAACTGTAATGAACGATTTACGGCTGGCCATAAATATTAACAACCTCAGTTATTATTACTCATGGAAGGTTACGTAAATGCTGGTAATATGACCTATGAGGACATTACTTATCAACAAACAAAGGGGTTTGAATAAGGGGAAGATACATGGGAGGTGAAAGAACCAGAAGTGGAACTTGAAATCACCCTACATGCATTAATAGGTTAGACCACCCCAAGAATAATATGAATGACAGCAAATGTGGGCTCTCACAAGGTGATGGTGTTGATAGACAGTGGATCCACACAACTTCATTAGTGATCGCTTAGCAAGCATGCTGCATTTGCTAATGGTACCAATAAAACCATTCATTGTTCAAGTTGCTAATGGCCAAAAGCGACAATGTCAAGGACAATTTGATAAGGTATCAGTGAATTTATAAGGCACTAAATTTTATCTCACCCTCTTCTCTCTACCCTTATCAGGACTTGATCTAGTGTTGGGCATCCAATGGTTAGAATTGTTAGGTTCACTGATTTGTAATTGGTTAAGATTTCATCTAGAATAATCAAGCCTGAAGGTTGCAAGGATTGGGTGAGCAATCTATTCAAGAGGCTACTTTAACAGAAGTCTCAAAAGATTGTTGAAAGGGACAAATGTTATTTGCAGTATGCTTTCTTTCAACCATATAAGACAAATTACAGAATACAGACTATGGCATTAATGACATATAACAAGTAATAGAGGAGTACAAAGACGTGTTCCAATAACTTTCGTGCTTACCACCTATGCGCAAGGTTGACCACTGCATTACACGAATAAAAGAAGAACCACGTACTACACTTGTTAATGCAGAAATAGAAGGACTGTTGACAGATTATGCAACTGTATTTGAGGAATCGATAGGACTTCCACCTACTAGGAAGTTTGATTACAAAATTCCATTAAAACCAGGAGCTCAACTTGTCAATTACAGACCATATAAAAGCTCATTCTTCCAAAAAAGAGAGATTGAAAGGATGGTTAAAGAGATGTTAAACAGTGGCATAATTCAACCAAGTGTAAGCTTTTTTTTGCTTCACCTATAATACTAGAAAAGAAAAAAGATAAAATATGGCATTTTTGTATGGACTTTAGATAGTTAAATAAAGTCACTATAAAAAATAAGTTTCTCATTCCTCTGATAGATGACTTATTGGATGAATTACAAAGATCGAGCTTCTTCTCAAAACTGAATTTAAGGTTTGATTATCATCAAGTTCTCATGCATGAAGAAGATGTGGAAAAAACAACATCTCGCACTCACCAAGAGCATTGTGAATTCAAGGTAATGCCCTTTGGCCTCACAAATTCCCTTGCCACTTTTCAAGCATTAATGAATGACATCTTGGAGCTTTTTTTGAGAAAATTTGTTATGGTATTCTTTGATAATATTCTTATTTATAGCTTTTCTTTTGGAAGCACATGTAACTCACTTAAAGTAGGTTCTAGAAACTCTTAAAACTAACCAGTTGTTTGTAAATAAATCTAAGTATACCTTTGGTGAGCCACAATTGGAGTATTTGGAACATATAATCTCAGCTAAAGGAGTGGCAACTAACCTTAAAAAGACTAAAGCAGTATATAATTGGCCAACTCCCAAGTCTATTAAAGAATTAATGGGATTTCTTGGCTTATTAGGTTACTATAAAAAATTCATTAGAAGGTTTGGTGTTATTAGTAAGCCTCTAATAAATCTGTTTAAGAAGAATAACTTTATTTGGCATGGAGTTGCGTTGGAAGCTTTCCACAATTTAAAAAGGGCTTTATGTAAGGCTTTAATCCTTGCTTTACTAGACTTCATTAAGTAGTTTGTATTAGAAACTGATGCATGTGCTACTGGAATTGGAGCAGTGCTCAACCAAGAAGGAAGATCTTTAGAATTCATAAGCAAGGCTCTTAGAGTTAGACACTTGGTATTATCTATCTATAAGAAGGAGTATCTTGTTATTTTGATGGTAGTTGACAAATGAAAGCACTATTTAGAACAAGAACATTTTGTTATTCAAATTGATCATGAAAGTCTTAAATACTTGTTAGATCAAAAGATTCACACCACTATTCAGAAGAAAGGTCTAACTAAATTGTTCGAATAGAATTATCGAATCTTATATAGGAAAGGCAAGGAGAACATAGTGGCAAATGCATAATCTAGAAGAGATAGTTATGTGACAAGCAAGCTGCAGGAGGAAAGTCAAGAAAAGGGTAGCTTCGCGACCATAACTAAGGTGATACCATCCTAGTATGAGCAGATATATAACTCTAATAAAAATGATACCACTCTACAAAATATCGTCACTAATAAATTGGTTGATGCTACATAACATCCTAACTTTATATATGAAGAAGAAGTTTTCAAGTACAAAGAAAGAATTGCAATAAGGGTTACATGATTGTTAAGGAAGAAAACCATCAAGTCTGCATATGAGATTCTTGCATTGGAGGTCATGCTGGAATTCAAAATACTTATAAAAGACTCAAAACTCATTTTTATTGGCCAACTATGAAGAAACTAGTGCAAAGATAGTTCAACAATGTGATGTTTGCAAACAAGCTAAAGCTAAAAGGGTTGTCTATCTTGGGTTGTTGCAACCTCTACTAGTTCTAAGAGGTACCTGGCAGGATTGTTGCAACCTCTACTAGTACAAGAAATTTCATAAAGGGTTTACCAAGATCAGAAGGGAAAGATACAATTATAGTCATTATGGATATGTTTACTAAGTTTGGGCACTTTATTGCATTGGCACATCCCTTCATAACTCAAGATATTGCTGGACAACATTTATAAGTTCCATGAATTACCTACCACCATACTAACTGACAAGGATAAGATCTTTACAAGTCTTTTTTGAAAATAATTGTTTAAGAAATTGGGAGTAAAACTACTACTAAGTACCTCTTACCACCCTCAAACTGATAGTCAGACCGAGAGGGTGAATCAATGCCTTGATATATACTTAAGGTGCATTCATGCACCATCTAAAGAAGTGGAATCGATGGCTATCTTCAACACAATGGTGGTATAACAGTAGCTTTCATTTAGCTATCAATACGACACCATTTCAAGCCTTATATGACTATGAACCTCCAGCAAAGAGAATGGTACTCATTGAGGCTACTCAAGTTGCTGTTGTAGAAGAATTGATACAGAGAATGATTAACATGGATTAACTAATAAAAGGATAATTTAAAGGATGCAAGGAATATGATGAAACAAGTGACAAATAAAAAGAGGTCTAAAAAAGAATTCTCAAGAGGATATTGGGTTTTCTTGAAGTTACAACCTTACAGGCATTGTAATGTCATGTTTAGGAAGAATTTCAAGCTAAATCCTAGGTATAGTGGCCCTTATCAAGTTATGGAAAAGATTGTAGCTTTGGCTTATAAGATCAAGTTACCAAGAGGCAGCTTGATACATCCTATTTTCCATGTTTTGTTATTGAAAAAGAAGGTTGGAGATACAAACATAGTCTCGTCTACATTGTCAAAAAGGATCAAGGTTTGTCCAGTGGCCATATTAGATAGGAAGCTTATAAAGAAAGATAATAAGGCTGTAATGGTGGGATTAATTTAATGGTTGAACTCTTTTCCTAAAGATGCAACATGAGAGGTACTAGATGAAATCTAATTACAATTTCTAGAATTTAACATGCCATGTATAGTTATTGCTCTAACAAAATATATTGTCCACCAGTCTAGTTCTTTTTTTTTCTACTACTAGCACATTTTTATCTAAGAAATCATAATTCAAATGTTCATAATCTTTAATTCTATTATTTTCCAAATGATCAACAATAGCATTTCATTTCCGGGCTTTTTTTTTATCATGTACAATATGTTTCGTTTTGTGTTGTTGTTGTTTACAAAGAAAAAAAGAGCGATATTTGTGTTGTTTGATGTGTATGTAATTTTGTGTCCACAGCCGATATTTATGGTTACCCAATGACACTATTTTGTTTTCTGTTGACTTTTCTATGTGGGCCTTGGCCTAGCGATATGTGGGTTGGATTTAATGACAAGTTTGATGCAACTCATTAGATGCACTAAAATTTCAATGTCACATGTAATTTTTATTTATTGCTAGAGGTGATTGATTACTTAATTATTGTATAACTAATGCATTGTCCCGCACTGCATAACATATTTAAAAAAGTGTAATCATTTAATGCATTTTATAGTGGCAAGTTAGAAATTTTACGTGTTGGTGTAAATATTAAAAAAATCATTAAAAATAATTATAGATTAAATTAAAAAGCTATGAGATATATTTAAATTAAGATATTTTATCGAGTTTTTTATAAAAATAAATATTTAATTATATAACAATTAAGATATTTGAAACAAAATGATTTACAAAGTATAATCTCTATTTTTTTTCTACGAAGCAATACAACTCTTTTGTTCTATCATTTAATAAAAATATAAAATCCATTAGCAAAATATTTTAAAAAATATGGACGGTTTGAAATAAGAGTTAGAAAGGCATCCTTCAAACCGAAACTCTTTTATCTCATCACTATATTCTATTTTTTTACTTGGTCTCTTTTTGCAAGAATTTTTGCTTTTAGAGAAAATTTGTCGATTTTGACATGGATGCTTTAAAAATATAAGAACAATACATTTTTTGCATCGCCGTGGATAATTTTTTGAGAGTGTCATCAAACTCAACCCAAACTAGCAGCTAACATAAAGACCTTTACTCAAGTCTTTACTTGGCTCGAGTTTCAAATTAAACTGAATAGAAGCTAACCTGATATAACCTTGTTAAACTCAGTTTAATTTTAATAAAAAAGAATTTAAGATGATATCTTTTTTAACTTTTTTTTAATTTACTAAAATGATAATATTTTAGATCGACTCAAGTCAACTCGATAAATTTATAACTTTGGTGATGAGCTTAAGCAGGTTTAATAAATTAATTTTTTGGAATCTTTTATTGAATTATATAACAAAAGAAATTGGCATGCACAAGAAAGAATATATAAAAACTATATAAAAAAACCATCTTAAAAGGGTGCAAAAATATAGTGTCCACTAATGTTATCAAAATTAATGTTATAACCTACTTTGAAAATAAAAAGAAAACCAAATTGTATTTATTCAAACAATACCCAAAACAATTAGCGTTCTAATAAAATTAAAATAAAAAAACATTATGAATGGTTGTGCAAAAAAAAAAAACATTTGTTAATTTAACAAATAATAGTTATAATCTTATAAAAAAAATTGAAAATTGAATGTTATCTAATAAAGATGTTGTCAAATTAACTTTTAAATAATCTATTTGAATGGATTGAAATTTAAAATCTAGAAAAAAGATAAAAATAAATAAAATAGGTCAGATATGTAGGTCTACACATCTGGCTCACGCATCAAACCTTCTTTTTTTTTTTCCTTTTATATTAAATGGTGAATTACCCTTTAATCTTAAAAATATCACAAAAGACGCATCGTGTTTTGACCCTGAATTCAGCAATCAAATAGTTGTTGTAAAGTCCATGTAGGGGTATTTTATGCTAAAATATCATTTTCAACTAATTTGTAGTTAAAAAAAACTTAACAAACACTCTTAGAACCTCTATAAACTAATATCTCAATCTATGACACCCCTAAATTAATCCAAAAACACAAAATCAAGTCGAAAAGATATTTAATAAAGTTCCCCTCATTAAAAGGAACTTATTAACACTAAGAATGAGTTTTTTATCGCTAAAATATGAACAATCAATGACTTTCTCCTTTCTTTTTTGTTTTTTTGGTAATTCTCTCTATCTCTCCTTCCCAAACCTAAGGATCTAAAAATAAATAAAATAAAGTTTTGGACTAAAATATATAATTACAATACTAAAGGGATCAAAATTTAAAAAAAATCTCAAGGTTTTTTTTCCCAAAAAAAACATTGATTGAAGAAGGTAAAAAAAAAAAAAATTTCTTTTTTCATTCGCTTGCAATTTTGGTCTTCTTTTTGAATTTTTTATAAAGAATAAAATTGATTTATTTTTCAAAATTAAAAGGCATGTAATGTAATATAGAAAATACCACTACAAAAAACTATCATCTAATAAAAAATTTATTATCAATTAATTATGAATGAGAAATTTAGTCTTTATGGTTAATTAATTTCTGTATTTGAGATAATTTATCTTTATTGAATAATAAAAAAAAAATGAGTTTTTCTTAAGAAAATAAACATGGATATTATTAGTTTCCTTATTTCTTCTGCCTTTTTCTTTATTACATTTATCTTTTGAACTTCTTTTTTTTCTAACTTTTTTTCCACATGTAATATTTTTAAGAATATTTGTAATTAAATTATCCTTTTTTTCAATTTTATGATAAATTCTGATTTGTTTGAGTTTTTAATTCAAAATTTCCTTTTTTTTATTTTAATATATGTATTTTTATTTTATCATGCAATGATTTTATCAATCAATTCATAAATTCTGAGCACGTCACATGATTTAATCAAAAGGTAAAAAAAATTAACAAAACATGCAGTAGAAGAATAAAATTTATATATAAAAAAATTATGTAAAGGAAAAATACATAAGAGAAAAAAAAAATGCAAAACATGCCGT
>Ga0325411_1006600_pt1 | contig 12727 bp, 7 predicted proteins | sample PopdelMetagenome_13_FD_206181 | JGI IMG/M metagenome (GOLD analysis project Ga0325411, IMG submission 206181) | Populus deltoides microbial communities from Bellville, Georgia, United States - Xylem-PdIQD-R4 | ecosystem: Host-associated > Plants > Phyllosphere > Stem > Wood/Secondary xylem... | reverse complement strand
GGCCGGAGACGACAAAGGTGGGTCGGTGGGGTCGGTAGAGGACGTAGATAATGGCTCCGGCTATGGCAGCAAGGACTATGAGAGTGAAGATGACCACTGCGGTCCATAAAACACAGGAACAGAAGCAACCGCGGCTGCGTTTTCTGTTGGGTTGGGGGCGGTAGACGGGGCGGGAGGCACCGTAGAGTTGAGCTTTGGTGGCTGGAAAGGAAGGGTTGGTGGCAGTTGTGCCATTTGTAGCTGGTTTAGTAGAAGGGTGGACCCTGTCTGTCATGGTGATCGATCAAGAAAGGGGAAGGAATGAAAAAGAAGAGGAAATAAAGTGCTGCTTTGGTTCTCAATTATAAAAGAGAGGGGAAAAGGTGTTTCTAGTCTATTGGTATTGGGAGAAGAGTAGAGGACAGAAGGTGCTTTTTTTGGTCTCGAAAGAGCAAAGTTTTCTTTGCTTGGGTTAATTTTTAATTAAAGGGAGGCAACGAATACAAAAACAGCACTCCTCCAACTTTCAGGGGAAAAAAAAAAAAAAAACAAAGAAAGAAGAGTTTGATCTGTGTGTTTATAGTGTAACATAGATCAGTAGAGAACTGGATTGTTTAGGACACAGTTTGGACGACAAGGTCTAAATGCTTGGTGTTTGAGAGAGGGCGTGCGGAGAAAAATCAAGAGATGGGATGAAAGAAGGAAGGAAGGTTGGCATTAGCGAAGGGCAGCATGGAAAACAACACTATACCAATAGCAATATATATATATAGGCGCACATGCCTTTCTTTGGCGCGTGTTAGTCAGTTAATTGTATGGAGTATTAACAAATTGAGTAGTGCTGAGATAACTACCCAAAAACCAGAAATCAAATATTTTTATCATTTTGATTTGTTAGGGGAAAAACACTATGATTGTAAAAGAAAATTTTAATAAAAAAACATGCACACGTGTGTAAGAAAAATTTATAATAAAAAATAACTAAATAAATATTTTATTCTCATTAAATATTATTGAGCAAATGTTTTTAATTATTTTTTAGCATATTATATTAATATAAAATTATTCATAAAGTATTGTTAATATTGACCATTAGAAGCTATAATTAATGCTCTTGAAAACTATGACATGAATGGATATATTCTTAAATACTATTTTAATAAATTTATTTAAAAAGTTTTTTATTTTATTTTTTTAAAAAATTAATGGTTATTTAACAAAAAGGCAAGACAATCGAGTTCGGAAAGACAGTTTTGCATGCTTAATCTAAATCAAAAACTTAGATCCGCACACTTAGCCTAAATGAAAAATAAGCCCATGCACCTTATTTTGTTTTATTTTTTTCGTTTAAATGGACGAATGACTTATCATTCATATATATATATATATATATATAATAGAACAAACAACACGTGATTAATTTAAAAATATTAAAATCAAATTGAATCAAACAAAATTTACAGGTCCTGATCTACTTGATCTATTTCTTCTGGTATATTTAAAGGTCAAAACCATCTACATTAAACTCCTTTCTTTAAAGTGAATTCATTTATATCAAGATATCGGTCTTTTATGGTTGTAATATGGCTAGCCATATACTTTCTCTTATTTATCATTTTCAATAATTTTCTCTCTCATTTATCAATTTCTAGTAACTGAAAACATGATAAAAATGAAGTTTAATGGCAAATAAAAGAAAACCTAAAATAAAAGGAACCAAATATGCAAAAATTAAAACTGAGAGACCAAATTAAAGTTTTTCATGCCTTTTGAACAATGTAAATGAAAAGGGCTCAATTTTTTATGTTAATTTTAGTCCTTTATCTTTCATTCTTTTAACAATATTCTAAAATTATATTTCATAAAATCAATCTTTAATTTAATTTAACGTGAAAATATTTTATTGCATATTAGATACAAGAAAGCATGCAAATTGAAATCAATTCCAATACATAAAACCATGTCAACAATACATGCGTAGATGAAATTAAAAAAAAAAGTTCAATGATTAAACTATAAAAAATGAAATGATTGAAAAAAATGACTATAAACATGAACTACAAAATATGAGAGATTTCGCATTATAGTACACTATAAGCTAAAAGAGGAAGCTCATTTACTATTTATTTTACTTTTATTACCTAGATGCACAAAATATGAGAGGTTAGCAATTGTTTTTGTTTTTTTTTTTAAATTATTACAAACCAAATATGTAAAGGAAAACAAATTGATCATATGAGTTTTCAATAAAAATAATTTTTTTAATATATTTTTGACATAATCTTATCACATTAATTATTATTTTTTTGCCTTCAATTACATACAAAATATTGAGACAATATTTTAATATTTTGTTTTATTAAAACTTGCATTTGAGATTGTAATTAGTTTTTATTTAAAAATTAGTGCTTCCAACTAAAAAACATATTTTTACTAAAACAATAAAATGATGTTTTAATAAGGATATAAGGTTTAGATTGAAGAAATAAACTTTTCCTATTTATTTCAAATGATTGAAATTTTTAACAAAACTTTATTTTAATTTTCAATGTCTTCTATTAAAAAATCATAGTTTCAAACAATATTAGAGCTTATTTATGATATTCCCAACCAAACGAATTATTTATGTTGACAAAATGGAAGTCAAGAAACCAGCAAATTGATTCCCAACCTAACGAATTATTTATGTTGGTAATTAAAAGGGAAATCTTACCTTGCATTTATGCATGCATCCCGTTCTTGCTCGTTCATCATTGTTGATTGACTATTTCAATATCTGGGCACAAATTATGGAGCTGTTAATTTGTCCAATCCTGAATTTGTTGGAAGAAATGGTTTGTATCAATATCTATCTTCCTATATCCACCAATATTTCAAATCTCCACAACAAAATATATGAATCATGTGTGTGATCGATGTTATGCTTGCTTTGAAACAAATTATTTTTTTTTTGTTTTTTCAATTCTTGAGCAATCACGGGCAAGTTCTTGCGCTTTGAGATAAACTTTATCTATCTCTCCCATCAAGTTAAAATACATTATGTATTAAAAAGATTCATGGAGATTTTAGATTTTTTTCTTAGAAAGCGTATCTTTTCAACTTTCAGAACGACCCCTTAAGTTGACAATTTCATATATATATAGAACTTTTTTTTTTTTTTTTTTATTATTATTACTATACTTATATTTGTTGGTATTGGCAGATATATCTATATGATCTGATATGATCCTTCCCTTTTCTGTCATGATTCTTCTTCCAATAATGAGTTGATTCCAACATTATTCTTAGGAGAAATATCAGAGATGTAGCTAGAATCATTCTTGTAATCAATGCACTTCGTGTATATATATGTGATGGAATGTAATACAGAAAACATGAAATATAGTACAATCTTTCTCTGTCACTCTTTCTGAGTCTTCTTTTCTTCATGGTATCAGAGCTGGTTCATATTTACCGGTCACATATAGTAATTGTTTAGATGGCTTCCCGTGGATCAGAGAATATGGAAAGTTCTATTGCTCTTTCGTCATTCAACCAACGTCTGTATTCTGATTTGAATCTTCTTGATATGAATTCAAATCAACGTCTGTGTTCTGATTTGGTCAAGGGCTGTGTCGTTAGCATGTGGAATACCTTGGAAATATGAAAAACATGTGGAATGAATTGGCAATCTATCGACCTCACACCATAGAAGCTGCAACCTTACTGAAACGAACTGTCCAGTACCTTGGAAATATGAAAAACATGTGGAATGAATTGGCAATCTATCGACCTCACACCATAAATGCTGCAACCTTACTGAAACGAGCTGAAGAAGATAAAATCTTCTAACTTTTGGCTAATTTATCTCATGACTATGAAGATCTTCGTAGTCGTATACTTATGAACTCTGAATTACCATCTTTTGCAAATGTGTGTGCGACTATTCAAAGGGAGGAAACTATAAGAAAGGTTATGAACTTGAGTAGCAAATTGGATTTCTCTGAAGCCCGAGCTTTTGTATCCCATCAAAGAAGTTATGAAGAGAAAGGGTACAAGAGTAGAAGATCTGATTTGAAATGTAACCATTGCAACGATTTTGGACACTCAGTTGAACGATGTTGGGATCTTCATCCTGAACTAAAACCAAAGTTTTCAAGAGACAGCAAGGGAGGACATAAGCCTTTTCAACCATCAAAGTATAAAGCCAACCCGTAAACTCTGTGACTAATCAGTCTGCAAATGGATTATCAACATTTACTTCTAGTCCAGTCGACCTCATCAACGAATTTGCATCCTATCTTCATGCAAAAATAGAGTGCAAAATATAGTGGAGGTGATTTAGAGGAGAACAAAGATTCATTAGCACTGATTAATTAGTTTGCAGGATTTCTAGCTGCAAATAAAAATGTCTCAGCTTCGGATATACTAGGTATTTTAAATGCCTTTTCTTCTGCTATTATTGTAAGTAATGTGCATGATTTTCGGATCATAGATTCAATTGCCACTGATTACATAACCAACAAATGTAATCAATTGCTTGACTTTAACAATTTTTCTCCACCATCTCAAATATCCGTTGCCAATGGTAAATTACACCAGTTTTTGGGGAAAGGAAGATTAAATTACTCTTTCAAACAATTGCATCTCTAGCCTTATATGTTCCCTCCTTCCCATTTAAACTACTCTCTGTTGGAAGAATTACAACATCACTAAATTGTTGTGTTGTTTTCTCTCCTTACATTGTTGTATTTCAGGATCTAGTCACCAGGAAGACGATCGATGAAGGATTCTTCTTTCAAGGTCTCTATTAATTTTCTAAATATTTTTGCATACCCAAGAGTTTTCAAGTCACTGGTTGTTTAGCTTCAGAGCCATAGTTATGGCATCAGTGTTTGGCACATCCTTCAGAGCCTATTTTGGCAAAACTATTTTCGAATTTGAACAGCAAATCAATAAACTGTGATGTTTACCCTTTGTCAAAATCTACTCGTTTACCATTTCCTTCTTCCACATCTTATTCAGTTAAACCATTTGATTTAGTTCATTCCGATGTTTGGGGACCTGTCATTGAGTCTTTTGATAGTTATAAATACTTCGTTACATTTATTGATGATTTTTCTCGTTTTACTTGGCTATATTTGTTATAAACAAAAAGTGAAGTTGCCATTGTATTTCAAGATTTTCATCATTTGGTTCATACTCAATTCTCATCCAAAATCAAAATTTTACAATCAGATAATGGCTCTGAATAAATGTCCAATATCATGATACAATACTTGAGCATGCATGGCATTATTCACCAAACTAGTTGTGTCTATACTCCACAACAAAACAGGATAGTAGAGCGAAAGAATCGAGACTTACTAGAGAAAATGAGATCACTGATGTTTCAAATGCATGTTCCCAAAATATCTTGGTCTTAAGGGTTACTCACAGCTGCCTACCTTGTAAACAGATTGCCTAGTAAAAATCTAACATTTAATTCTCCATCTGAGTTATTAACAGGGAAGAAGCCATCTTTATCACATCTTAAAGTTTTTGGTCGTTCTTGTTATGTGCACATTCCATCCTCTCAGCGTGACAAATTAGATCACAGAGTAGTCAAATGTATGTTCTTGGGCTATTCTCCAACACAGAAGGGATATAAGTGTTACAATCACACCACTCATAAGCTTGTTGTTACCAGGGATGTTCGGTTTGATGAACACACATCTTGTTATTCCTCTTCCAGTGAGATCATCAATTAGAGGGAGTCTTCATCAGCCTTATTTCCATTGCCAACTCCAGTAGTCGAGGCATATTGCCCAGAACAGTCTTACTGTAATGCAGGAATGGACATCCATACTGATCCTATTCCGACCATAACAGAGGGGGCTGATCTACTGATTGAACATTAGGAGCACCTTCCTTCCTCCTCCAGGCGTAATCTTATTCATAACCGTAAACCATCATCCAGGCTTCATGGTTATGTGATGTATACAGTGAAGCATCCTGTAACCAATGCTCTAGGCCATCATAGATTGTTTTCATCTTATGGAGCTTATCTCAGCACTATCGCCAAAGCAATAAAACCGCATGTCATCAAACCATTTGGCAGAAGGCCATGCACGAGGAGCTTCAAGCTTTGGATGCCAATCACACGTGGAGTATTGTATCATTTTCAAAGAATAAAAGGGCTGTTGGAAGTCGTTGGGTATACAAGATCAAATTCAAGACAGATGGTTCCATTGAAAGACATAAAACAAGATTAGTCGCTCAAGGCTTCACTCAAACATATGGCATAGACTACAAGGAAACTTTTGCACTGGTTGCAAAAATAAACACCATTCGCACTCTGCTCTCAGTTGCTATAAATCATGGCTGGTTTTTATCTCAAATGGACGTCAAGAATGCCTTTTTACACGGCGACCTCCAAGAAGAAGTGTATATAAAGTTACCACCCGACCATCCTTAGAGTAATGATCCAAAGCTGGTCTGCAAATTGCATAAATCTATCTATGGCTTGAAACAATCTCCCTGTGCTTGGTATGCTAAGTTGAGCACTGTTTTTACTAAACTTGGGTTCACCAGAAGCAATGCTGACCACTCACTATTTGTTCGTATCAAGCCTGATGAAAGGTTGGTGGTTTTAATTTATGTTGATGATTTTGTTGTTACCGGTAATAATCATGCAGGTATTACCACTCTTAAGAGTATTCTTCATCAACGATTTGCTATTAAAGACCTTGGCGTTCTTAAATATTTTCTTGGCATAGAGATGACTACTTCTCACAAAGGATTGTTTTTGAATCAACGCAAATATATGCTGGACTTGTTGCGTGAAACTGATATGCTTGACTGCAAACCTGCAAAGACACCTCTGGATAGCAAACTTCAACTGACTTTGGATGGGGACTCTTTTGATCAACCTCGGCTTTATCAAAAATTGGTAGGCAAGCTTATTTATCTTACCATCACACAACCTGATTTGAGTCATTCGGTTAGTATTGTCAGTCAATTTATGCAATCAGCTACGGCAACCCATATGATGATCATCAAACGGATTCTTCGATATCTCAAGGGCACTATTGGACGTGGAATTCTTATGCAAAACCATGGTCACACACAGATACTCGGTTACACTGACGCAGATTGGGCAAGAAATACTCTTGATCGTAAATCTATTACGGGGTATTGTATCTTTGTTGGAGGAAATCTAGTTTCATGGAAAAGTAAAAAACAATTAGTCGTTGCACGTTCTAGCGCTGAAGCTGAATATCACGCCATGGCTTCTACTGCATCTGAACTTATATGGCTAAAAGGATTGTTAACTGATTTAGGTGTCTTTCACCCTCAACCTATGTTCCTTTGCTGCGATAATCAAGTCGCAATACATATTGCTTCCAATCCAGTATTTCATGAACGAACCAAACACATCGAAGTTGATTGTCATTATGTTAGGGAGCAAGTTCAGTCGTAGATGATTGTTACTCAATATACTAGGAGCCAGGATCAACTTGCAGACTTATTCACCAAAGCCTTGCCATCTGCTCGATTTCAATTGATGCTTTCCAAGCTGGGATCAATCAATCTTCTTGATCCAGCTTGAGGGGGAGTATTGGCAGATATATCTATATGATCTGATATGATCCTTCTTCCTTTTTATGTCATGACTCTTCTTCCATTTATGAGTTGATTCCAACATTATTCTTAGGAGAAATATCAGGGTTGCAGCTAGAATCATTCTTATAATCAATGCACTTCATATATATATATATGTGTGTGTGTGTGTGTGTGTGTGTGTGTGTGTGTGTGTGTGATGGAATGAAATACAAAAAGCATGAAATATAATACAATCTTTCTCTGTCATTCTTTCTTAGTCTTCTTTTCTTTAGTTGGACTAGTTAGTTTTTCCCATAGTTTTATAAACATTTTGTGTAAGATTATGGTGTAATAGTTAATATGAGTTTCATAAGGGGAAAAAAATATTATAAATTGATCAATCACAAACTCAACTAGGGATGAAAACATTCACCTATTTCATCTTTGATTGAATGGACAGTTGTAAAAGAGATTCTATCCAAACAACTTCATCAATCTATAATTTTTTAATTTTCCTACACAATCAATATATATTTTCTCTCTCATACATGCCTTTTTTGACTGTGTAAATCATGGTATTATTTTTAATATAGTGCAACAAGACATTTGAAAATTACATAAAAAAATGTTAAAATACAACGATAAGATTTTGATTTTGTAAGAAATTAACTTTCTTTCTTCTTCAAAATGAAAAAAAAAACCCATAAATCAAAAGCTTTTAAGCTTAACTTACATGGATTCCTGCTAAGCTTAATGAACCATATGTATGAACAAAGACAATCCATCAATTACGAGGTAAAAAAAATAAATAGAGCAAAGTCTCTTCTATTTGGAAATACCACGAGGCTCTCTGAAAATTGAGAATTGAAATGAGATGCTCTAGTTGATTCTGTCATTTACTTTTATACTGCATAATATTGTTCAAGCTCTTCATCTTAAGAAATTATATAGTACTTAAAGTATAACTAATCATATCTTATTTATAATACTGGACATAGATATTATGATATATTGTTATAATAACCTTTGGCACAATATAGTCATAGTTATTAAACCCGGTCTAGGGGTTGACCTGGTTAAGGAGCTGGGTCCTGGGTTTCATGGGTTAACCTGGGTCAACTCGGATCAACCCAGAAAAATTAAAAAAATATTTCATATGAAAAAATTAAGAAAAAGTCCATGTAAATATAGGTTATACATATTGTAAATAATGAAGTTTAAAAGAATATTTTATTTTTTTATCCCACATGCATTAAAAAGATATTATGTTAAGCTTTTAAGTTGAAGTATTTAAACCAAAAAAGTCTTTTATTCCACATTGAAAAAATAACTTTTTTCTTGGGAACATAGAATATATATTAATGGGTTTCAAATCCCACATTGAAAAAATATAACTTTTTTCTTGGGAATATAGAGTATATATACGTAAAGACTTCAAATTCCACATTGAAAAGATACTATGTTATCCTTTTAAGTTGAAATATTTAAATCAAAATGTTTTTTTTATCCCATATTGAGAAAACATAACTTTTTTTCTTGGAAACATAGAGTATAAATACTAATGGGTTTCAAATTCCACATTGAAAAACATAACTTTTTTCATGAAACATAGAGTATATATACGAAAGGGGTTCAAATCCCACATTGAAAAGATACTATGTTATCCTTTTAAGTTGAAGTATTTAAACCAAAAAGTTTTTTATCCCACATTGAAAAAAAAGTTATACTTGTCACACTTAGCCCTAGATTATTTAAGGATATTCACTAGCATAGCAGACTGACGCTATATACTAATGAGTTTCAAATCTCACATTTGAAGGAAAAAAATCATCGGGTCTCGTTCGGGTTTGCCCGGGTCATGGGTTGACCAAGTTTTGCCTGGTTGTTGCCCTGGCCGGTCTTTTATTAAACCTGGACCGGTCCAGCCACTGGGTCGTCCCGCCAGGTCAGGTTTAATAACTAGGAATATAGTAACACGAACTGACTTGTCAATAATTTTGCCATGCAAGTTATATCCATCTTGCAATTAATTTGTCTAGAAATTTTGTCCTTTAGTGATGTCACTAGATAAGAACGTGCTTTTAGTTTTTTCCTTATCCCTATCTTACCCTCCTCGCGAGACGTGATGTTATGATGACCTTTTCCAACCATGTCTAAATGGATAAAAAAATTATCATCTAATATTATAATTACTAGGAGCTCTAACTGGTCTTTTAGAGAGTTTAGGCAAGGAACTAGTAGCGTAAAAGAAAGGTATTAACACCCCTAATACGCCTTACTTGAGGTAAGTTGCATTGTTTTTTCTCTTTGTTTGCTATGGTCTAATGATGTTTCTATTTTTATCAGTCTACTATGGCAGATTTGCTATGAACAAACTCTGGTTTTCTAGGTCAAGAACTTGGTTTGGAATGGTTAAATGTTCTCAATTATCATTGAAGCTATTTTTGGGATAACTTAGAACTTTTTACTATTGCATCATTTCAAATAATCTCAGATAAAATTCCTTGCAGTTTTTTTATCCTTATATTATGAGTGAAAGAGTTTTATTATTCCCAATAATATTTTGGATATTAACTTCATACAAGCTTTTTTTATCCTTATATTAAAAGTGAATGATATTCTCTTGCCAAAAATAAGATTTTAATATTTTTTAAATATAGGTCAAAATCCTTTGGAATTCTATAAACTTGTTGTAAAATCCATGCAATATTTTTTTTAAAAAACATGGCAAAATATTTTAGATTTTTAGATAATGCTCAAATAATTTTTAGGATTAATTTTCACCATATGCAAGCAAATTTTTTTTATTAGTTTTATTATTTTCTAGGCTTTATTCAGCAAACACATATTTTCTTTGTAATAAAACTGTCAAAACATGCCTAAAGGGTTGTTTGTCAAACACACCCTTAATCTGAAAAACCCTTAAGCAAAAAGATTGCAAGCCAAACAAAGTCTTAACCCTTTGACCCAATCATGTTGACCTTACTGGATTGACCTGAAATCTTTAAACTGAATTAAAGACCCTGGTTTGACTCGAAAATAACCCTAAAACAAAATCAAAGCTAAAAAGTAGATTAAACATGAAAAACACTAAAAACTTGGAAAAAATAGCTAAAAAAAAAAACGAATATGAAGAACCTTCAAACCTAAATTTCAGAAACATGAACACTAATGTAGATCAGATTTCATGAGATTAAAAGCATATAAAGGTTGAAAATCATTCAAGGATCAATAATTAAAGGTTCATTCACTTCATTTATTATTAAATCTTCACAATTTAGCCACAAAAATGCCTAGAACCCAACACATTAACCATAACCAAAATCTTTGTCTACATTTCGGTTAACTTGAAATTCTAATCTGGCGACTCCCTATAACTAGAACTAAAATATCTTTTTATAGTTTGGTTAACCTGAAATCTTAATCCGACGATTCTCTTTAATCAGAACCAAAATCTCTGTCTACAGCTCGGTTAACCTGAAGTTCCAATCAGACATCTCCCTTTAATCAAAACCAAAATCTTTGTCTACATCTCGGTTAACCTAAAATCTCAATCTGGCGGTTCTATTTAACCAAAACCAAAATTTCAGTCTACATTTTGGTTAATCTAAAATCTCAATCTAGCGACTCTCTTTAACTAGAACCAAAATATCTGTCTATAACTCGGTTAACTTGAAATCTCAATCTAGCCATTCTCTTTAACCAAAACTAAAATTTCTATCCACAACTTGGTTAACCTGAAATCTTAATATGGTGGTTCTATTTAGCAGAACCTTCCAAAGGTGTCTTAATTGTTATATATGAATCTGAAACATTTTTATTTCAGAGTAAAAAACTAAGGTTCTTGATGGCAAGATCCTTAAAATTCATATTTCTTGATGGTAAGGTTTTTTTTTTGTATTCATCCTAATGATAGGGTTTGAAATTTCTTTTCCTGATAGCATGGCTGACCTGAAAACTATTCTTGATAAGAGGGTTGATCTTCTTATTTTCTTGAGAATCTCCTAATAATAGGGTTTTTCTTTCCTTAAAAAAAATAAAGCTACATCGACTTACGAATCTGTTTCTTGTTTGATAAAAACTGTATCTTCTCAACAATTCTTTTTTTTAGCTCAATTGACCTGAAATCTTATAGCTACTAGGAGAATTGTATTCTCATAGCTATTCTCTTGGCATTTTTCTAATGGAGTTCTTTTATCTCAATGACTTTTGTTTTCAAAGAAAGAGACTCGAGTAAAAACTCGAGGTTTTGTTGAGAGAAAAAAATTGTTTTATTTTTCAGCACTTACTTTACCAGCACAAATAATAATAAAAATGTCTTATATTTTCCATGCATTGCTATAGCTCTCTTGTTCGGATATTCAGAAGCAATATGCTCATTCCCCAAACATTTAAAACACTTAATGTCGTGCGACTTCTTAGGATATTGAGGTTCATTCACCTTTTCTTTATCATCTATAGAGTCTGAACTTGTACTCCCCTTATTAAACCCCACTTTCTCATTTCGTTTAGGTTCATTCCATGTTTATAAAGATGTGGAAATAGATTTTAAAGCATTCAGTGCTATTATCCTAGCTTGAAAACCCATTTTCTTCTATTCTTTCTACCCTTATCAAAAGCTTTATCACATCCTTAAGGAAGATACATTGCTTCAACTCAATAACATTAGCAATATCCTTCATCAACCTACCAATAAACTTGTTTAGAATATGTTATTGGTGTTTTTTCAATTCAAAGTGTGTTATTAATAGATCAAACTCCATCACATACTCCTCAATGCTCAAATAACCTTATCGTAATGTCTGAAGTTTTATGTATAACTCTTGTTTGTAGTAATCAAGTATAAACCTTTCTTTTTATCACTCTTTTCATAGCTGTCCAAATGGTGATATCCTCTTCGTCATTCATTCTCCTATAAATTTCCAAATTCTCCCACCATAATAAAGCATAATCGGTAAACTCCAATGTAACCACCTTACATTTGTTTTCATTAGTATACTCATACCAATCGAACACCTTCTCAACCTTCTCAACCCACTCCAAGCACACCTCAGGTGAGCTACTACCTTTAAATGATATAACCTTAAGTTTAGTTCCACTAGAGGGTGATTATTCTGCCTTTTCGGTCTACCTCTTTTGTTAGTCTCATCATCCCCATTCAGCTCTAATTCAGCCTCCACAACAA
>Ga0325411_1006599_pt1 | contig 12727 bp, 3 predicted proteins | sample PopdelMetagenome_13_FD_206181 | JGI IMG/M metagenome (GOLD analysis project Ga0325411, IMG submission 206181) | Populus deltoides microbial communities from Bellville, Georgia, United States - Xylem-PdIQD-R4 | ecosystem: Host-associated > Plants > Phyllosphere > Stem > Wood/Secondary xylem... | reverse complement strand
CGATGTATTTAATTAGATATTTGCATAGACCTTTTAATTTATATTTTAATTTTTTTAATGTAAAAAAACACACCAATATAACTTGTATACACAATATTTTTCTGGAAAAAAATTACAACTCATAATGAAACACGGGTTAAATAGCCAGTACACACACCTGTAAACACAATTTAACAAAAAAACACACACACACATATATATAACACTAATTTGGTATTGCAGTAGTTTTTGTAATTATGATTTTCAAAAACAAATTATATTTTTATAAATTATAATTTTTTTCTCAATTAAAATTTCAATAAACTTTATGATGTATTAACTAACAAAGTATTTTTACATCAAATGCCTGGTAATTAATTGTTCATCTTAATTCTCCAAGCTTCTTTAAAAATCGCAATAAAACAAGTTAGGGTTGAATTTGTATAGACATAGATAATTATCGATGCATTTAATTAGATATTTGCATAGAAATTTTAATTTATATTTAAATTTTTTTTATATAGAAAAACACACCTATATAACTTGCATGTATAATATTTTTCTGGAAAAATATTACAACTCATGGTGGAACACAAGTTAAATAGCCAGTTATACACACCTGTAAACACAATTTAAAAAAAAACATATATATATATATATATATATATATATATAACAATAACTTGGCATAGTGCGTTAGTTTTTGCAATCATGGTTTTCAAAAACAAATTATATTTTTATAAATTATAATTTTTTTCTCAATTAAAATTTCAATAAATTTTATGATGTATTAATTAAAAAAATATTTTTAAAATTATAATTAAAGTGAAACACAGATTCAATTCACCACACAACAAACGGATTCCAACATGAAAATTCCACCTTATCTCTAATCAAGGGGAAAACACAATTTTTTTTTATTTAAAAAAACACTTTATCTTAAAAATAGGCTAGTATCATTTTCCATATTTTACAATCTACTAACTACATAAAATTATAAATAATATAAAATAATTGAATAACGTGATAGAAACCTAGTTTATAAAATGCCCCACCTATTTTCTTCCTGGTAATTAATTGTTCCTCTTAATTCTCCAAGCTTCTTTAAAAATCGCAATAAAACAAGTTAGGGTTGAATTTTACATCAAATGCCTCATTGAATCGTGTGTATCTTCCCCTCCTCCCCAAAGGATCTCAAGCTGGAGTCCTATTAACGAATAAAAAAACGTCAAAGTCAATTTCTTTAAAAAATTAATCGAAAAAAAAAAAAAAAACCATCTAAAGATAAAGAGGGCTGGGCTCCCTTTGGTACTGGGCAGGTTGGCAAATAAAAGGTACAGGGAGCCCAATAAAGAACAATACTAAGCCCAATAAAAGGCCAACAATATTGAATAAAGGCCCAACTCTATTTTCTTTCATTTCCTACCAATTCCACAACCCGGCCAAACTGAAACTGCAAAACCCTAAAAACCTCCATAATAGCAGATCATGTTTCAACTCAGGCACAGACGGTTGCTACAATTTTCATCAACCTTGCTTCCAGCAAGAAAGTAATATTGAATTGCATGCATAAAGATATTGCCTTTTTCCTTGTTTTACCAAAAACCCTAAAAGCATCTCTCCTCCAAGTAGTCTGCTGCTTCTGAAAGTGCACTATAACATTCACAGGTATCAACACTAACCCTAGAAACAGTTTCTTCGTTAACTTGTCTGTGCACTGGCTTGTTTTATACCTGTTTACTCTAGCTTGGTTTTGTGTAATGGCGTGTTACAAGTTGCGCACATAAAGTTTACTTCATGGGCTAGTATTGATATCTCTGTTTAACTTTTGACGTACCCTTATGTTTGTTTTTTGAGAAAATTTGAAACGGTAATCCAATTAGTTGTGTTTAGCTCATCTGGGTTTTATTTTTCAAGCTTTTATTCTGTGGTTTTTCTTGCTTTCACGTTCCAAAGTTTGTAAATGTAACGTTTAATATGGATTTTTTGGCATTAATTAACTTGAAAGTTATGGGTTTGCGTATTCAATGTATGTTTGCTTGATGTTGAATTCATGCAATTCTGCTGGATGATATTTTTTGGCTATTTATGCAGTATACGTATTCTGTGAATAATGAGTGGTTAATTGGTAGCTATCTTGATTCTGCAGGTTTGGAACATAAAATTTAAGTGGACAGATGGGTGCGAAACAAGAAAATGGTGACCCTGAGGATATTTTGCCTCCTCCTGAACAAGTAATTCGTTTCTTTGATTTACAGTAAAATAACCATGCTTCAATTGTTGAAATGGTTGGCTTTAATGCAATCGCTTAGCTTTTTTGTAACCTGTTGATTGTTATAGCTGTTATTTGCTTATATGTTTGTTTAAGACTATAGGAACTGATCAGTTTCTGTTTGCAGGAATTATCTCACGAGTTGGATATGAAAGTAAAGAAGTATCTTAGAGGAGAAGGAGCTGATTTGGAGGTCAGAAATTGGTGTTCAACATTTCCAGTCAAAGAACCTTTTCTTTTCCGAGGTTTTTTTTTTATTGCATTTTGATTTTGATTCTCCCTATCTACAGGTTTTAAAAGACAAAAAGCTCAAGGGTCAACTTTATGATAGAGAAAATTTATATGGAAAATCTGCAAAAGCTGCAGCCAAGACTGAAAAGGTGGATAATTACTCTCCTTTTCTTCACTTCTCTAGTTCTAAAAAATTAATTGGTCAAATTTTTTTTATGAGTTACATGTTAATAGGGTATATCTTTGTTCCTTCAAATGCTTTATTTGTGGTCCGAGATACTAATTTCTTGTTGTTCCATGTCTACTGGATTTTGTATGCCATTCCTTCCACTGTTCTCTGTCAGAAAATACACTGCATTTCTATTCTTATATTTGAGTACTTCATAATATGTGATCTTTTAATCAGTGGCTTTTGCCAAGTGAGGGAGGCTATCTCGAGGCTGAGGGTATAGAGAAGACATGGAGGATCAAACAGGACACAATCGGCCGTGAAGTTGATATCTCAAGTGCAAAGAATCAATATGATATAGTCTTGCCAGGTTCATGTCTGCTATGTGATTTCTTTCTAATGGTTGGTTTACAATAAAAAATTGTTTTAGCCAGGAATGTTTATGAAGGCAACTTCATTGCAACTTTCCCGGCTCACTTGGTGAATAACTTAGCAATGCATGTCATATGCATTTGAATCCATCATTTCACATGTCAATTTGGATTACATAAAAGAACAAGCAGGGAGAAGAAATGCTGGAAATCATAGTGCGACTTTTCTGAATATCTTTCGGGAAAATGTTGCATATTTTCTTATCCATGCTGTGCTAGGTCTTTCTTACAAACTCTAATTAATCCTGAAACTATGGTTATTCCAAGAGCGCAAAATTCTGTTTGTAAAATTCTTGAGCCATATTTCCTCTTAATTAAGTTTGCTTTTTTTTTTCCTTTAAGGAAAAAAAATCCAAACCTTTTTCTTTGACTGTCAGTTATGTAACATTCTTGCCTGGAATTAAACTGTGCAGATTTTGAAAAAAAAATCCAATCCTCTCAACATTCTTGACTGTCAGGTTAATGTCGTGAAAAAAAACTTCTGAAACTTCCTTTTATTTTCACTGAAATGTGCAGATTTTGGTCCATACACTCTGGATTTTACTTCAAGTGGTCGATACATGGCAGCTGCTGGTCGCAAGGGGCACTTGGCTGTTGTTGACATGAAGAATATGAGCTTAATTAAAGAGATGCAGGTATGTCCTGGTGTTGCCAAGCTTAATGAGATGCAACTGGGTTCTAGATGAGACCTATTATATAAAGGATATTTAGGCCTTGAATGGATATTTATATGCCACCGTTATTTGATATGTTTTACTGGTATTTTTCTTTACCAGGCCATTTAGGCCTTGATCGGAAATTAGATGGTGTGCTAATTAATTTTATTATTTCAGGTTAGAGAAACAGTGCGTGATGTTGTGTTTTTGCACAATGAGCTGTTCTTTGCCGCTGCCCAGAAAAAGTATGGCTTTTTTCCCAGAAAAAAAACAAAAAAAAACATGTATAATATATAACTACTTGCCCAAACAAGACTGAACACTTTAATATACTTTATATGTAGCTAATAATTTCGAATTATGATAGGTACCCATACATTTATAACAGAGATGGTGTCGAACTTCATTGTTTAAAGGTCAGTGGATTGTCTTTTGATGAATTTTATATATCTTTAAGCTGCAGAGGCTTTTTTATGTCAGCAACTTTGCCAGACCCAGTTAAATATTTAACCTGATATAACACAACTTTGCAGTATCATTTCTTGTGTCTAAATGAACTGGTATGATTTTTCTTTTCATTACAAAGCAATTGGGCTTGCTTTCTGTCAATCAGTCCTTGAACTCAATTTATTTTGCTTGCATTGACTGTCTTTGCACCACAAGATTGGTCACACCATCCTGCATGTCTGTACACTTCCTTTGAATATCAGGGTTCACCATACTGCACTGCTATGTACTTGATTTTTTATGCAAATTTCAAGTTTAATTCTTTGTTGCACTCGACAATTCCAAATGTTTATATAAATGCATAAGTATGCGATTAAGTTACATTATTTACAGGAACATGGTGCAGTGACAAGGCTTCAGTTTCTGAAAAACCACTTTCTCTTGGCGTCAATAAACAAATTTGGGCAGCTGCGATACCAAGATGTTACAATGGGTGAGATGATAAGCAATTTCCGGACAGGTTTAGGCCGTACCGATGTGATGCAGGCCAATCCTTTCAATGGGGTTGTTGCTTTGGGTCATTCAGGTGGTACAGTAAGCATGTGGAAGCCCACGAGTGCGGTTCCCCTTGTCAAGATGCTGTGTCATCCTGGGCCTATCACAGCAATGGCATTTCATCCTGATGGCCATCTCATGGCCACGTCTGGCAAGGAAAAGAAAATTAAGATTTGGGACGTGAGGAAATTTGAGGTTCTCCAAACTATAAGAGGCCATGCAAAAACCTTGGACTTCAGTCAAAAAGGTTTACTAGCTGCTGGAACTGGATCGTTTGTTCAGGTTTTTGGAGATTTCTCTGGATCACGAAATTACAGCAGACATATGGGTCATTCTATTGTGAAAGGTTATCAGATAGGGAAAGTTGCATTTCGACCATACGAAGATGTTCTAGGCATAGGGCACTCCACGGGATGGTCTTCAATTCTTATCCCAGGTTCAGGGGAACCCAACTTTGACACATGGTTAGCAAACCCATTTGAAACTACTAAGCAACGAAGAGAGAAGGAAATTCACTCTCTTCTCGACAAGCTCCCCCCCGAGACAATTATGCTGGACCCTTCAAAGATTGGTACAGTGAAGTCAGCAAAGAAGAAAGAGAAACCAACAAAGAAGGAGATGGAGGCGGATATGGAAGCTGCTGTTGAAGCAGCCAAGGGAACTGCCATTAAGAAGAAAACAAAGGGGAAGAATAAACCAAGTAAAATAGCAGTAAAGAAAAAGGAGATTGTTGTAAGGGCCAAGAAACCTTTCTTGGACCAACAAATGAAAGAGGAAGAAAAGGTGGCTAAAAAGAAGCAGAAAATCAGCGAGGAAATTTCGTTACCTACGGCTTTGCAAAGATTTGCCCGTAAGAAAGCAACGGCATAATTGTTCAGAGCCCCTTTCAAGCTACTGCGTCTTTTGCTGTCACTCCAATTTTGTCTTACCATTAACTAAAATGTATGTTGTTTAACTATAGCTACAAATGCATTCAAAAATTTTGATGGTTTCATTACTTTGTACGATCAAAACATGGGTCAGAATTAGACTTCAATTTTCATTATTCCTCTCTTGGAAATAACGTGTTAAGAGTCAAAGGTTTGAATAACAGCTTTATTACAACAGTTTTGAAAAATGGTTGGTTTAAATTTTTTTGGAATATACATTTCATTTTTAATTATAACATTGTTTTGAGAAAAGCTATAATTTATACTTATTTTAAAACCGGCTTTTATAAATTGTAACCGCAAAAACTTGAACATTTTTAGTGCTGTTCTTGTGTCAAGAAATACCCGCTTTCTTTTCTTCATCATTTGTTCGGGAGGTGACCAATGAAGTTGCTATGGATGATGATTCTTGTGTTTCGGCCACTGTCATGAAGGATATATATCGTTAATCATTGTTCGGTATCGGTTCCTTTTTCCTCTTACCTGTATTTTTACGAGTAATCACAACATTATGTGCTGGAACTGCAAAGGTGCAGGGAAACAGGATTTCAAGACAATATATTGTTGGTGAGCTAGGGAGAAGATGCAAACCTCATTTTTCCTACTTGGGACTCATATTTCATTGGTCAGAGCAGAGGAGGTTTCCACTGCATTGGGTTTCGACACTGTTGTTAGAGTGGATGCCAGGGGGTTTGCTGGTATATAGGCTTTATGGAATTCTCAGATGATTCACGTTCTGTTCATGTTTAACTTCTGTCGGTGGTGGATCATGCTGGGCTGCAATGGTTGTGCTATGCGGTTTATGCTAGTCATCTTTCTGCTCTCAATGATAAATTATGGACTCGTCTCCATGAATTATACTGCTGATGTTCGATTGGATACAGGGGTTTGTGTGATGAGAACTATCTTCCCTGAAGCATTTTCAGTGTTAATTTTAATGAGACTATTATCATTATCACATAATTGCCAAGTTCTTGAAGAAGACAATACCTCCTGTGAATAAATACAAAGGAAAATTGTTACTTGCTTTTTTCGGTGATATTTTTTAAGGATTAATTTTACAAAGAATAGAAAAAAATGTTGTTTCGAAGTAAAGAGAAGATAGCTAAATATATCTTTTGTAATATAGAATATAAATAAATAATTTTCTAGTCCAGTTGAAAAAGCAAAGTAATTAAAATTATTAATTTAATTTAATTTTAAAAATATTTTAAATAATATAATTTAATTTAATTTTACATGTGATTTGACTTGATGAAATAATGCCATAAGATAGCCTAGAGGAGGGCTAGCAGCCGCCATTAGAGGCATCAAACCAAGACGAAAGATACCCCAGGCCGCCCATTGCCCAAACGAACATCTATGGCCCTCTCGTCTTGCACTCTTACCCTCTCTCACTCTTCTTTACGCTGCCACGTACACAAATACACCACCACTATCCACCTCTCCCCTCCTCCGTCTCCTCCTCCTCACTGGAACTTGCCCAATCCACCAGTACTTCCTTTCCGACGTCTCGTTTCCTTTCCTCCTTACATTGCTCGCTCCTCCCTCATTTCCGCCACCGCACCTCTACTTCAAGACGCCGGTGCCACGGCTACTGTACTTGCTGGTGCGTACAGTCTCGTTCGCACTTTTGATACTCTCACTCAGCGAAATCTCATTCAACAGAGTTTGAGCAGAAAACTAGTTCATATACTTTCGGGCTTGCTTTTTGCTGCTTGCTGGCCTATTTTCAGGTATCAATCCTTAGTGGGATTTCTTTGAAATTCAACCTCAAAAATTGAATCTTGGGATTATCTTGTGATTTGAGTTTTGAGTTTTTCTTGCTTTAACTTATACCTCAGTTCTTCGTGATGTTTGATCCTGGAATAGCACATCAACACGGGCTCGCTACTTAGCTTCTGTAGTACCTCTTGTGAATTGCTTAAGGCTTATTGTAAATGGCTTCTCTTTGGTTACTGATGAAGGGCTCATTAAATCTGTTACTCGAGAAGGAAATCCGCAGTAATTTTTCTCATTATCTCATTGATTATTTATGGGCTTTTCGTTCCTCTTCTGACCAAGCAAAGCTGATGATCTTTTGTTGTTTTTTTCTTACAGGGAGTTGCTGAGAGGACCTTTGTATTATGTTTTAATATTGATTTTGTGTGCTCTTGTTTTTTGGCGTGAGTCTCCAACTGGGGTGATCTCTTTGGCCATGATGTGTGGTGGGGATGGTAAAGCCTAAAAACCTCATAAATTTGCGTTGTTCAAACTCCAGACTCTGTGCTTATCTCTTCCTGCTTAAAGTTATCGATTGATTTCTTTAGTGGTCTTTAGGTGTGGCTGATATAATCGGTAGAAGATTTGGGTCATTGAAGCTTCCTTACAATCAACACAAGAGCTGGGCTGGTAGCATATCTATGTTCATCTGTGGCTTCTTGATTTCTATTGGGTGTGTTTCAGATCACCTAAAATTCTAACCAGTCATGTCATATTGTAATAAACTACTGCGTACCATTAAATACTCATTAGACCTTTTTTTTCTTTGTTGTCTTGACAACTAGGATGCTGTTCTACTATTCAGCCCTCGGATATTTCCAGTTGGATTGGACATGGACAATTCAGAGAGTGGCTTTAGTGGCTTTAGTGGCAACTGTTGTAGAGTCCCTTCCAATTACAGAGGTAGTAGATGACAACATAACTGTTCCTTTAGTAAGCATGGTGGTATCAATGCTAAGCTTCGGTTACTAGCTAGCTTGGTCCATGCATCCAAGTCTTCTGCTGTCTGTGCTGTGTTTAATCATTCCAGCTCATGTCTATTATTGCAATGTATTTTATAGTCGTTTTTCTCGCTTCTAGCCAAGCAATCAAATATCTTACCTTTTTTATCGCAACAAGAAAAATCCTCCTTTCTACTAGAACGAATTCCAATGATGGTAGTTTTGAGAGCACACTATCACGAGAGTAGCAAGCAATATGCCCGGTTCACTAGATTCTACCACCGCATGGCTCAATCATGATTCATGCTCAAAATACGAGTTTGATCATGGCTCGTTCTATAGCGCTATATATATATATATATATATATATATATATATATGTATGCTTAACACATGCAAGCCAGCCATTCTTTTCGTCTAGGGGAAAGTGGTTTAGGTAGCTCGGCCATTTTGGATCTGTCAACTGCTATATATTCCCAGTTATTTCAATCCAAGGCGATCTCTGGAAAAGTTTTGGCATGCAAAAGGTCTCCGCCTACTCGACCAGGAGCTTTGATAGCTGTGAAAAACAGGACGACTGGTAAATCATTTCCTAACATACCTTGTAGACAGTTGTGTTTTTTTTTATGCTAGCTAGGTTGCCCTATCAATCTTCTCCCATGACATGACCACTATTTTAAATTTATTTTTAATATTAATATATTAACATAATTTTAAAATATAAAAAAAATAATTTTTTAAAAAAATATTCTCGAATCGCGGCCCCTTAATTATACCAAACTTGTACACCATACAATTAATGACATGTCGGAACCATTTTACTAATTTCAGCAAATTGAAAGTATAGTTGTAAATATTTTTTAAAGTATTTTTTATTTAAAAATATATTAAAATAATATTTTTTATTTTTAAAAAAATAATTTTAAAATCAACGCATCAAAATAATTAAAAAAATTAAAAAATTATTAATTTGAAATAAAAAATAAAAAAATTAAATTATTTTAAAAACACTTTTAAAAAAGAAAAATAAATAGGAGTTAGTCAGAATGGTTTGCCTTTACTATACCTATACCTATACCTAACTTGTAAACCATACAATCCATGGCATGTCCGTACCATTTTACTAGACCCCAGCTTGTAAGTGTAGTCAGAATGGCTGGCCTTTACTATACCTATACCTAACTTGTAAACCATGCAATCCATGGCACGTCCGTACCATTTTACTAGACCCCAGCTTGTAAGTGTAGTCAGAATGGCTTGCCCTTACTATACCTAACTTGTAAACCATACAATCCACGGCGTGTCCGTACCATTTTACTAGACCCGAGATGTAGTTAGATTTCGAGACCTGCCTCCCTTGCTCAATTCACCAACAACCAAGTTTTTCTTTTCAAAATCTGCTGATTTGATATTTAAAAAAAAAAACATTCAAAACGATATAGTTTTAATTTTTTTTAAAAAAATCATCAATCCAAGTTAATTTATCTGTCTCGTAACCTACCTAGATATTGTACCGGGTAAAACTTTTAAATTGGGCTTATTAACTACGAGCAATTGCGATTGTTATGCTCTTTGGTCCAACATTAGCATGTGATTATATGCATATACTTAGATAGCAAATCATTCTTCTTGGTTTAGAAAATGGGCTTTCAACTGGTTAAATTTGGGCTTTTAATTGCGACTTCTGACTCAAATAATCTAAAGGGAAATGCTATGGTTTGATTGCCTCTTGGCCCAGTTCTACCTCTTTACTGGCTATATCTGTGTACGAGAATTGAGAAACAAGGGCACGAGTATATGAAACAAGGGGAATCGAAAATTATTAGAGGTATAATTGAATTGATTAGATTTTAAGTTTGTTTTATATAAATTACTGATTCGAGTGTTATAAATTTTATGGTAATTAAAAGCTTATATAATCGTTAATTTTAGAGTCTAAAAAGATGAGTCGAGATATATATAAACTAATTCGGACACTCATAATTAATAATTAAAAAAAAGCCTAAGATATCTTTTTTGCCTTCTATTGATGCAAATCTCTCATGGCCATTCCATAATGACATCTCTTCGCTGGACGACACGGTTCAAATATAGGCTAGTCATCTTTCGATTGATTGTGAATATACTATAGCCTCTTTGCCTGTCAAAAAATGAATCCTACAAAAAAAAAAATATTAAATTAGAATTATTTTTTGTTATTTTATTTTCCAAAAAAATCACTAAACACTTGAAAACATGGGAAATAATTTATTTAAAAAAAAAAAACAAAAACAAAATCTAATGGAGCCAAAGATATACGATCATGAAGTATCATTGCTTTATCCTCAATTATTACAGGGTAGATGGGATTGGTTAAATTATGATTAAAATGGAAAGAATCAAGGATACAAAACTAAAAGAGGAGGCATGAAAATCTAACCATGAAACAAGAAATAAATTAATTTTAGTTTTATTTCATTTTACACACCAGATATTAATGCAGATAAAATGATAGTTTCTTTTCCTGCCTCACCTCACGTATCAAATATTACGTGGTCCTGACCTTGTAGGTATACGTTGACCTTGAAATAGAACCAACCAGTACAGACTACAGAGTGGCCTTATTCATTGCATTTTATTTTTTATCAGATAAAATGTCCTGAAATGCAATTTATTTTTTTAAAAAAAAAGTTAAAATCTTGAAAATACTTATGAGATAAGAAGGCTAGTGTTTCTAAAATATAAACATTTGAAAAATTCCCAAACATTGAAAGTTTTGGAGAGAAAAAACCAAAGACATAATAGAAATCGAAAATATTTGAAATGTTTTTTTATATATATATTTTTAAAATTATAATTTTATTAATGAAATGGTTTTTAAAAATTTAATTATCAATAAATTTCCAAGTTTTTTATCTTGAATGTTTTTGTAATTTTAATATTTTATTTTGATAAAAGATTTAATGGCTACGAATTTTGGAATCTTTTTATCTGCTTAAAATTTACTTGAATTTAAGTATCTGAGACTTCGAGTTGGTTTTTTATTTATTTATTGAGCATTTAAAAAAATCGTATTTTCTCACAAAAAAATATTTTTTAGAAAAACTTTAATGGTTGATAATTATTTTGCTTTTTGTTTATTGTAGCATCTCGGTGTTTGCTAGTTCCTTAAACATGTTCAGAATCTTAAATTTTCTTTTTTAAAAATTGTTCTCCTTATCTCTCGGATGTAATGACCGGCTATTGTAGGAATAGTTTTTATTTATTAAGATATTTGAAAATTAAAATTTTTATTACCTGGTCACTACTAAAACAATCTAGCTCAATCTTAGTCTATATAACATAGATAATAATTGCCAATTAACCTGTCATTATGCTTATTTGATATATATATATATATATATATATATAATAGTCTGGATCATTCTTATGGATCAATAAAAAATTACAAGGAAATCTGGACCAAAAATTTCCAAGAACATGTTATAAGAGCGATTTATAAGTAACTAGTTATGTTCTGAAATTATTTAACAAATAAAATTAGTTAAATTATTTTTCTGGGTTTTAATCCAATATAAAATTTAAGTTGATTTGCTACAGTCAATCCATTCGTTTGAACTTGTCAAAATTTGACTTAATTATTTTAAAAAATAAAAGTCTACCTTTTCAATTCAGAATCCAATTCTCACGCCGATTCAATCTCGGATCGGATTTTATAATTACATGCATGTGCTGTAAGAATATCGTACATGGGAAACATCATGTAACACTGAAACCGAGCATGAAACATCAAGTCAGGTTGGAATTGAATAATGTGGCATTATAACCAGATCAGCTTTATTAGTGACACTACAGATAATTGACAACGATCATTCATGAGCTTGAGAAAATGGTGAGAGAGTAAAATAAATAATTTGCTGAAAAAAATTAGGATTCATTTGGGAAAAATATAATATTAGTTTTTAAAATACCACTAATCATTTAAAAATAACAATCATAATTAAATTGATGGTTTCTAAACAGAGATTTAGCCCAATCAAGTTTTTAAACAATCAATTTTAATTTCCTTTCACTTCTTCCATGGGATATATATATATATATATATATATATATATATATCACTTACGAATAAAGTAATTATCCAAAAAATCTAACTCTTGCTTTATTCATTAATTAAACAAAACTGATCACTAGAATTTCATATCCCATCGCATGAAAATAACAGCAAGGAAGCTTCAATACATTAGTCTTCGGAGAAAATTATGTTTTAAGGGTTATGTGTATAATCTATCTTTATATATTTAATCTATTATTAAAAATTTGTTATTAACACTGAGTTTTGATAAGTTACACGTGTAAGTTATTACACACACGATA
>Ga0325411_1006598_pt1 | contig 12727 bp, 7 predicted proteins | sample PopdelMetagenome_13_FD_206181 | JGI IMG/M metagenome (GOLD analysis project Ga0325411, IMG submission 206181) | Populus deltoides microbial communities from Bellville, Georgia, United States - Xylem-PdIQD-R4 | ecosystem: Host-associated > Plants > Phyllosphere > Stem > Wood/Secondary xylem... | reverse complement strand
TGCTTTATTTCCTTTGTGAAAGAGCGTGACTCAAGCTGAACCTATAGGTTGGAAAAAGAAGAGCCAACTTTTACTATAAACACGTTTGTTTCTGTTGAAAAACCTTTAAATTTTGTTTTTAGTTTGGGAAAGATAAATATTTTTTATTTTTGGAATTAATTTAATTTCATTAATTAGTTTTTGAAATTTTAATTATCATAATATTTCCTGATAAGTTATTTTTTTTAATATGACTGAAAAGTTTCATTTTAAATTTTATTGATATATTGATACATAGAGGCTGTGTTTTTAAATTTTCACATATATATTGATCTGAAAAAATATTAATTTTTTTTATAAATATCAATTTGATATTAATAAAAATAAATTAAAATTTTTTTTATTTCTATTTTTCTTGATATTGATAATTACATAAACTTATTTTTTTTTATAAATATCAGTTTGATATTGATAAAAATCAATTAGAAAACAATCTCATTCTCTTTTAATTTTTTTCTACAAACTCTTTGTTCACATTCATCATAAATAAAACAAAAATTCTTAAAAAACTTATAGAAGTTATTATCTATAATTTTTAAAATTTTGTTGTATTCTGAATGTATATTGCTTTAACACTGTAACAAATATAGCGGGGGCAATTAATTTTTTAAAGATAATTATCTTCACATCTCAAAAACTTCTTATTACACATAATATTCTAATAAGATGTTGATCCGATAAAGGTGTCATTTAGGAACGCATTTCACAATTTTTTTTTTAAAATTAATTTTTTATATATATTTTTAGATATTTTTGATATGCTAATATTAAAAATAATTTTAAAAAATAAAATAAAAATATTATTTTAATATATTTTCAAGAAAAAACACTTTAAAAAACAATTATTATTATACACCCGAACACCTTATAATCTAATTAACGTATCCAAGTTTTGAGTATCCCGAGGCAAATTCATTTGAGTCAACATCAATAATGTTTTTTATATAATAAAATGAAATCATTTTAATAAGATGTTGCCCTACATTGATCCCATAATCCACAGATTGATTCGATAAACAATAATTAAGCTCAAAAGGGGACTGGGAATCAAATATTAGCCGTGCATAGAGAAGGAAAAGGAGATAGTATTATCACTGTTGAGGAATTTAATAATTTTCTTTACTTTAGCTTTTGCGAAACACAAAATCTGCTTTTTTTTTTTTTTTTTTTGTCAATTGGGACCAACTTGTCTTTAGCTTTACAAATATTTACAAAATACGAGTTTGAAAAATGCTGCAGATGCAAGGACATGGAAAGAGTTTTGGAGTATTTAAAAATACAGCAACGATTATTTTTTAAAATATTTTTTAAAAAATATATTAAAATAATATTTTATTTATTTATTTTTAAATTTATTTTTTACATTAACCTATCAAAACTATCCAAAAACAAAATTTAAAACAAAAGTTTTTTTCAAATATATATATATATATATAAAGTTTAAACTTTAAACGGAACATTGCCTTCATCAATAATAAAAATAAAAAGTTTCTACGTGGGCTCCCATTTCCGTCCTCGTCTAGGTCCCATGCCGAGGGAACAGACAATTAATTTAGCCCTCCGGGTTTACAAGGTGGCTCAATTTCACCTCAAGAGTTTATTTTGTTTCAATCAGCCCTCATAATTTTCGTTGTAGTTTCAACAAACCCCCCCACCCCCATTTCCATCGGTAATTGGAACGGGAAAAAATAAGTAAATTTGAACTTCATCTTTGAAATTCATGAGATATTGTAATATCACCCAAGAAGTATTAGAGTAAAAAACATAACCAAAGAAGAAATAACAAAGAATCCTGCTTTACTTTCCTGGACTTAAATTTGGTGGAAATACATGTTCATTTCGATATTTTTATCAGTAATTTGGTAAGGAATCCTTGTTTTACTTTCCAGGACTACTGCAATTGCCTTCTTCTGCTCAGTTGAGGTATGTGGGCTAGAAATTTGTCACAAACAAAGGTCATTTGCATTGTTGTGGTGACAAGCCTAGAGGTAATCCTTCATGAACAAAGATAAGAGCTGGTGAATTTGAACATGAAACTGGGTTTGTGATAATATGTGTCTTCACCTGTGCTTTCGTCATTTGTAATTGAGAAGGGGGGAGGGCATCTCCATTATGTTTCTACTTTGTTTGTGGGATTGGCTGGGTCACAAAGCTTTTGTCTTTGATCATTTCTTTGGTTTTTGTGTATTCTTCATGTAACATTCCTTTTCTATGCAGGTTGTGAAACCGTCAAGGGTTCATTAAAAAGAGGCGAGGCTTGATAGGGGTTTTGTGGTGGGGTTCTGCAGGGCAGCTGGTCTCCCAGGAGATTATGGTGCGTATTGTGTGCAAAATGAAATTGTCATATAGCCCCCTTGCCCTCTTCATCTTGTTTTTGGTGGAATGGATGGACTGTGGTTTGTACAGATGCCCTCCCTAGTTATGGAGGCGTCCTCCACAGACTTGTATATAAGGTGGGTTGATGTTTGCTTCAGCTTGTACTCTATCACTCCTTCCAAGTATTTTTCTTCGAAGAGGTAAGAGGGCATAATCAGAGGGTTGTTTTTTGAAAAGCAGCAGAATCCATGGCGTTTAACCTGCCTTTTCGAGTACCTAAGATTCGTGCGATTCTGTTTGATTACATGATCTGACTTGTAGAAGCAGAACTAGTGGACCACAACGCTAGCCATTATTGTACATACTAGTGTACGATGGAGAAGTTTGATTTCATCCACCATGTGGCTGGTTAGAAAATGACGTTTCAGAGGTAGCTGCATGTGATCGACTAAATTGCTGGATACTAGCCCACGAACTATGAACCAGTTGACTGCAGGTGCTTTGAAAATTCAATAAACATCATCAGCGGCTGCTGCAAGATGGAAGGTTAAGCACTTGGAGGTATGTGCGATGATTAATACATGTAAATACTAAATGGTAAGTAATAATAGAAAAGATATGCATGACATTCAGCACAGCTTTTTGGAACCTGAGAGTGTTGGGGATGCAAAAGTCTACAAACCTATTTCTCTTGCAAATACCTAGTCTCGGTTTACTATGCTGTGTCAGTACGGCATGTTAGAAAAACTTAGGATGAAAATAAATATGAAGTTGGTTTAGAGGCGTGAAAACATTATTTTTAAGGTGTTTATTTGTCCCACATAGAGACAACACTTCCAGGATACAACTAAGCCCTCTAAAGCTCTAAAAGAATGAGAAGATAAGACCAAGAATAGAATATGTCTCTTTGTTATTGTTTCTTTTCTATATAGTAATATGCTTTTATAGACTTGAAACATAACGATGAAACAGTATGACTGTTCATCAAACAATATGACTATTGATAAAACAATATGACTGTTCATCAAACATTATGACTATTGATGAAACACTATGGTTGTTCATCAAACAATATGATTGTTGATGAAATAATATGATTGTTCATCAAATAGTATGACCATTCATATTAAGTTTCAAATTCCAAATGATAATATAAATATCCATATAATAACATTAGGAAGCCAAATAGAAGAGTTTGTCCATCACGACTTAATTTACTACACAATAGAAACCTACACTTAGAAACATTAGGAGGGAGTGTTTCTTTCCAATGTGGGATAAACATCTTTTCTTTATTCATTTACAAACTACACCAACAATCCCCCACTAGTTTGTAATGAAGGTCTTTTCACTTGATAGAATTATGCTTACAAGAAGGTATTTAACAATTTAAACCTTCAATTAGTGTTAGAACTTGAATCCTACTAAAGTTATTGGTGTCTGCAGATTAAACCAAAACTTTTGTTGTAAATTAAAAGATACTACACACATAATACTATCCAAACTCTTAAAGAGGTTTACAACTGTTTAGCACTATTATGGCCATGTGCTAAAATCATAATTTTTTTTCTTGAATATTTACAAGAGAAAACCCTAACTCTTGTCAAAAGCGGCACCACTTTTATATTCATATAGGTGGAATTATACATGTCTCTATTACATTAGACACAAACTTTAAATTCTATTAAAAGCCCACGTTTATCCTACTTTTCGTAATAGAACACACTGAATACTACAGAATAGGGATTCAAATTAATTATCAGTGTCAAACATATATAAAACAGTAACTTGTTATTACCCATTAAACTAAGAGATAAGCTTCTTGCTAATCCGAAGTTGGGTTCCTATTACTGGTATCTTTAATAACGGGTTTCAACCCCATTCCATTAGTTGTTTTTCGTACCATGTCTCTAGATAGTCCTTTTGTGAGCGGATCCGCTAAATTATTCACAGACTTCACATAGACAATGGTGATTACACCATTTGTAATCAACTCTCGAATATATCCATGTCGAATGCTTATATGTCTTGATTTACCATTGTAAATGTTAATATAAGCTCGAGACATAGTTGCTTCACTATCGCAGTATAAAGAAATAGCTGACATAGGTTGTGGCCACAACTTAATATCAAACAACATATTTCTTAGCCATTCTGCTTCTTTACTTGCAGCAGCTATAGCAATAAATTATGATTCCATGGTAGAATGAGATATGCATGTTTGTTTCTTAGATGCCCAAGATATTGCACCTCCTCCAAGTGAGAAAATCCATCCTGATGTGGACTTATTATCACTTGAACTAGTCATCCAACTTGCATCACTATATCCTTCCATCACAGCTGGAAAATCAGAATAAAACAAGCCTAAATCGATCGTTCTTTTTAGGTAACTAAAGACTTGCAATAGTCTTCCAATGATCTGTATTCGGCTTACTTGTATATCTTGATAACTTGCATATAGCAAAAGCTATATCTGGTCTTGTACAATGCATAACATACATAAGACTTTCCAATGGCACTAGCATATTCTAGTTGTGCTACCGCTTTATCACAATAAGCACTTAACTTTATGCTAGAGTCAAATGGGGTATTAGCCTCCTTTATATTAAGATGCTTAAACTTATCGAGCATTTTCTCAATATAATGTGACTGATTGAGTGCATAGCCATTACTATGTTTCTTAAGATACCTTTTGGTTTCAACTATTCCAATAATATTGGTACTAAATATTAACATGTCATCTACATAGAGACAAATAATCACACCAAAATCTTTTGTAAATTTAGAATACATACACTTATCAACACCATTATGATGAAAACCATTCAATAAAATTGCTTTGTCAAACTTTTCATGCCATTATTTCGGAGCTTGTTTTAAACCATATAAGGACTTTACCAATTTACAGACTTTTTCTTCATTTTCAGGAAGTATAAAACCCTCAGGTTGCTCCATATACACTTCTTCCTTTAAATCTCCATTTAGAAAAGCCGTCTTTACATCCATTTGATGAACATACAATTTATAAATTGATGCTAATGCAAATAAAACTCTAATTGATGTAATTCTTGCCACTGGAGAATAAGTGTCAAAATAATCAACACCCTCCTTTTGAGTAAAACCTTTGGCAACCAATCTTGCTTTGAAGGTTTGTATAGAACCATCGGTATTGTATTTTCTTTTAAACACCCATTTACATCCTATTGGCTTAGAACCTGGAGGTAAATCTACTAGGATCCAAGTATTGTTAGACAATATTGAATCCATTTCATCATTTACCTCTTCTTTCCAAAAAGCAACATCCCTAGAAGACATAGCTTGACCAAATGTCTTTGGATCATCTTCTATATTTAGGATCATAGGTGTCTTTTTTAATATTGTATTTCTATCACCTTCCACTAAAAATACAATTGAATCAGTAGAAATAAAATCTGTATCTATGTGTTTTTCCTTTCTAACTCTTTGACTTCTTCTAGGTTCACTTGAACCTATTACTTCTAGGTTTTTTACGTTTTTCACTTAACGTTGAGCTAGGAGTCATTACTTTTAGATTTGGTTCTTGCACATTTGAATCACTTATAAATTTATATTCGATAAATTCAACATGTATAGATTCAACAATCACATTAGTTTTTAAATCCAAAAGTATACAAGCCTTTGAATTTTGTGCATAACCAACAAAAACACTCTTAAGACCTCTGAGTCCTAATTTTGTTCTTTGAGGATCAAAAATTTTATAAAAAGCTACAGACCCCCACACTTAAAAATAATTCAGATTTGGTTTTCTACCATTCCATGCTTCATAGGGAGAAACATTTGATTTTTTAGATAGTACTCTATTATGAATGTGACATGTAGTAAGTAAGGCTTCACCCCATAAATTATTTGGTAATTTAGCATTCAAAAAGCATGGCATTGACCATATCCACTAAGGTCCTATTTTTCCTTTCAGCAAGTCCATTATGTTGTGGTGTACAGGGTGCTGTCATTTGCTGGATTATTTCGTTTTCCTCACAAAATGTAGAAAACTCCTTAGAAAAGTATTCTCCACCTCTATCACTTCTAAGAACTTTAATTTGCCTTTCCTTTTGATTTTCTACCATTTTCTTGAATTCCTTGAATTTTCCAAAGGCTTCATCTTTAGTTCTTAACAAGTAAACATAGGTAAAATGAGAATAATCATCAATGAAAGTTATGAAATATCTTTTCCCACCCCTTGTTAACATACCATTTATTTCACATATATCAGAATGGACCAACTTAAGTAATTGAGAATTCCTTTCTACTTTAGGAAAAGGCTTATTTGTCATCTTTGCTTGAATACATACTTCACATTTGTTTTTATTATTGTGTTGATATGAAATATAACCATGCTTACACATATATTTCAAATATCTATAATTTAGATGTCCTAATCTTGCATGCCAAAGAAGTAGTGTAGATTCAACCATATAAGCAGAAATAACATTGATTTCATTAATACTGAACTTAAAGATGTCATCACAGGAATAACCCTTTCCCACAAACTTCCCACTCTTAGTTACAATAACTTTATCAGACTCCAAAACAATCTTGAACCCTTTCTTGCTCAAGAGACTAGCAGATACAAGGTTTTTCCTAATTTCAGGAACATGAAACACATTGAGTAAAGACATTTTTTGTCCAGAAGTAAAGTACAACTCAATAATTCCTTTTCCCAAAACTTTAGCAGAATTATGGTTGCCCATCAAGACCTCTTCAGGTTTTTTCAATTCTTCATAAGTCTTGAACCATGCTTTGTTGTTGCAAACATGAATTGTTGCACCAGAATCCAGCCACCAATCTGAAGTCTTTACAACATTAGTTGTCATATTTAATTCAGTAATCATTCCAATTTGAATGTTTGAAACCATGGCAACTAACTCCTTGACTTCGTCTTTTTCAACCATATTCACTTTGAAAGAACCACCTTTCTTGTTGAAATTCTTGAATCTGCACTCTTTTATATAGTGCCCTTTATTTCCACAATGAAAACAAACTCTATGCTTCTTATTAGCATTTTGTTTCTTCTTGAATTTGTTTCCTTTCTTTTGCACTTTCAGATTGTTTTAAGTCATTGTCAAACCAGTTTCAGCAACCAAATTCACTTTAGAATTTGTTGCTTGCAATTCACGCATACGAGATTGAACCTCAATTTGCAAGTGTGTTTGAAACTGTTCAAAGGTATAATTGTCTGTAGAATGCAACATCTTCTTCCTATATTCATTCCAGGATGGAGGAAGTTTTGATAAAACAGCCCCCACTTGAAGTGAATCAGGAACTTTGATATCCAAATCACTAAGTTTTGATATCAGCATTTGAATTTCATGGACTTGATCCATGATTGGCTTATTATCAGTAATCTCATACTCAAAAAATTTTAAAGCAAGAAAACGATCAGAACCTGATTGTTCCTGCTTGTAGTGTGTCTCCAAGGCAGCCCAAATTTCTTTTGCGACTTTAATTTGGAGAAGATGTCATAAAGTCGACTAGTCAGAGTATTCAGTATATGCCCTCGACAAAGCACTTCATCTTCTTCATGTTTTACTCTTGCAGTCTTAATAGTGGCAGATTCATCTTCTTGTGGTTCAAGTAGTGCAGATAGATTTGGATCAAGAATATAGTAAATCTTTAACGAAGTAAGCAGGAATATCATCTTGTCCATCCATCCTGTGTAATTCATACCATCAAACTGATCTAGTTGAATTTTGACATCCTTAGCAACTTTGACGCTAGAATTCATATTTGTCTCCATCAAAATAAACACCTTAAAATTGTTAGGAAAACTTAGGATGGAAACAAATATGGAGTTGGCTTAGAGGCGTGAAAACACTATCTTTAAGGTGTTTATTTTTCCCACACAGAGACAACACTTTCAAGATACAACTAAGCCCTCTAAACCTCTAAAAGAATGAGAAGATAAGACCAAGAAAAGAATATGTCTCTTTGTTATATTCTTTTGTGTATAGTAACATGCTTTTATAGACTTGAAACATAACGATGAAATAGTATGACTGTTCATCAAACAATATGACTATTGATGAAACAATATGACTGTTCATCAAACATTATGACTATTGATGAAACACTATGGTTGTTCATCAAACAATATGATTGTTGATGAAATAATATGATTGTTCATCAAATAGTATGACTATTTATATTAAGTTCCAAGTTCCAAGTTTCAAATGATATTATAAATATCCATATAATAACATTAGGAAGCCAAATAAGAGAGTTTGTCCATCATGGCTTAATTTACTACACAATAGAAACTCACACTTAGAAACATTAGGAGGGAGTGTTTTTTTCCAATGTAGGATAAACATCTTTTTTTTATTCATTTACAAACTACACCAACACGGCAAACATCATGGATTCAGTACATGATATATGACATGTTTGTTACTATCATGAATTTGCTTAAGAAATCAAGGGGTTGCCTGTTTATGTTTTTTATGCGGTTCGGCCTGTTTATGACAGCTGAAACTTTTCATAGCTGGTTAATATATAGTAGAAAACTTGATTTAAACTCATAAATCTATTCTATTCTCATCTTCGCACCTCTCGGTTAGTAGACATGCCAAGGAGATGATTGTTCCGCAACTGCTGTTTGAAGAATGTCAGGTGAGAATTATTGTACAGGAAAAACAGTAATTAACGGTATCTATTTCCAATTCCTTCATGATTTTGATGCGAGTGAATCCCTAACAGATCCAATATTCACATCCACCAATGAATTTGGAGTGGATGGTTCTAAACAAAGATTAAAAGACCTGAGCTCAATCCAAAGAAGTCAACAGAACCGAAAATGCCTGTGACAGGTCCAGGTTTCAGTTTTAAAATTGCTGAGCGAGCTATGTATCCTGAGAAAGACGTTTGTGTCTAGTTTCCAACGCATCAACAGTGCTGGATTTGGAGCTTTCCACCAAAACGTTATGACCAATTTACTTACAAGCGTGCACGCTGCTACAACAAGAATTCAGCAGAACCAAAATCTCTGTCATATTTTACAACCCGCATGACTGCCTCTTAGTCAACAAACATTCAGTGGAGCTTGGACAATACTACTTCCAGCTCACTTGCATGTCAGTAGCTTTACTTGTCAATAAAGACAGCAACATGGGCTATAACTAGAGGGAGGTCCGCATGGAGACATATTTTTATGTTGAAGATTTAACACCTAAATGATAGATATATAGATGAAAATTCCCTTCAACTAAGCACTGAGCTATGCTTGTTTACTAAGCTGTCGACTACCTCTAGCGGATTCGATTGAGTTTTGAACTAGCAGAACTCTAATCTTCAAGAAGCTGTTTCTGTGTCCTTTTAGTGGCGAGCTTTATCCCTGTTCAATTCATTCTAAGTACTGGATTTTATTACCATTAATCGAACTTGATTAACAACTTCATTGCACCTTCAAGATAACTCCTGCCTTCCTGCGATGATGGGGTTGCATGGCTTGGTCAAAGCCAACAGGGAACCTGGGCCGTTTGGCCCAGTTATCATAGTGCACCCAGTCTGGAGCATCTGAAATCAACTCTGGTAGGTCAAGCATCGCACTCCAGTTCTCGTTTCTTCGAGCTACAAGACAGGAGCCTAATGGACCCATTCCATCAACCTCACCCAAGCCGTGGGTCAGGTAAGAACCGGTGATAAGAACCAAACTTTATTCACCTCAAAACTTAAGTTGTGGGTCAGGTAAATTGATCTGAATTGATTCAAATTTAAAGTTAAAAAAATTAAAACGAATTATTTTTATTTTTTAAAGAACGAGTTTTTTTATTAGGCTAACTTTGACGAGATATTCATCGATAAATCACTTAGTTGATTTGTTAAATTGTGTTAGGTTTAATAATATTGCACAAGCAAATCACATATGAATCATTATATTAAATTTTAAATTTACTCAACTTTTTTCATAAATTCTTTTTACAGAACCCCAAGTCTACTTATATACTAATAAATAAATAAATAAACAAACACTCACTTTAATTTTTATTTATTTTTCTCTTTTCTACTCTTTATTAATCTTTGTGTTATCTTTTATAGTATTTATAGAAAAAGCCACGGCATTGCCACTTTATATTTAGTAATATTACTTTCTGGTTATAAAAATAATAATTAATATGAGATTCTATGACTAGTTTCGTTATTCTAGTGCTCTCATTTTTTTTTTTTTTGACTTTATATTCATTATGATTCTTAAAACTAAGGTTCATATGGAATTATTATTACAAGGTTAACTATTGATATCTTGAATAAATTGTTATAGTCTAAAACTCAAATTGTAATAATTATTTGCTCCGTCGGACGTGATATAAGATTCATATCATGAGTTGAGAGTTAATTTAAATTAATTTAAAATAATATTATTTTAATTTTTTTAAAAAATCAAATTAAATTTTGATTAATTCGATTAAACTCCAGTAAACGGAGCACAATTATAGCTACTTATAACAAAAGCCTAGCTAATTACTACAGTCAATGTGCAACAAGGAAAAAAGAGAGAGCAAAAACAATGTCACAGAAAAATGCTTGGCATATCCTCGGAATACATTGTTCATTCCATCACCTAGCATCTTCCAGCAGGAAACTAGAAGATGAAACAGTGCCGATGAACACATAAAGCTAAAAGGAATAAATAGGTAAGGTTAGAGCACCTGAGGCATCATAGAAGATATCGAGGAGAGAGCAATATTCCTGACTTTAAATTAAACAAGTAAAAAAGCAACACCCCACCGAAGAGAAATGGCTCGGATTACTTGTTAGTGGGCATTTCCTTTTCGAGCAATCGAGTTTTCTCCTCCTCCTCCTCCTCTTCTTCTTTAATCCTTCTCGAAAGGCAAGCCTTTCGAACCTTGACTGTTGAAAGCTGAAGCCTCGATCGCCTATATAAAATTATAAACTTAAAGAAAATAACACCGAGACCGGTCCATGGCTAAAAGAGATGGGGGATCAGACCCACTAATTGGGCTCTCGGTGTACTTGCAATTCGGTACTTTGCAACGTGTTTCGACCAGAACAAAAGCGTATCTCGCTGGGGATCAACCTCTTGTCGTTGGTTAGAGGCCTCGAGTGATTGATTATTGGTGGAAAAAAAAAATATTGATTAATTAATAAGATTCCCTCTTTACATGAGCACCAAGTTTGGAGCACTTGCGACTGCTAATTCTGACCTCAAAATCTTGCTTTAATTTCTTCAAGTTGCTGCTGTGGCCTCAATTAACTATGTGTAATATTTTTTTAAAATATTTTTTATTTAAAATATATATTAAAATAATCTTTTTTGTCAACATATTAAAATCAATAAAATAACATTAAAAAATTAATTTAATATTTTTTAAATATAAACATACTTTTAAAAACATCCAAAAATATATTTAGACGCAATCTAGACATCAATATTCAAATGTTTTTTGTTTGAAATGTAATCCGGACAAATTCCAAGATACCAGTGATCATTCCTTTCAGATTGAAATTACTACATTAATGAAAGATTGAACGTCATTCTATGCATACCAATGATCTTATAGGTAACTAGCTAGGATTATGATTAAATGGATTCCCACTCGTAATCTTCAAGTTCGACAAATGATAAAAATCAAAGCGTGGGGAAGACGATCCAATACGAGTGTGGCAGCATCCGGAGCACCAATATTGTCAGCTTTTGAACTGGAAGAGTAATGGTGGTTATTTTTTAAAGTAATTTTTATTTAAAAATATATTAAAATAATATATATTTTTTATTTTTAAAATTAATATATCAAAATAATTTAAAAAAATTAACTTTTTTTAAAAAATATTTTTTTATAAAATGTTATTAGAGCCATGTTCTCGAATGAAGCATTGATCCGAGAAGAGTTGTTGCCGTTTAGTGATTAAAAGCTATGTTTAAAGATTTGGTTATTATCATGATTTTAACTGTTTTTTTATTGTTTTTAGAATTTTTTTGCTTTAATTATTTTAATAAGAAACACCTCATTTGTTTAAGTTCGAGATTCATATAAATTTATTATTATTTTATACTTGATTCTATTAATTCAATTAAAAATATTTATTATAAAGTTTTAATATCATATGTTAGTAAAACTCAATAAATAGTTTTATATTATTATTTAATTTAACCTTAGAGCAACCAAGTACATAAAATATATTTGAGTTTAGAAGAATTATTGAGAATCCATAGTTTTCATCTCCTTGTTGATAGTTCAATATAAATTTCTTTTCTTTCAAGATAAATAAAGAGAGGAAAAAAACTAGCTCAATATGTCTTTTTATTTTAGTTAGATTAAATTTTTAATTTTATTCTTATATTTTCAGTTTAATATATACATGATAAACTTAAATTAAA
>Ga0325411_1006597_pt1 | contig 12728 bp, 10 predicted proteins | sample PopdelMetagenome_13_FD_206181 | JGI IMG/M metagenome (GOLD analysis project Ga0325411, IMG submission 206181) | Populus deltoides microbial communities from Bellville, Georgia, United States - Xylem-PdIQD-R4 | ecosystem: Host-associated > Plants > Phyllosphere > Stem > Wood/Secondary xylem... | reverse complement strand
TCTCTCTCTAGCTAATGTTTTCTAAATTTGCAGAGGAAAGATGTTTTCTCTGGTTTGTGTGATGGCTAAAATGATGAAGCTAGAGAGGGTAGATGTACTTTGTGAGATAGTGATGAGAGTTTCTCTGCACACTTCACCCCTTTATTATTTGCCTTGCTTTTCTATTTTTTATCTTTATCCCAACCTAACCTCTAAATAACCTGGGTTTATGGGTTGACCCATAAAACCCGAGACCCGGCCCTTTGACTGGGTCAATCCTCGGGCTGGGTTTAACAACTTTGCATATAAATATCAATTCTGATTCAATTAAAATTTCAATAAAATTTCCCTATAAATTGATATACCAAGTTGTCGACCTTTTCACATCTTTTTTTCTTGTCAATTTATCCACTCTCAATTTTGATCCAATTATCATAAATCATGTCCCTTTTAATTTCACCAACATTTTCCATTATCTTAACAATTCAATGATACATTTCAAACATAAATTAAAATATAAGTAATTCCTAATATTAATACACATAATACATATAAAATATTAACTCTAAACAATATAATATAAATCAAGATTAAATTTCAAGCCTCAAAATAATAATATAAACATTACATGTATCATAGTCCTATATTAATTAATAGTATATAAATTTTTACAATTAAATACAATCTCCAAAATAATGATATAGCATTACATGTTTTCAATTATTACACTAATAGTTCTAATTATACAATCAAAAGATTTGAACATAACATTTACAATAATTATACAATAAGATGTTATATTAATTGTTGCTATTCTGGTTGGGATTGTGAGAAACTTGTAATTAAATATTTAATTTATTAAATAAAATTTCAATATCTAGTATTAAGTAAATTAATGTCTATAACTTCTCCTAATTATCTCCAATATATTCAGCAGCCTACTTGCATTATTAATTTCTACAATTACAAATAATGCATATGGTGATTCAATTAATGCCACAACTCCAATAACCCCTCTCGGTTACCCATCAAACCGGTAAGTTACCTAGAATTGGATAACCCCATAAGTTATCAATAATCTTGATAATCCATCTGATTGTCATTCATTTGGTAATGCTTTATGGTTACAATAAATTTAGCAATCCATCTAACTATCATTAATCTGATAACCCCTCATGGTTATTAATAATTTCGACAATTCATTTGATTGCCATTAATCCGGTAACCCCTCATGGTTACCAATAATTCTTATTCTCTTAACTTTTTTTTTTTGTATATAAGATACATATCCAATAACCAAATGATTTGAAAATACAATTATAAACTTAAAATTTAAAAATTTAATTGAGATGAAAAACACCTACCTCCTGTTTGCGATGATCTAGCTCCTCTTAACTGAGCTTTTATCCTAGCAACCTCCCCTGTAATAATAGCATTTTCCCACTCATTATAAACCTATTCATAAACCTAATGTGCCTAATTTCAAGGCACAATAATTTTTGTTTTAAATAAATCATCACATCAACTAATTCAATTATTTGCAAACCATATTTCTCAAAATATCAAGTATTTTGTTTCATTATCAATCAACATACATTATTTCTCTCACACTTCTAGTAAATTTCAAAATATCATTAACATGCTTGCACTAACAAAATCAACATGATTTCACTATTCATGTAGATTTTGTATAGTTAATGCATCATTCATCGTACAACAATTCACTTACAATGTCCTTACATACAATTTATATAAAATATTTTCTTATTTTCCCCTGCCAACTCCTTCTCCTTTCCAATAACCATAATTTTTTATTCAATTTTTTTCCTTGATTTACACATGTACACATTAAAAAACACACTATTCCAATTCACCTATAATTTTTTCTTCCATGACTGGCCATGCATTATAAAACATAACCATGAATTTTGTCAAATTTTGTTGTAATTTCACTAGTTTCACAACTATGTGCAAACTAAGAATCCTAATTCAAATTAATTTTTCAATAACCCTAATTCATCCATTTCAAACCCTAGAGACAACTTGAAAACCTCAGCTCAATAGATCTACTTTTCATGTAACCTTGTTAAAATTAAAGGGAGAATACCTTATCAAGTACTTGTACAAGCTTTAAATGTGTTTTAAAAGACTTCCTAAATTTCCCTTTCTTTCCTTGGCCGGCCCTCCCTCCACCTTTCTTTACCTCCTCTTGCTTGATATGTTTTTAATTTAGTTTGTAGCACACTTAATTTCTACTAATCTTCAAGATTTTTCTCTTTAGTTTTCACCTTTCTCCCAAGTTTTTCCTAAGTTTTCCTTAGAATTCTCTAGAGTTCTCTCTTCTTTTCTATTTCCTTTATTGGTCGGCCAAACATCTCATACACACACACGTCACAATTTGATTAATTTCTTTTTTGTCCTATTTTTCAACATTTTATTTTCCCGGGTAAGTTTTTATATGTTCCAAAGATCTGTTTCCACTAAATTTTGACGGGGCGAATTCAAAATTCATTCAACTCTATTTCTGGGTTTTTCTATCTTATTAAGTTATTTTCATTTGATTTTAATTACATTATGGACTTTTTATATTTTCCAGTTATTTCTTGATATTTATTTTTTTTAAATTTATTTACAGTAATTTTTATTTAAATTGTCCAATCAATAATCATTCCCACGAGTTAAATATTCATTCTTTACATTTAACTTATTATTTCCTTCCATAATTTTTATAAGTTTCTTCATAGGGGGGTTACACAATGCATAGTGATTTGTTTTGAGGGCTAGAGTAACTTCTCATTCTCTTTTAGGTTTTTGTTAGTTTTGTTTTATAATTAATGATTCAAGCCATTCTATAAGCTAGCCTCGCCATCAGGTCCAATATGAGCCCACCAAAAAAAAAATTAAAACGTTTGGGTTCAATTCATATGATGATCTAATGCAAACCTTAAGAAGCATCCTTGATGTTAAAGTAGTTTTTTTTTTTCTCTCGATTCAAACTTTGAGGTTAGTATCAGAGAGAATTTAATTAATTTTTTAAAAAAACATTGAATCAATGTGAAGAGAACTTAATCTTGGTATGTCTTTAAGGTAGTGTTTGGTTATTCTTTTGAAACCAAAAAAAAATACAGAGATAACAAAGGCTGAAACATGATTGATTGAAGAGAAAATGGCATACAAAGATATAAAAATAAATGTCCCTAGAACAATTTTGAAATCAACTTTTGTACTTTCAAAACAGGAGGTACAAAAATAATCACTTTATTCTATACACTACAATCAAACCTAACCTAATTGTGTCTCTATCTCCTGCTTTATTTTATCTATTTTATTTTCACTTTTTTATTTTTTTGTGGTCACATAAAAATAATTAAATACTACCTAAGATTGCCTGAAAAAAAAAAAACTTAAACTCGGTTAACACACCAGCCAAGCTTAATATACCTCTGTCATTTAACTAAAAAAAAAGAAGGAACATTAAGGTGGAAATGCCAAAGCATGGGCTTGATTTTTTTATTTTTTATTTCCAATCCAACCATAATTCTAACACCTCCAGCCATATCATCAGTCACACATTTACCATGCTTTCCTTCTATATGCTGATTGTCAGGTTAATAGTCAGGCGGTAATGTCATTTGATGATCTTATGCTTGATGATTTTGCACTATCGATAGTTATTTGCGTGTCCTATCTTTCCAACACAAATGGATTTGCTTGATGAAAGTTGGATGATTTAATTTTGAATTTCATGGTGCTTGCAGTTTCTTCACCACAAAGTGTAAAACAAAGGCTAATTTGTTACATCTCTTGGCATTTGAAGAAAGCTTAGTTGGTCTTACCGTCTGCTACTGCATTTGCTTGTTTCTGACTAGATAACCATTATCAAGGTTTCCAGATGAGCTCATGGTACAGTGAAGAACTCAGGCAAAAAAATTGCAGATGGCAAACTCGCCTCACCATCAGAAAACATAATTAGCACACTGCGTAATAAATCCTTTATTCCAAACCAGAGCAACTTTTAACACAATTATTAGGTACTACTATAAAATAAATGCTCCGCATGAAACATCATCAAATCACTGCCTATCAAATAGAGAGTTTCAAATGCCCCCGCAAGCCTAGTGTTCAACACTCGATAAAAAAAATCTAATAACTAATTGAGCTACATCCCTCAGCTAGAAATATTGCAACCACTCAGATCATTATTCAACGGTAGAACCTCTGTGGATAGCGGTCCATCATCCTCCCAGAAGGGCACTCAATTGCCCGGTGTCCTCGGCCCCCACAGTTGTGACAGATCATCAAGGGGCCCATGCAATCCCTGCTCATATGTCCATACTGGTGGCAGTTCCTGCATACAATGTCTTGGTAACCACCACTGCGCATACCTCCCCCCCGATCTCCAAGCATGTTTGATTTTGGGCACTGCCTAGCTACATGCCCAGCAACATTGCACATGTTGCAAATAGGCTCATTGGGGCACTCACGTGCAAGGTGACCTGTTTTCCTACAGTTGTTGCATGCTTTGTCATTTGTACAGTCAGCTGCAATATGGCCCTGCTTATAGCAGTTGTTGCATAACCTCAAGTCCCCAGGTGGCATGGGTGGAGCTGTGCACTCTTTAGCTCGATGCCCAGCCTTTCCACAGGTGTGGCAGATTCCCTCATTTGGACAATTGCTGGCCATGTGCCCAGGTTCCCGACAGTTCCAGCATAAGGATTTTGTGGTGCATTCTGAAGCAATATGCCTGCCAGACATTTTTATGCATGGATTTAGTCAGCTAAGTAGTAACTGGAAGGTCAATTTTGTTTGTAAGGGAAACTAAAATCAAAACTGGAAATACCATTAACACTGGTGTACTTGCAGTGCTATGACCAAAACTTGAGATTTTTATGCATGGACTTAGTCAGCTTAGTAGTAATTGGAAGGTCCATTTGGTTTGCAAGGGAAACTAAAATCAAAACTGGAAATACCATTAACACTGGTGTACTTGCAGTGCTATGACCAAAACTTGAGATTTTTATGCATGGACTTAGTCAGCTTAGTAGTAATTGGAAGGTCCATTTGGTTTGCAAGGGAAACTAAAATCAAAACTGGAAATACCATTTAACACTGGTGTACTTGCAGTGCTATGACCAAAACTTGAGATTTCTCGGGACAATTTTCTCCAGTCAAACACATAGCTTGCTTTCAAGTCCCACACTTCCAGGATTTCAGTATCAGTACAAAGATAACGGGCTAAAATAGTATTTTGGTAATGCCAAGATACAGCTGAAAAGGTGATGGAATGGATGCTAGACTACTATAAGGACAAAACATATGATGCAGGTGCCAGCAGTAGAATCAAATATCTTGTCCATATTTATGGGTGGACCAGGTGAGGAAAAAATAAATAGATTTGCATAGAGATAGGAGAAAAGGGAAGAAGTAAACCAAAAACGACATGGAAGAAGCTTCAAAGAAATTTTCAGAAATCACAATTCTACGTGTGATGCTTAGAAAAAAATTTCAAAACACAACAGGCCAAAGCCAAACATCCTTTAGTGGATAACCATAGATGTTGAGTTTGCAAAACGTCGTCGGGTGAAACATATATTCTTCCATTTACCCGGAAAGTAGAACAAGATTCCAACAATAGAGCCTATTATTCTAGAATGTCATTTAACCATGTGAGGTCAGGTAGATGTCATAGTGGATCATTCTAGAATGTCATTTAGCCATGTGAGGTCGAGTAAATGCTGTAGTGGAACCTATCATTATAGAATATCATTTAACCATGTGAGATTGAGTACATGTCATAAATTGTAAATCTAAATTAAGCCTGCACAGTTTTGCTCATGAATAAATGCAGATTTGCATTATGATGAACATAATGCTCCAATTCACAGTCTCTAGAATAAAAAATCATACCCGGGAAGGCCACAGTTGTGACAAATTGCCACATTGGGGCACTCTCTAGCATAATGACCTGGTCGTTTGCAGTTCTTGCACAGATTGCTTTGGCTGGTTGCAAAATCACAGAAAACTAAACTTTAGCAGAGTATAACAGCACAGAGAGCATTAAATTTATATAAGAAAAGGAATAAGAGAATCAGTGATTCTTTAACAAGCCTTCACAAAGAGAGATATGTAGGCACAACATCAAGGAAATGAATAGGGCGGACATCTATCATAAAGGAGCCCTTGTTTCTTCCACACAAACAAACAGCAGAGAGAAAGAGAGAGAGTTGATTCCATACTTCTCCACACAAATTGTTGTCTAACCAAATACCACAACAAAGAAGGAAATGGAACAGCACCCAATAGCACCACTTATCAAAAAATAAGTATGGCCACATCCTTATTCCATGAATGAAAGCTAGCATTCAATCACAATCTAGAAGAAGCAGAAGAAACACCAGTGCTGTGCATTTCTTTGACTTGGAACACAAAGCTGTTACAATTGCACAACCTGGCAATAGCAAAAATTTAAGAATCTCCCATCCCATAACCACAGACTTTCACTCTCCATGACACCATCAGATGAAATGAAATTCTTTACTAAACTCTAACACTGTTAGTTTGCTCATCTAGGCCACTTGCAAAGCACATAAAACGGAAAAGAAACTAAACAGAAACCTGTAACCCCGACGTGACTCTCGTCTGTAAGGTGCACCACGATAGGAAAAGCGATCAGAGCGGATCCTACGATCCATTGGGCTCCTGCTCCTGCTCCTGCTCCTGCTTTGGCTCCTAGTGTCAGAACTCATCTTCAAACTTACCCTTATTAACACCTACCAACACTGATCTGCAAAACAACACAACACCAACACCCACCGCTGCTGCCTCCTTCCTGTCCACATCAGAACCACACACCCATCATCATCCATTAACTCAAACCCAAACACCTAACTACCCCTCCAAAACAAAAACACCAAATCCCAACAGTACAAAACAAAACGTTTTTCAACAAGCATCCATCCTACTAAGAGTACATAACAATGATACCACTCAACTCAGCACCAGGAACACGTAACCCCGTTCCTCAATTATATCCTTTGATGATAATTGTACATCTCTTGCAAACAATCACTGCCCCCAACAGAGTCAAATCTACATAATTATTAATGACACTACATAACTCCATCTTCTTCACTGATCATTCAAACCAGACCAGTCACTACAGAAAGAGGCAAATTAAAAGAACATGATACGAGGTGAGAAAAACTTCAGTTATTAATTAGTAAAATTTTCTCCCTGCAACAGAAGTCCATCAATAATTAGGCAAGCGTTCAAAAAATAGTTTCAAGAGGAGAGGGTGGGTATTTAAACAAGCTGGCTATTTCTTTCTGTTACGGAATCAACCATATCTAGAGATACAATCCTGAACTAAGCTAACAGGTCCCGACCAATACTGCAAAAGAAGATTACCAACAAGCATTTGGAGCCTCTTCGTAGTTCTGTTGAGAGTTTCCAAAATTTTTGAGAAAAGGGCCAGAATCTAGATATATAAGCCCTCGGAAACCTCTGGCAAGAATTTTAACATTTGACCGTAATATACAACCACAATGCACAACATATAATTACATTTCCATTCCCTGCCTTCAAAAACGCTGCAGTTTGGTTCTGCCTCCCCGTCTCATCTGTAATATCGGAAAAGTAAAACTTTTTTACCTATTTTCCTAATCAACCTCTTCCACAAAGCATAACAGCGAACTAACAATTCATTCATCTCCTAATTGTTATCTAGACATCCAAAAGAGGACACATCCGGGTCAGTCTAACAAAATTATCTGGGTCATCTGAGTAATGGAAAGCAACTACAATTTACAGCCAAAAACCCATTTTAAACACAGTGTGAACATGAATACCAGAACTTTTAGACCTTAAATAAGATTACAACTCCAAGCAAAAATCACAGATTACCAAGCACAAAAGGCAAAAAAATAACACGAAAAACTCTAATGACAAGTTGTGAGATAAATTATACCAAAAACAAGAACCAGTTTTGCACCAAAATTTGAAACATATAAAATAGTTATCGCTAACCCTAATATTTTGAAATCAAATAATTTTTTTGAGAATTGAAGAGGCAAACCTGAAGCTAACAATACAGTAACGGGGTGAGGTGACCCAGTAAGAGAGAGAGGTGAAGTAACCAATAGCTGTACGAACCGAGAAAAGGAAGGGGTTCAATTTGGGGATTTTGGGAGGTCAGTAAGCTAGCGAGCGGCGAGTGCGTGTTTGTTTATCAAGGCCTAGGGCACGACTGGTGTCGCCTCTTGTTTTAGAGAAGGTGTGAATGGGTTTTAAGGCCCACTAACCATGGTCAAATACAGCCCAGTCATGTATTAGATCCAGCCCATAAAAAAGAGGATTGCTTCAGGAGGGCTTATAACCTATTTGTTTTTACATTTCAAAAGAACTTTAAAAAAAATACTTTTTATTTTTTTCTTTTCAAATTATTATTTTTTATTTTTAGATCATTTTGATATGCTAATATTAAAAATAATTTTTAAAAAAAAACATTATTTTGATGCATTTCCAAACGAAAAGTACTTTGAAAAGTAATTGTTGTCACACTCTCAAACACCCCCCTTGATTTAATAAAAAAAAGTGTTTTGTATTGGTGGTGGTCATGGTTAGCTTTTAAGATGTTTTTAGGAATGCGTTAACATCTAAAACACTTTCCAAGTTTAGTTTTTTGTTTTGTTATGAATATTTATTTAGTAAGATATATCTTTTAAAAAAAATACAAAGAAGAGATTTGGGCACCGTTTGTTTTTGCGGTGCAAAAAATCTTTTGAAAAAAATGATTTTTTTGCTTCAAAAAATAAAAATATTATTTTAATGTATTTCCAAACGAAACGCACATAATTGAGGTTATTAATCTCTCTACCTCTTATATTGTTTGGACCGTGTTGGATTCTATTTTTAGCCATAGATTGAAGACTCATAAAATTCATCTAAAGAACGATCTGCGACTTTTGAAACGAGGTACTCGCAATGTTACTAAGTACTCTCGCACTTTTAAGGTATTGTGCGATCAACTGGCTACCATAGATCATCATGTTAATGACACTGACATAATCTACTGGTACCTTCATGATTTTGGTCCCGAGTTTGCTAATTTATCTACTATTCAGCTCTCTCTTTCATCTATTCCTCTATTTCATGATCTTGTTCCAAAAGCTAAAAGCTCAGAAATATTTCAAAAATTTTTTAAAGCACTTGTTGCTTCATTAACTGTGTTTACTGACATTAAAGGCACCTTTAATACATTTCACAACGGAGGGAATAAAAAATCACATGGAAAAGGGAATTTTTTAATGTTGGTGGTGGCCAGGTCTGTGGAAATTATACTCCTCGTTGCCAAATCTATCACAATGAAGGACACATTATCAAGCAATGTCATGATCGATATGCAAGGGCAGCTGATTCTCATGCTCACCTTGCTGAATCTTTTTCTCAATGTTCCCTAGGACTAGTACACAAACATTAGAGCCTCTGCTTATATGAATTTTGATGCATCTCAGTTGGACAAGGTTGAACCCTATAATGATAAGGATTGTGTAATATTTGGTAATATAGTCTTTTTACCAATCACTCATAATACTCATTCTCCATCTAAAAATCTAAATTTATTGGATGTTTTAATTGTCCCTTAACTCACCTAAAAAAATTTTATTTATCATCAAACTAACCTTTGATTATCCAATTTCTATTACTTTCATTGATAAGTTGTTTACCATACAGAATCGCGTAACAGGAAAGGTGGTGGTAATCAGTCGTTGTGATGATGGTCTCTATGTGCTTAAGCATGGTCATTCAACGTTTCTTTCTACTTTTAAATATAATTCCCTTCTTGTTTCCTATGATGTTTGTAAGCTAAACAAGGCATTTTATGGCTTGAAGCAAGCCCCTCGTGCTTGGTTTCACCGTTTTAGTTCCTTCTTACTTTATTTTGGTTTTTTCTACAATCATGGTGATACATCATTTTTTGTCCTCACCAGATCTGACAATCTTATCTATTTATTACTCTATATTGATGATATTGTTGTTATAGACAATGATGATGCCTTACTTCGAGATTTTATTCAGTGTTTTCATCGTGAACTTGTCACCAAAGACTTGGGCTATTTGAGTTATTTTATTGGTCTTGAGGTGTCTTTTTTTGCAACTTGACTCTTTTTAAGTCAAGCCAAATATGCTCATGATATTCTTGTTCATGCTTAGCTCCTTGACAATAAGTTGGTGTCTATACCAATGGTTGTTTCTTAGCGGCTCACTAGTGATGGTGATTCCTTCTCTGATCCCACTTTGTATCACTCCATGATAGGAGCACTGCAGTACTTGACTATAACTCGTCTTGATCTCACTTGTGTTGTAAATTTTGTAAGTCAATACATGCAATCTCTTATTGTAGATTTCTTCACTATATTAATGGCACACTCCACTATGGGTTATATTTATCTTTTTCTCCACCTTCAGGTATTCTTGCCTACTATAAAGCTGATCAAGCTGGTTGCCTTAACACCCGCTGCTCCCTTCTGGTTATGTAATCTTTTTTGGTGAAAACCTTGTATAGTTGAGTGTTAAGAAACAACCCACTGTTTCTCGTTCTAGTTGTGAATATGAGTATCAAGCATTGACTCACATGGCCTCTAAAGTTATTTGACTCTCTCACCTTTTTCGATACCTTAAGGTTTCTTTGAAACACCAGTCTGTACTTCTTTGTGATTAAAAAAATGTGTTCTTCTTAACTCTCAATCTTGTTTCTCACATACGGTCTAAACATATTGATTCTAATTATCATTTTATTCATAAGCTAGCTACCTTTGGTGTTATTCATCCTCAATTTGTTTTGTCTTAGATGCAGATTGTTGATGTGTTTACAAAGAGCCTCTCTTAATCTCTCTTTACTTTTTTTGTTCTAAATTTCATGTTTGGGTCAATTTTACACTAAGCTTGCGGGGGGTGTTAAGGATACAAGAATATTGCATCATAATTCATGTGATCCTCATTGATTGTAGAACATATTATAGGAGATATCTTAAATGATTGCTTCTATATTTATTTGTCAAGTATACAACTGTAAATTCTACCAAATCTGAATATTATACTTTCTTACAAATAAGAAACATCACCACTACATGAAAAGCATGGTGGTTTAATAGACATTTTTTTTTTAGATATACTACCATTTATACAGTGAAAGAAAAAACTAATTGTTCATTCTTAAAGGCATATATTTCAGTTACAAGTTACGAGTTGACAGTTAGGGCTAAGCTCATATTTAAAATTCTTGAAATTGCTAGTGTTTTAGGCATCCATGACTTGTTGGCATAACATTTTTGTTGGAAATTATGCAATATATAATTCTCTCATAGAATAATGAAATTCGTTATGATAAGAAAAGGAAAAATGCATAAAAGAATTAACAAGTCTACCACAGAATAGTTAATAAGTTGACAAATGCTAGCTGATATATTCACTTGATGATAACCTTAATATATTTATTGAGTGACAAGCACTGAATATATTAATTTGTAAATCGCAATATCAACGTCTTTAATTTTTGACATAGATGAATCTGCTAATGTATCTTACAATAATACTGCATGCCCTGAAAAATACTATATGATAATACCATGCTAGTTGGTTAATAAAGTTACAATACATAATAATATCTTATTTTATTTATGGATGATTGATTTTTTTTTTATAGTATTGGTAAAGCAATGGAATGTACCAAAAGCATTTTGGGAAAGTATCATAAAGGTTCCAGTAAGTTATCTTCTACCTCTAACCAAAAAGGTCATGCTGACATCAAAGCACTCGTCTAACTGTTAATTAATGCATCTAGAGAAAAAGCATCACCAATAACACATGCGATAATCAAACATATAAAAACTAATCAGATCATTTTATGTTTTCAGATCATTTTGATACGTTAATGTCAAAAATTATTTTATTATTTTAATGTATTTCCGAGTTAAAAATACTTTAAAAAACAACTATAACCACACTTTCATATACCCTAAAATACTTTCATGAATCCCTGTTCTGCTGATTAGCAGATATTCATCATAAATTACCCTCTTGTGACCATTTATATCTGGCCCAGGATGAAAGTTGTCCTGTTTTGTCTTGAGCGTTGGTCTCGTAAATGTATGGATTTAGAAAAGCTATTTATGGGTACAGTCACCTATTGTTGTTGGTTTTTTTTTTCCTGTCAAGAAATCATATGTTTCATAGTCTTTAGATCTGGCCTAGTCTACAGCTCGGGTTTTAGATTTTGACTAGGTTGTCCAGGTTAATTTTTTTTAAAAAAAAATTAAAACGACGTCGTTTTAGTAAAAGAAAAAAAAAATCAACGGGTTGCAACTGGGTTTTTGACTGGGTCTTGCCGGGTCACACCGGGTTTTTCCTTCCCATGTTTTTTCTTCAACTCGGCCCGGTTCCAGCCCCGGGTCGACCCGTCGGGCCGGACCAAGTTTTAAAACTATTAATTTCTAAAGTTTTGGGCTTCCTTATGTGCTTAAAAGCATGCATGAATAGCAAAAATTACCAGTAAATCTCATTTCATGTTAGTGCCAAATCTTGATTGAAACAGGTCATGAATATTTAGAAAAAAAAATCCAAGTTTGGATTTTTAAAATTAATATTCAGAAGAATTTACGATGTTGAACGTAAGATATGCTTTCAAAAAATGCTTAATATGAATTGACCACTGCGTAAACCTTATAGTTGAAAAGAAAAGGGAAAGAAAA
>Ga0325411_1006596_pt1 | contig 12732 bp, 2 predicted proteins | sample PopdelMetagenome_13_FD_206181 | JGI IMG/M metagenome (GOLD analysis project Ga0325411, IMG submission 206181) | Populus deltoides microbial communities from Bellville, Georgia, United States - Xylem-PdIQD-R4 | ecosystem: Host-associated > Plants > Phyllosphere > Stem > Wood/Secondary xylem... | reverse complement strand
AGGGACTGTTCACCGTCCGATTATACTCTGTTTGCTGTGATTTTTTGAGACAAGGAAATGATAGCCGTTTGATTAGAAATTTGTGGGTTCTCTTTTACTTCTTTTTTTAATAAATATAGACCTGTATATTAAGCAAGATTTAAGACAACGTCAATTGGTGGTCTGGTTCTGTTATTCTTTTAGGTAGTGTCATAATAATCGATACACTTTGACTTTTTTTAATAAAAATTGTACATAATAATTATTTTTGGTTTCAAATATTATTATTAATATTAGTATTAGTAAATGTTATGCATATAAATAATAATAACCAATAAAGCATACTAAAATCCCATGCAAAATGCATTTAACTAGTGATTAGCAAAAAAGTGTTTATTTGGCCCTGCAGCAATTTCTTTTTTTTAAAACATATTTTTTAAATTATTTTTATATATTTTTAATATGTTAATCAAATATAAAATTGAAACCTTGTTAGCTTGCGTGGGGCTTAGAGTAGTATTATAATCTTTGGCTCGGCTTGTTAGGTAAATTCAATTATTTATAAACCTGAAATCTAATTTAGAACAAATCCAATTATTTTTTTAATTAAAAAAATATCATTTTATAAATTAAAAAAATAAAAAAATTATATTAACTTATGTTTTAGACTACATCAAACTCCAGTTGATCTCGCATCTATTGTTAGAGTGAGAGAAAAATAAATTTTATTTTGTTGGAATTTAATGTTAATTACCTAAGCACTCTAAAAAAAACTGGGGTTTCTTATAATATTTTACTATTTATATCAATAATGAAGCACTTTAATATATTTCTTTAATTGTTTTATAACAATTCCATATCATAGTTCGGTCGATTGAGGCACACATGGCAATAGTGCAAGTCACATGGTCAAATCTTGTTGGGAGTACTATTTTCTTTTAGGAGATAACTAGTTAGCTGCGGGTTAATTATTTTTTGCATTTTAAAAAAAGTTAAGATTTAAAAGTGTTAGGTTTTTTTGTAAAGTTATGCCCAAGAGTCTTGGGTTTGGTTGCAACGCTTGACCAAAAAGTAATATTTATAATATTAATAATAATATTAAACTTGGGTTAACCCTTAGCATAAAAGTGTCTGGACTGCAATACCAGACCCAATAGTATTGGACGTGTGTCTGACTGCAAGGTCGTGTCATAAAAGTGTAATAATTAAATATATTAGTTAAAAAGAAAAAAACAAAGAAAAAAAACTAACATGAAGAAAAAAAAACTAATGAAAAAAAAGAAAAAAAAATGAATTAACTGTGTTAACCCTTCAAATCAGGTTAACCCGTCATACCTTGAATTCGCATTGTGAAAGTTTGATAATTAAAAAGGAAAAAACAAATTAATGGGTTAATCTAGAATTAACTGGGCTAACTTGTCAAACCAGGTTAACCTGTCAAATCCGGAATCCGTGTCATGAAAGTTTGATAACTAAATAGAAAAAAATTTAACATTAACAATTTAAATTAAACAAAAAAAATTAATTAAAAAGAAAAAAACAAAAGGCATAAACTTTTTACTATGGACTGCACTGTGCAGTCCACAGTCAAAGGCATAAAAACAACAAAAAAACAAAAATAAAAACTAAAAGCATCAATCGAGAACTACTTAGAAAAAATTTAATATTAATAAACTAAATTAATTAAAAAGAAAAAATAAAAGAAAAAAAACATCTAAGAGGAAAAAAAAACTAAATAGAAAGAAATTTAACATTAACAAACTAAACTAAACGAAAAAAATTAAAAAGAAAAAAAAGCAAAAAAAAATATTACAGGTTAATTCGTCAAATTAGGTTAACCCATTAAACCTGGGATTCGTGTCATGAATGTCTGGTAACTAAATAAAAAAAAAGTGAAAATTAAGAAACTGAACCAAACAAAAAAAAATTAATTAAAACGAAAAAAATTTGTGTTAACTCGTCAAACTATGTTAACCCGTTAAACCTAGGATCTATGTCATGAAAGTCTGATAACTAAATAAAAAAAATTAGCATTAACAAACTACATTAAACAAGAACAATTTATGAAAATAAAATAACAAAAAAAAATTGACGGTTAACCCATAATTAACTGGGTTCACCCGTGAAACCAGGTTAACCCATGAAACTTGGGTATGTGTTATGAAAGTTTGTTAACTAAATAGAAAAAAAATTAGTATTAACAAACTAAACTAAATGAAAAAAATTGATTAAAAAGAAAAAAAAATTCTTGGTTAACTTGTCAAACCAGGTTAACTCGTTAAATCCGGAAAACGTGTCATGAAATTCTGATAACTAAATAAAAAAATTTAATATTAATAAACTAAATTAAATTAAACAAAAAAATTTGTTAAAAGAAAAAAACAAAGAAATAAGCAAAAAAAAAATCCCGAAAGGCATAAAAAAAAACTAAAAAAACGAGACAGCTTAAAAAAAAAATCTAAAGCATCAGTGTTTTACTGTGGACTGCACTGTGCAGTCCACAATAAAACACTAATCCCTTTTAGTATATGTTACAATTAATTAAAAAGAAAAAAAGCAAAAAAAAATTTCAGGTTAACTCGTCAAACCCGGGATCCGTGTCATGAAAATCTGATAACTAAATAAAAAAATTAACATTAACAAAAAAAATTAAACAAAAAAATTCATTAAAAGAAAAAAACACAAAGAAAAAAACAAAAAAAAAACCCATAAAGGCTAGAAAACAAAAAAAAACAGAGAAAAAAAAAACAACTCAGCGTTTCACTGTGGACTTGCACAGTGAAACACTGAGTAGTTTTAGTTTATTGTTAATTAATAAACTAAACTAAACGAAAAAAATTAATTAAAAAGAAAAAAAATTCGGGTTAACTCGTCAAACCAGGTTAACCCGTTAAACCCGGGATCCGTGTCATGAAAGTTTGATAATTAAATAAAAAAATTAACATTAACAAACTAAATTAAATAAAAAAATTATTAAAATAAAAAAACAAAAAAAATTGACAGCCCGTGAAACCAGGTTAACCCGTAAAACCTGAAATATGTGTCATGAAAGTCTAATAACTAAATAAAAAGAAATTTAACATTAACAAACTAAAGTAAATGAAAAAATTTAATTAAAAATAAAAAAAAGCAAAAAAAATAATTTCTGGGTTAACTCGTTAAACCATATTAACCTGTTAAACCCGGGATCCGTGTCATGAAAGTCTGATAACTGAATAAAAAAATTTAACATTAACAAAAAAAATATTTAAACAAAAAAAGCAAAAAAAAAACTCTAAAAGTGTAAAAAAAAACCAGCTCATTTTTTACTAAATAGAAAGAAATTTAACATTAATAAACTAAAGTAAACAAAAAAATTAATTAAAAAAAAAGCAAAAAAAAAAATTTATAGGTTAAGTCGCCAAACCATGTTAACCTATTAAATCCGGGATCCGTGTCATGAAAGTCTGATAATTGAATAAAAAAAATTTAATCCTAACAAAAAAATTATTAAAAAAACTTTAAAAATATAAAAAAATATTTATTTTTTATTATAAACTGTATTATATAATTCACAATAATAAAAAAAAAATATGCACTTTTAGTTATAGTTTAATGGCAGACAATGCATTGTTCGCTAGTTATAAGTAAAGAAAAAAAAAGGCTTGGATGAGCAAGCCTTATTTTAATGGACCATGCAAGTTAGGCCACCCACGTTTGTCAAGCGCATGACCTGCTTTTATCTTTTTGTTTTTTTTTTTTTAATTTATATTTAATTACTTTAAAATTAATTAATTTAAAATATATTATTTTATTAAATTCTTAAATCAGTTAAGAATATATTTGAGATATTGTTTTATTAATTCCTTTCAATTTTAGTGAATAAGATTAGAATACTCTTTTATAATATTAGCAAATGATTTTTTTTTATACAGCACATTATAATCTTTTTTTTATTTCATTGGTTAGGTTTATGAAAGCTTTTATTTTTTTATTATATAATTAAGTGAAAAATAATATTTTTTTAAAAAAGTTGGATCTATAATCCAACTTACAGGTTTGACAAGTTAATGTAATTTAACTCAAGTCAATTCAATATGTCATCATTTTAATGTTAAAAAACAAAAGATGACATTTATGTTGAAATATTTTCTTAACTTAAATCAAGTTTTTACCATACATTATCAAAGAAATGTCATAATATTTTTTATATGACAATGTCAAATAATTTTTCATGTAACAAGTGAGTGAGTGTTATATTATTTTTATGTTTTTTAATACATTTGTGAAACAATTATTAGAATTTTTTTATATAATTTAAATTTCTTTTAGGATAATAATAAGATGTTGTCTAAAAAAATATTTTGGTAAACAAATATTGAAAAAACAATTGAGCGTGTTAATTGGAGAAAAAAGTTTTAATTAGAGAGATTACTTTTTATATTTATTTTAAAGCGTTCAATTTTTTTTAAGTATGTTCTGATTGATTTTAAGTTTTAGCAAATGAATGATATAGAAAAAAATTGATTTTTTTATGAGATTAAATATACTAATAAGAAAAGGAAGAATTTTACTAGCAAATTAGCTTGTTTCAATAAAATTTAAATTATTATTCTTTTTATAAAGGAATTATTTCTATATAATTAAATAAAAATATTGAATAATTTGCATATATTTATTAACTTCACGACTTAATCTTTAAATAACATTAACAATTTTTTTTAACATTTATTTACATATATAATACTTGATCTATTCTATTAAAATAACATTAATTTTGAGTTCGTAATAAAAAAATATTTTTAAAAAACACATTATCAAATATATATATATATATATATATATATATATATATATATATATATATATCCAAACAAAACAAATCACAAGCCAATTATCTAGTTTTCTTACTAATTATAATCACTTTCTTCTAAACAATTAGTAATCATAATTACAAGTCAAATGGAATAGCACAACCTTTTCATCCCTCTAATGGGTATATTAAGGTTTTTTTTTTATTTATTTTTTATCATCCACTCTAGTTAGACAATGTTTTATGATGGAGTAATACACAACTCCAAGAAGAAAAAGAACATTCTAAAAAACAAGAAAAGAAAATACATGTTAAAAGTATACAAAATGAATAATATTGTGCATACTATGGCTTTTTTTAAAAATGTTTTCAATAGTTGCTTGCAAAATACTTGTGACATTTTTTATATATAATGGATAGCGATTTATTACATTTCTATGTTTAGTTGTGTAATTTTTTAAATTATAATGTACAAGTACAGTACAAAAAAAAGTTATGTAATGAATCATTACATGATTAGGAGTAATCATGTAAGGATTTAATTACAAGAAACAATTATAATAAGGGATAAACTGTAATTTTCATAAAATACAAGGATCAAAAAAATCAAATAAGTACCAATTTATATATATAAATAAAATACAAGGACTAGAATAATTTTTAAGATACAGGGACTAAAATGAAACTTTGTCAAAGCCTTTGATGCATTACTAAAAGTCTAAAGTTTTGGAACCAAACAAAATAAGGTAACGAGTCTTCTCATTACATAACATTACATATTTAATTACATTATGTTACGCTAAACATCCTATTTAATGTCGGGATTGAGGATATGGTTACCAGTGATGAACATGACATTCTTTGTGCATGCTTATGTCTATTGGGGCAATAATGATTTATTTCATGAAATTTTAGTATAATAAATTCTTCTACTCCGTTTATACAGTTTACTATAGTGTGGTTTGTATTTTATTTTAATTATAAATTTAAAAGTGTTTAATTAATTAATACATATCATAGTTTTACATGAATCCCACTTAAAACTCTCTCTTAAAACCTTGATTAAAATAAAGCTAGAATTAATATCTTTTTAAAAAACTTATTTTTTTTAAACAACAACTATAAAAACGACTATAATGTCAAATAAAGAGTTATAGCCCTCGGTAATCAGTCCATATATCCATAAACATTTGAATTCTTTATCGATTAGAAACGAATTAATAGTTATATTATTGGAAGGGCAAAATATATAATTTTAATTTTAAGAGGGCTATTTTGTAAAGGCACCCTCAAAATATTAACTAGTTTAGACTTTAGAGTGGGCAAGCTTTCAAACCTGTGCTATGCCGGGGTAGGATGTCAAATTAATTTTTAAAATAAGAATTTACTAATATCATGGGTGAGTTTTATTGTATCATATTTTAATTGAGAAAAACAAAGATGTTATTTATATTTAACAAAATAAATTTAAAAAATAAATAAATCGATCAACCATGAAAGAGTTGTTTATACTAATTAAACACTAAATTGTTAAGCCAATTTTTTTAAAAGCAAAAGACATGTGTGTATACAAATATTTAACAACTATTTTTCTTTTGAATTTATGCATTTTTTTTTATCTTAGAGGTTTTTTTATCAAGAATAAATTATTATTTTTAAATACATTATACATATATAGTTTATTTATATATCAAATAAAAATAAAAATATAAATTACAATAATCTCTTTGAAACATTATAAAAATACAAAATAATTAAAAAATAACTATCATTTAAAAAAAGTTGAACAAAATAATTTAAAAAAAAATTAGAGAGAGAAGATATTAATTTAAATTAAAATAAAAGTTAATGTAAACTAAAAAAATATATAAAAAATGGAGGATATTAATTAAAAGTTTTGTGAACAAATAATAACAAAAAAAGAGGCTATGTATTATTGTTCTGACATGCAAGGTCCGTGCGCATGACCAACTACATGAGTTGAGACATGCTTGAGTCTAGAAACCTAGGCCCATATGCTTGAACCTATAAATAAGAGACAAGGTCTTTTTCATTTTAAAAAATAAATAAATAAAGTAAACAATGTGTCACCTGTTACTTGATTTCTGACCATTTGAAAGTGGCTGAAAACTTGTCAAAAAGTCAGGTTTTTTTGACAAAAAAAATCTCATTTTCAATCATTCACTTCAAATATCTAATAATCACCCTAAAATCTCAACAAATCAATTTATGGTCATAAAATAGCGAAAAAAATCGGTTGAAAAATACAAAATAACTAAAAAAACATAAAAATTTCCAAGCACCAATCTATTTTTCGAGGAAAAATGAAGACCAAACTACCACTATTAAACTCTTCTTATCGAATGAAATTCTTTGACACCTAAATTGGCTATTTTTAGTAACCTTGTCTCTTATCTTTCAAATGTAGTGATGAAAAATAAACCTTTAAATCAAAATAAAAATTATTGTGAATTTAAAAATTATCACGTATTTTCTTCGTGTTTTATATTTCAATCCATTATCTTTTAATTTGATATTTTTATCATAATTTTAAATTTAATATCATCTGATTAAACAATAAAAAGATTTAATTGAAAGAAAAAAATTGAGGATAAAAATAGAAAAAAGAGGACAAAAAATGAAGAAAAATATACAAAAATAAGGAGTTGCTTCGCTGGTTATATAAATAATAAAGTATCATGAAAAAAAAACTAGTTTTTTTAGTAGTTTTATTAATAACAAACACTGAAACATAGTCATAAACCTAGTTATTTTGTTAATAATAATATTTGTAATTAGTAATATTAGAAAACTTTTTTTTTTGTAAAGGTGGTGGGCCCATCCACCCTTATATTCGTTGATTTTCATCAGCATTTGCTTCTTTAAATACCACTTTACAGCCCTGGCCTTGCTTCCGGCTATTATATGATTTTGTATTTTTTTTTTTTTAACTTCAATGGTTTACATTTTGTAAACCATTATTTCATAATTCTTATATTTTTAATATATCTTCTAAAGATAAATGTAACAATATGATTAATAAGTGAAATAAGTGAGATTGTTTGGATAATTGATAAGTGCAAAAAAAAAAAAAAACATTAATCATCACATTTCTAGTATTGATTAATTTATATATAATAGTAAAATATAAGAAACTTTAATTGCGATAAGTTAATTATTGAATTGAAATATTAAAGTAACACGTGGATAGCTGGTAAGGATGAGCCCGTTTTGCATAATGTGTTCACCCGTAAGGGCGAGCCTATATAATTTCAAATTCATTAAATGATATATTGGCTCACTTTTTAATTTTATTTTATGAGTGTTTGAGATTATTATATTATCATACAATTTTCTAATAAAAAAGAGTTTATGATTACTCTAAAAAATATTAAAAAGACCTAGATACATGGATTTTTTTTTTTATCTTTTGATTATTTTTATTTTTATTTAGTTTTAATATTCATCATTTGATTTTATTGATTTTTTTGTCTTCTCAATTTTTTTCTTTAATACCTGGTTGATTTTAAATTGTTATCCCTATTTTATTTGGATGTACTTTTTAAAAAGTTATCATGGTCTCAAATAAATATCTTTATATTTGATTGATGCTTGGTTTTTTCTTTTTCTTCTGGTTTTATATTTAAATGCACTATAAAAAAATTATTATTTAATTTTTTCATGTTCCTCAAATAATATTTTAGGTTTTTTAATAGGAATTGTAACACTTCCTTTTTTAATTATTATGTGCCTAATATGAAAAGAATAATGAATATTTAATTAACATAACATTTATGTTTTTTATGAAGTTTAATATATGTCTAGTTTTTTAATGTTATTAAATAGAAGATAGTTTTAAAAAACACAATGTCACGTAGGGAGTTTTTAAATTCGACCAACTGGATTAGGTTTCATACAATGCCAAAGAGTTTTTTGTGGCCTAAAAAGTTTTTATATTTAAATTGTTTTTAATATAACCCTGCAACAATATAGCATGTGAAGTAACCTAGTAAAACATAAACTAATAATTTAAATTCAATCATTTCCAAAAAAAAGAGGAAATATATTAATTTCCAAAACTTATATAGTAAACAAATGAAAATATTATAAAGTAAGAGCATTGAAAAACATAAAATAATAAATTGAATTCAACAACTACAAGAAGCGAAAGAAATATATTAATTGCTGAAAATTGTGTTTTTTTTTTTAAAAAAACATGTGGACTACTTAATGAATAAGGATATAATGTATATAATGAACATAATTAAATATCAACAAAAAGATGAAAAAATCATAAAAATAATAAATTTAAATCCAAAAAAATAAAAAAATAAATATATTGATGGTCAAAAGATTGATGTTGTATTATTAATATAATAAAATATCAGAAAACTTTTAACAAATATTATAACTTAATTTTGACAAATATTATAACGTTTTAGAAAGGATTATTGTTTGTTATGTTTTAAGAAATGATATTATTCTCTAAAACAAATAAAAAATAAATAAACACAAACTACTTGCGCAACAGCACGCCATTGGCTAATTGTTTGTATTTTTTTAACCAAATTCTGTTGGAAAAAAAATATTACCATTTATTTATTAAATCAAATATTACAATACTAAAACTATCCATCACCATCGAGTGAACATGCTGATTTTATTTTAATTATAAAAAATGAATTAATGCATAACCTAAAGAAGTAACACTTCATGTTTCTAAATAATAATGTGATGGCACAAACATATGGTACATGCAAAATAGAAAGAAGAAACAAAAATATAACGTTAAGATAAAACGAAAATAAGTTTTATTTAAAATTTATATTATAAAAAATTAAGTGTATAAAATAATGATGATACTGCACGATGACCTAGCATATGAAAAAAAAAAAGAGTAACCATCTAGTAAGTGGTTCAGTGGTAAAAGCTTGGGACCAAGGGGTTTGCTCCTTCTGTGATCTCTAGTTCGAGCCCTGTGGTTGCTAATATGATGGCTACTGGAGGCTTATATGGTCATTAACTTTAGGGTTCGCGGGATTAGTCGAGGTGCACACAAGCTAGCTCGGACACCCACGTTAATAAAAAAAAACATTGAGACAAACCCATGTTAGTCTGGCTACAGAGCCACACCCAATATCCTTGGATGTCTTTATTTCCTTCTGAATCTGGCGGCCATTGGATCTAGGGGGAAAGCTAGACCTAATAACATTGAGTCTGGTTGCTAAGCGTCATATAACAACTTTTGGAATCACAAAGAGAAAAGACAATGACCCCTGGTACTGTACAGTACCCAATAGCGTTGGATCCGACTGCCCAACCAAACTTATTAGCGTTGGGCTGCCAACAACTTTTGGCATAACAAACAGAAAAGACAACACCCCCAGCAACACTTTTTGACTAAAAAACAACAAAGGCAACGCTTCCATGACATTATAGTGTCGTTCACAGTGCAAAAACTCTATATCTACAGTGTGGTCCACAATGTAATGAGTCTATGTCCACAGTAAATGCACAATATTTTTCCCCACGCCTTTTAAAGTATAGTATTATTATAGATTTTACTAGTTATGTGACTTGTGCTCCACCGCGAGTCGAATATTTTTATTTCCCGTAAAAAAATTGTATATGATAGTTTTTTCAACATGTTTCTTTAGTTCAAAAAAATTAAGTGTAAATAAAAAATCTATACATACATGTAATCAAATAAAACATGAACTATGTGTGCTAATAAATAAATAAAAAGTCAATGATGATATCTAAAAATAAAACTTGAAGAATCGAGAGACATGTGTAGATCAGAATATTTAATCTCACAAGATAAAACATTTACCTAGTTATATTTGCTAAATTTTGTTTATTATAATATTTTTTTATTTAATCAAACAATAATAGAAATAGATAAACACATTAAATTGATTGAATAAAATCTAAAGAAAAAAAATATTATGCAACACTACACATATTAGAAATATTATTTGAAAATAAACATTTTTTATTTTCAAAAATATAGTTCATCTATAAAAAAAAATAAAAAAATAATTATAGATGAATAAGAAAAACCTTCTTGAAAATTAAATGCATAACAAAAAAAAAACCTTCATTTAAAAGAGGCTCTCCAAAAAAAATAAAAGAGAGAAGGGGTGTTATTCTAAATATAAATAAATTTTTTGACAAAAAATAAAATAAAAGAAGGATTAATTGAAAAAAATAAGGAAAAATAAAATAAAAAAGACTAGGTGCTGTGCTTGATCTATTTTGTTGGGGGCTATGCGCTGGCCTGCCCTGACAGGCCCGTGCGACTGGGCTCTTATTTTCTTTTGCTGCACCCGGGATCGACAAAATGTCATCCACCTTAATTTTTTTCTAAGACAAATGACGCATTGTTTGATCTTGCCGAGATTCCAACCACTATGGTGGGTGGAAAATCGGGGCCGAAGTTGTTTTTACCTAAAAACCTGTTTTTCAACCTATTTTAACCAAAAATACCTTAATAATCATGATAAATTTATCTATGACCTTAAAAAAAAAACCATCCCAAAAACCGAAATAAACCCGAAACAAAAAATCAACCGGAGTTCAAATCTATTTTTTCACAAAGTCGTAAGGTAAAAAATACCTAATATGAACTCCCCTCATAAAAAAGAACCATTTGACTCAAATATCATTCATTTTGAAGGCCTAAATCGGCATTAACGATATGTTTCTCTCTCTCTCTCTCTCTCTCTCTCTCTATAGCTAGAATCTGACAACCTTTCTCTCACCCTCCTTAATCAGGAATTAAAAAATAACAAAAATAAAATTTTATCCTAAAACTAAATTTAAAAAATACTTAGGCATCAAAATTGTATAAGATGTGTTAATTTTTAAGTTTGAGAACCAAAGTGTATATTTTTCAAAACTTATGGCATACCACCCATGTTTGACGTATTTTTTTCATTTAAATTCCTCCTCTTTCAATCTTACCCTTTTATAAGAAATCAAAATCCATTGGTTTTCAATTAGAACTAAATCGCAAAAAAAAAAAAAAAAAAATAGTTTGAAGATCAAATTGAAAAAAAATAATTTCACAGTTCATCCACAATAATGTATGAGAGGATGAATAATGAGATTATGCATAGTAAAAAGCCCATGCCTTTTAGTTTTATACTTAATAACTAGTTCTATGCCCCTTGGTAAGATGATATAATTCTAGTTACTCGATTATTCATATTTAATTAATTATTTAATAATTTGAATATATTACTACAATCTTGTTTATGTGTTATTGTAGTTGTTATAATTGTGTATTTGAACAAAAATATTTTAATAGATCTTATTCTTATGAAAATGTTTAACCAAAATTTTGTATAATTTTTAAAGCATGATATTTTGTTTTAATTTGGTATCAATTTTTATTTTTTTAATTAAAATTGAATTTAAAAAATTTATATCTTGAAAGTAAAATCAAAAGGTAATAATTTTTTTCAAACTATGTAACATATTTTATTTTCTCGATAAGTATTGAATTTAAATTATTTATTATTCTTTTTTTTTAAAGTACTATTGTATCATTTGATTTTTACTTTTATTAAGAAAAAGGGTTTATTTGAAAAATATAAAATTCAAATAATACATAAGTATTATTTAAAAGACCTTTGATCTAACTTAAGTATGAGTTTCTTGATTTTTATTCTTTTACATCTTATTGAAAAATATTCACTGTACATCTAAACTAAAGCTTATGACACGAGCTTTTATGGTTTAGGAAAAAAAAACTTTACAATAATTATATTAAGAAATTGTGATTCAAAGTGTTTACTTGAAAAACTTTCCTCATATTTTTATTTTCAACTTGGTACCAATACTTTGATTTTCTATTTTTATCTACATATGTGTTTAATTGTTTTTGGTAGATGTTAAATTTTATTGGTTAAAACTTAAATATATTAACATATAAGTAATTTATATGTCATAACATT
>Ga0325411_1006595_pt1 | contig 12733 bp, 8 predicted proteins | sample PopdelMetagenome_13_FD_206181 | JGI IMG/M metagenome (GOLD analysis project Ga0325411, IMG submission 206181) | Populus deltoides microbial communities from Bellville, Georgia, United States - Xylem-PdIQD-R4 | ecosystem: Host-associated > Plants > Phyllosphere > Stem > Wood/Secondary xylem... | reverse complement strand
ACAAAGTAATCTCTACTGGTCTGATTCACGTTTCTGTTGTGAAAGGGGAAGGGAAGAACGGCATGCAGCTGCTGGATTTGGAAGAAGATGGGTCATTCTCTCTCCCCTCTTTGTATTTATACTACCAATTCAATGGAATGGGTTGTTTGGGGGTTGGTTTAGGTGTGTCCTTATCCTTGTTTGGTTTATCTAAAACTAGTTTTACCCCTCCCTCCCAGCTCTGCGTCACTGTTCATTGAGAAATTGGCAGCGAAAACTGCATCGCTGCCGATTTCTGCATCGGCAGCGCAAACTGCGTCGCTGCCGATTTCTACATCGGCAGCGAAAACTGCGTCGCTGCCCAGTCTAGAATCGGCAGCGAAAACTGCATCGCTGCCCAGTCCAGAATCGGCAGTGAAAACTGCATCGCTGCCCAGTCCAGAATCGGCAGCGAAAACTGCGTCGCTGCCGATTTCTGCATCGGTAGCGAAAACTGCGTCGCTGCCGATTTCTGCATCGGCAGCGAAAACTGCATCGCTGCCCAGTCCAGAATCGGCAGTGAAAACTGCATCGCTGCCCAGTCCAGAATCGGCAGCGAAAACTGCATCGCTGCCGATTTCTGCATCAGCAGCGAAAACTGCGTCGCTGCCGATTTCTGCATCGGCAGCGAAAACTGCATTCATCATCATCCTCTCTCTCTAAATATATATATATATATTTTCCTTTGGGTGTTTACATGACGAATGCATTCGTCACCCCACACAGCTCCTTTTGACTCATAAACAGTCAGGGAAAATTGAGTCGCTACCCACTCCGAAGAAGCCCTCGAAACTCTTTTCATAGGTGACGAATGGATTCTCAACCCCCACAGCCCCTGTTGACTCATAAACAGTCAAGGAAAACTGACTCGCTGCCCATTCAGATATAGCCCCGAAACTGCTTTCACTGGAGGCGAATGGATTCGGCAGCCTAAACAGCCCCTGGTGAGTCATAAACAGTCTAAGAAAACTGAGTCGCTGCCCACTCAGAAGTAGCCCTCGAAACTCTTTTCACACGTGACGAATGGATTCGTCAGCCCCTGTTGACTCATAAACAGTCTAGGAAAACCGAGTCGCTACCCTATCAGAAGTAGCCCTGGAAACTCTTTTCACATGTGACGTATGGATTCGTCAGCCCCCACAGCCCCTGTTGACTTGTAAACAGTCAAGGAAAACTGACTCGCTGCCGATTCGGATATAGCCCCCGAAATTGCTTTCACAGGTGGCGAATGGATTCGGCAGCCCAAACAGCCCCTGGTGACTCATAAAAATTCAAGGAAAACAGAGTCGCTACCCACTCCAAAGAAGCCCTCGAAACTCTTTTCATAGGTGACGAATGGATTCGTGAGCCCCCACAGCCCCTGTTGACTCATAAACAGTCAAGGAAAACTGACTGGCTGCCAAGTCAAAAATGGCCCCCGAAACTCCTTTCACAGGTGACGAATGCATTCGTCACCCCACACAATCCCTTTTGACTCATAAATAGTCAAGGAAAACTGAGTCGCTGCCCACTCCGAAGAAGCCCTCGAAACTCTTTTAATAGGTGACGAATGAATTCGTCAGCCCCCACAGCCCCTGTTGACTCATAAATAGTAAAGGAAAACTGACTTGCTGTCCATTCAGATATAGCCCCCGGAACTCCTTTCACAAGTGACGAATGCATTCGTCACCCCACACAGCTCCTTTTGACTCATAAACAGTCAAGGAAAACTGAGTCGCTACCCACTCTTTTATAGGTGACGAATCGATTCGTCAGCCCCCACAACCCCTGTTGACTCAAAAACAGTCAAGGAAAACTGACTCGCTGCCCATTCCGATATAGCCCCGAAACTGCTTTCACAGGAGGCGAATGGATTCGGCAGCCTAAACAGCCCCTGGTGACTCATAAACAGTCTAGGAAAACTGAGTCGCTGCCCACTCAGAAGTAGCCCTCGAAACTCTTTTCACACGTGACGAATGGATTCGTCAGCCCCTGTTGACTCATAAACAGTCAAGGAAAACTAACTCGTTGCCGAGTCAAAAATTGCCCCGAAACCCCTTTTACAGGTGACGACTGCATTCGTCAGCCCACACATTCCATTTTGACTCATAAACAGTCAAGGAAAACTGAGTCGCTGCCCACTCCGAAGAACCCCTCGAAACTCTTTTCATAGGTGACGAATGGATTCGTCAGCCCCCACAGCCCCTGTTGACTCATAAACAGTCAAGGAAAACTGACTCGCTGCCATTCAGATATAGACCCCGAAACTGCCTTCACAGGTGGCGAATGGATTCGGCAGCCGAAACAGGCCCTGGTGACTCATAAACAGTCTAGGAAAACTGAGTCGTTGCCCAATCAGAAGTAGCCCTCGAAACTCTTTTCACATGTGACGAATGGATTCGTCAGCCCCTGTTGACTCATAAACAGTCAAGGAAAACTGACTCGTTGCCGAGTCAAAAATTACCCCCGAAACTCCTTTCACAGGTTACGACTGCATTCATCAGCCCACACATTCCCTTTTGACTCATAAACAGTCAAGGAAAACTGAGTCGCTGCCCACTTCGAAGAAGCCCTCGAAACTCTTTTCATAGGTGACGAATGGATTCGTCAGCCCCCACAGCCCCTGTTGACTCATAAACAGTCAAGGAAAACTGACTCGCTGCCCATTCAGATATAGCCCCCGAAACTACTTTCACAGGTGGCGAATGGATTCGGCAGCCCAAACAGCCCCTGTTGACTCCTAAAAAGTCAAGGAAAACAGAGTCGCTGCCCACTCCAAAGAAGCCATCGAAACACTTTTCACATGTGACGAATAGATTCGTAAGCCCCCACAGCCCTTGTTGACTCATAAAAAGTCAAGGAAAACTGACTTGTTGCCCATTCAGACATAGCCCCCGAAACTGCTTTCACAGGTGGCGAATGGATTTGGCAGCCCAAACAGCCCTTGGTGACTCATAAACAGTCTAGGAAAACTGAGTCGCTGCCCACTCAGAATTAGCCCTCGAAACTCTTTTCACACGTGATGAATGGATTCGTCAGCCCGTGTTGACTCATAAACAGTCATGGAAAACTGACTTGCTGCGGAGTCAAAAATGGCCCCCGAAACTCCTTTCACAGGTGACGAATGCATTCGTCACCCCACACAGCCCCTTTTGACTTATAAACAGTCAAGGAAAACTGAGTCGCTGCCCACTCCGAAGAAGCCCTCGAAACTCTTTTCATAGGTGACAAATGGATTCGTCAGCCCCCACAGCCCCTGTTGACTCATAAACAGTTAAGGAAAACTGACTCGCAGCCCATTCAGATATAGCCCCCGAAACTACTTTCACAGGTGGCGAATGGATTCGGCAGCCCAAACAGCCCCTGGTGACTCATAAAAAGTCAAGGAAAACAGAGTCGCTGCCCACTGCAAAGAAGCCCTCGAAACTCTTTTCATAGGTGACGAATGGATTCGTCAGCCCCCACAGCCCCTGTTGACTCATAAACAGTCAAGGAAAACTGACTCGCTGCCCATTCAAATATAGCCCCTGAAACTACTTTTACAAGTGGCGAATGGATTCGGCAGCCTAAACAGCCCCTGGTTACTCATAAACAGTCTAGGAAAATTGCGTCGATGCCCACTCAGAAGTAGCCCTCGCAACTCTTTTCACATGTGACAAATAAATTCCTCAGCCCCCCAGCCCCTATTGACTAAAAAAAAGTCACGGAAAACTGACTCGCTGCCCATTCAGATGTAGCCCCCTAAACTGCTTGCACAGGTGGCGAATGGATTCGGCAGCCCAAACAGCCCTTGGTGACTCATAAACAGTCTAGGAAAACTGAGTCGCTGCCCACTCAGAATTAGCCCTCGAAACTCTTTTCACACGTGACGAATGGATTCGTCAGCCCGTGTTGACTCATAAACAGTCAAGGAAAACTGACTCGTTGCCGAGTCAAAAATGGCCCCCGAAACTCCTTTCACTGGTGACCAATGCATTCGTCACCCCACACAGCCCCTTTTAACTCATAAACAGTCAAGGAAAACTGAGTCGCTGCCCACTCCAAAGAAGCCCTCGAAACTCTTTTCATAGGTGACGAATGGATTCGTCAGCCCCCACAGCCCCTGTTGACTCATAAACAGTCAAGGAAAACTGACTCGCTGCCCATTCAGATATAGCCCCCGAAACTCCTTTCACAAGTGACGAATGCGTTCGTCACCCCACACAGCCCCTGTTGACTCATAAACAGTAAAGGAAAACTGAGTCGGTCCCCTCACAAAAACGACCCCTAAAACTGTTTTCACAGGTGATGAATGGATTCGTCAGCCCACACAGCCCCTATTGACTCATAAACAGTCAAGGAAAACAGACTCGATGCCCATTCAGATATAGCCCCCGAACTGCTTTCACAGGTGGCGAATGGATTCGACAGCCCAAACAGCCCCTCGAGACTCATAAACAGTCTAGGAAAACGGAGTCGCCGCCAACTCAGAAGTAGACCTCGAAACTCTTTTCAGATGTGACAAATGCATTCGTCAGCCCCCACAGCCCCTGTTGACTCATCAATAGTGAAGGAAAACTGACTCCCTGCTCATTCAGATATAGCCCCCGAAACTGCTTTCACAGATGGCGAATGGATTCGGCAGCCCAAAGAGCCCCTGCTGACTCATAAATAGTTAGGAAAACTGAGTCGGTCCCCTCACAGAAACGACCGCTAAAATTGCTTTCACAGATGGCGAATGGATTCGGCAGCCAAACCGCCCCTGATGACTCATAAACAGTCTAGAAAAACTGATTCGCTGCCCACTCAGAAGTAGCCCTCGAAACTCTTTTCACATGTGACGAATGGATTCGTCAGCCCCCACAGCACCTGTTGACACATAAACAATCAAAGAAAACTGACTCGGTGCCCAGTTAAAAATAGCCCCCGGAACTCCTTGCATAGGTGACGAATGGATTCGTCTTCCCACACAGCCCCTTTTGACTCATAAACAGTCACCAAAAACTAAGTCGGTGCCCTTGCACAAAATGGCCCCTGAAACTGTTTTCACAGGTGATGAATGGATTCGTCTGCCCACACAGCTCCTGTTGAGTCATAAACAGTCAAGGAAAACTTACTCGCTGCCCATTCAGATATAGCCCCCGAAACTGCTTTCACATATGGCGAATGGATTCGGCAGCCCTAAGAGCCCCTCATGACTCATAAACAGTCACCAAAAAACTGAGTCGGTCCCCTCACAGAAACGGCCCCTCAAACTGTTTTCACAAGTGATGAATGGTTTCGTCAGCCCATACAGCCTCTGTTGACTCATAAATAGTCAAGGAAAACTGACTCGCTGCTCATTCAGATATAACCCCCGAAACTACTTTCACAGGTGGCGAATGGATTCGGCAGCCCAAAGAGCCCCTGTTGACTCATAAACAGTTAAGAAAACTGAGTCGGTCCCCTCACAGAAACGACCCCTAAAACTGTTTTCACAGGTGATGAATGGATTTGTCAGCCCACACAACCCCTATTGACTCATAAACAGTAAAGGAAAACAGACTCCCTGCCCATTTAGGTATAGCCCCCGAAACTGCTTTCACAGGTGGCGAATGGATTCGACAGCCCAAACAGCCCCTCGAGACTCATAAACAGTCTAGGAAAACTGAGTCGCCGCCAATTCAGAAGTAGACCTCGAAACTCTTTTCACATGTGACAAATGCATTCGTCAGCCCCCACAGCCCCTGTTGACTCATAAACAGTCAAGGAAAATTGACTCGCTGCCAATTCAGATATAGCCCCCCTAACTGCTTTCACAGATGGCGAATGGATTCGGCAGCCAAACCGCCCCTGATGACTCATAAACAGTCTAGAAAAACTGATTCGCTGCCCACTCAGAAGTAGCCCTCGAAACTCTTTTCACATGTGACGAATGGATTCGTCAGCCCCCACAGCACCTGTTGACACATAAACAATCAAAGAAAACTGACTCGGTGCCCAGTTAAAAATAGCCCCCGGAACTCCTTACACAGGTGACGAATGGATTCGTCTTCCCACACAGCCCCTTTTGACTCATAAACAGTCACCAAAAACTAAGTCGGTGCCCTTGCAGAAACAGCCCCTGAAATTGTTTTCACAGGTGATGAATGGATTCGTCTGCCCACATAGCTCTTGTTGAGTCATAAACAGTCAAGGAAAACTGACTCGCTGCTCATTCAGATATAGCCCCCGAAACTGCTTTCACATATGGCGAATGGATTCGGCAGCCCTAAGAGCCCCTCATGACTCATAAACAGTCACCAAAAACTGAGTCGGTCCCCTCACAGAAACGGCCCCTCAAACTGTTTTCACAAGTGACGAATGGTTTCGTCAGCCCATACAGCCTCTGTTGACTCATAAATAGTCGAGGAAAACTAACTCGTTGCTCATTCAGATATAGCCCCCGAAACTACTTTCACAGGTGGCGAGTGGATTCGGCAGCCCAAACCGCCCCTGTGACTCATAAACACTCTCGGGAAACTAAGTCCCTGCCCACTCATAAGTAGCCCTCGAAACTCTCTTCACATGTGACGAATGGATTCGTCAGCCCCCACAGCCCTGTGGACTCATAAATAGTCAAGGAAAACTGACTCGTTGCCCATTCAGATATAGCCCCCTAAACTGCTTTCACAGGTGGTGAATGGATTCGGTTGCCCAAATAGCCCCTGGTGACTCATAAACAGTCTAGGAAAACTGATTCGCTGCCCACTCAGAAGTAGCCCTTGAAACTCTTTTCACATGTGACGAATGGATTCGTCAGCCCCCACAGCACCTGTTGACACATAAACAATCAAAGAAAACTGGCTCGGTGCCCAGTTAAAAATAGCCCCCGGAACTCCTTGCACAGGTGACGAATGGATTCGTCTTCCCACACAGCCCTTTTGACTCATAAACAGTCACCAAAAACTAAGTCGGTGCCCTTGCAGAAACGACCCCTGAAACTGTTTTCACAGGTGATGAATGGATTCGTCTACCCACACAGCTCCTGTTGAGTCATAAACAGTCAAGGAAAACTGACTCGCTGCCCATTCAGATACAGCCCCCGAAACTACTTTCACAGATGGCGAATGGATTCGGCAGCCCTAAGAGCCCCTCATGACTCATAAACAGTCACCAAAAACTGAGTCGGTCCCCTCACAGAAACGGCCCCTCAAACTGTTTTCACAGGTGATGAATGGTTTTGTCAGCCCATACAGCCCCTGTTGACTCATAAACAGTCATGGAAAACTGACTCGCTGCTCATTCAGATATAGCCACCGAAACTGCTTTCACAGGTGGGGAATGGATTTGGCCGCCCAAACCGCCCCTAGTGACTCATAAACAGTCTAGGAAAACTGAGTCGCTGTCCACTCAGAAGTAACCCTCGAAACTCTTTTCACATATGACGAATGGATTCGTCAGCCCCCACAGCACCTATTGGCACATAAACAATCAAAGAAAACTGATTCGGTGCCCACTCAGAAGTAGCCCTTGAAACTCTTTTCACATGTGACGAATGGATTCGTCAGCCCCCACAGCACCTGTTGACACATAAACAATCAAAGAAAACTGGCTCGGTGCCCAGTTAAAAATAGCCCCCGGCACTCCTTGCACAGGTGACGAATGGATTCGTCTGCCCACATAGCCCCTTTTGACTCATAAACAGTCACAAAAAACTAAGTCGGTGCCCTTGCAGAAACGGCCCCTGAAACTGTTTTCATAGGTGATGAATGGATTCGTTTGCCCACACAGCTCCTGTTGAGTCATAAACAGTCAAGGAAAACTGATTCGCTGCCCATTCAGATATAGCCCCCGAAACAGCTTTCACATATGGCGAATGGATTCGGCAGCCCTAAGAGCCCCTCATGACTCATAAACAGTCACCAAAAACTGAGTCGGTCCCCTCACAGAAACGGCCCCTCAAACTATTTTCACAAGTGATGAATGGTTTCGTCAGCCCATACAGCCTCTGTTGACTCATAAATAGTCGAGGAAAACTGACTCGCTGCTCATTCAGATATAGCCCCCGAAACTGCTTTCACAGATGGCGAATGGATTCGGCAGCCCAAACCGCCCCTGGTGACTCATAAACAGTCTCGGGAAACTAAGTCACTGCCCACTCATAAGTAGCCCTCGAAACTCTCTTCACATGTGACGAATGGATTCGTCAGCCCCCACAGCCCCTGTGGACTCATAAATAGTCAAGGAAAACTGACTCGTTGCCTATTCAGATATAGCCCCCGAAACTGCTTTCACAGGTGGTGAATGGATTCGGTTGCCCAAACAGCCCCTGGTGACTCATAAACAGTCTAGGAAAACTGAGTCGCCGCCCACTCAAAAGTAGCCCTCGAAACTCTTTTCACATGTTACAAATGGATTCGTCAGCCCCCACAGCCCCAGTTGACTCATAAACAGTCAAGGAAAATTGACTCGCTGTAGAGTCAAAAATGGCCCCCGAAACTCCTTTCACAGGTGACGAATACATTCGTCAGCCCACACAGCCCCTTTTGACTCATAAACAGTCACCAAAAACTTTGTCGCTGCCCACTCCGAAAAAGCCCTCGAAACTCTTTTCAAAGGTGACGAATGGATTCGTCAGCCCCCACAGCCCCTGTAGACTCATAAACAATCAAATAAAACTGACTCGGTGCCTAGTTAAAAATAGCCCTCGGAATTCCTTGCACAGGTGACGAATGGATTCGTCAGCCCCCACAGCCCCTGTTAACTCATAAACAGTCAAGGAAAACTGACTCAATGTCCATTCAGATATAGCCCCCAAACTGCTTTCATAGGTGATGAATGGATTCGTCTGCCCACACAGGCCCTTTTGACTCATAAATAGTCACCAAAAACTAAGTCGGTGCCCTCATAGAAACGACCCCTGAAATTGCTTTCACAGGTGATGAATGGATTCGTCAGCCCGCACAGCCCCTGTTGACTCATAAACAGTCAAGGAAAACTGACTCGCTGCCCATTCAGATATAACCCCCGAAACTGCTTTCACAGGTGGCGAATGGATTCGGCAGCCCAAACAGCCCCTAGTGACTCATAAACAGTCTAGGAAAACTGAGTCGCCGCCCACTCAGAAGTAGCCCTCGAAACTCTTTTCACATGTGACAAATGGATTCGTCAGCCCCCACAGCCCCTATTGACTCATAAACAGTCAAGGAAAACTTCCTAGCTGCCCATTCAGATATAGCCCCCGAAACTGCTTTCACAGATGGCGAATGGTTTCGGCAGCCCAAAGACCCCATGATGACTCAAAAATAGTCTAGGAAAACTGAGTCGCTGCCCACTCAGAAGTAGCCCTCGAAACTCTTTTCACACGTGACGAATGGATTCGTCAGCCCCTATTGACTCATAAACAGTCAAGGAAAACTGACTCGCTGTTGAGTCAAAAATGGCCCCCGAACCTCCTTTCACAGGTGACGAATGCATTCGTCAGCCCAAACAGCCCCTTTTGACTCATAAACAGTCAAGGAAAACTGACTCGCTGCCCACTACGAAGAAGCCCTCGAAATCTTTTCACAGGTGGCGAATGGATTCGGCAGCCTAAACAGCCCTTGGTGACTCATAAACAGTTTAGGAAAACTGAGTCGCTGCCCACTCAGAAGTAGTCCTCGAAACTCTTTTCACATGTGACGAATGGATTCGTTAGCCCCCACAGCCCCTGTTGACTCATAAACAGTCAAGGAAAACTGACTCGCTGCCCATTCAGATGTAGCCCCCGGAACTCCTTTCACATGTGCCCACTCATAAGGAGTCACGAAAAACAGAGTCGCTGCCCTCTTAGAAATTGCCTCTAAAACTGCTTTCACAGGTGACGAATGGATTGTCAGCCCAAACAGCCCCTTTTGACTCATAAACAGTCAAGCAAAACTGACTCGCTGCCCACTACGAAGAAGCCCTCGAAACTCTTTTCAAAGATGACGAATGGATTCGTCAGCCCGCACAGCCCCTTTTGATTCATAAGGAGTCTTGAAAAACTGAGTCGCTGCCCTCTGAGAAATCGCCCCTGAACCTGCTTTCAAAGCTGACGAATGGATTCGTCAGCCCAAACAGGCCCTTTTGACTCATAAACAGTCAAGGAAAACTAGTCGAAGCCCACTCCGAAGAAGCCCTCGAAACTCTTTTCACAGGTGACGAATGGATTCGTCAGCCCGCACAGCCCTGTTGACTCATAAACAGTCAAAGAAAACTCACTCGCTGCCGAGTCAAAAATAGCCCCCAAACTCCTTGCACCGGTGACGAATGGATTCGTCTGCCCACACAGCTCCTTTTGACTCATAAATAGTCACGAAAAACAGAGTCGTTGCCCTCACAGAAATGGCCCCTGAAACTGCTTTCACAGGTGAGGAATGGATTCGTCAGTCCACACAGCCACTGTTGACTCATAAACAGTCAAGGAAAACTGTCTCGCTGCCCATTCGGATATAGCCCCCGAAACTGTTTTCACAGGAGGCGAATGGAATCGACAACCCAAACAGCCCCTGGTGACTCATAAACAGCCTAGGAAAACTGAGTCGCTGCCCACTCAGAAGTAGCCCACGAAACTCTTTTCACAGGTGACGAATGGATTCTTCAAGCCCCACAGCCCCTGTTGACTCATAAACAGTCAAAGAAGACTGACTCGCTGCCGAGTCAAAAATAGCCTCCGAAACTCCTTTCACAGGTGACGAATGGATTCGTCAGACCACACAGCCCCTTTTGACTCATAAACAGTCAAGAAAAACTAAGTCGTTCCCTCTCTGAAACAGCCATTGAAACTGCTATCACAGGTCATGAATGGATTCGTCAACCCACACAGCCAATGTTGACTCATAAACAGTCAAGGAAAACTGACTCGCTGCCCATTCAGATATAGCCCCCGAAACTGGTTTCACAGGTAACGAATGGATTCGGCAGCCCAAACAGCCCCTGTGATTCATAAACAGCCCAGGAAAACTGAGTCGCTGTCCACTCAGAAGTAGCCCTTGAAACTCTTTTCACAGGTGACGCATGGATTCGTCAAGCCCCACAGCCCCTATTGACTCATAAACAGTCAAAGAAAACTAACTCGCTGTCGAGTTAAAAATAGCCCCCAAAACTCCTTTCACCGGTGACGAATGGATTCGTCAGCCCACACAGCCTCTTTTGACTCATAAACAGTCATGGAAAACTTATTCGCTGCCCACTCAGAAGTAGCCCTCGAAACTCTTTTCACAGGCGACGAATGGATTCATCAAGCCCCACAGCCCCTGTTGACTCATAAACATTCAAAGAAAACTAACTCGCTGTCGAGTCAAAAATAGCCCCCAAAACTCCTTTCATAGGTGACGAATGGATTCGTCAGCCCACACAGCCCCCTTTGACTCATAAGGAGTAACGAAAAACTGAGTCGCTGCCCTCTTAGAAATTGCCTCTAAAACTGCTTTCACAGGTGACGAATGGATTCGTCAGCCCAAACAGCCCCTTTTGACTCATAAACAGTCAAGGAAAACTAAATCAAAGCCCACTCCGAAGAAGCCCTCGAAACTCTTTTCACAGGTGACGAATGGATTTGTCAGCCCGCACAGCCCCTGTTGACTCATAAACAGTCAAAGAAAATTGACTCGCTACCGAGCCAAAAATAGCCCCCGAAACTCCTTTCACAGGTGACGAATGAATTCGTCAGCCCCCAAAGCCCCTTTTGACTCATAAGGAGTCACGAAAAACTGAGTCGCTGCCCTCTTAGAAATCGCCCCTGAACTGCTTTCATAGGTGACGAATGGATTCGTCAGACCAAACAACCCCCATTGACTCATAAACAGTCACGAAAAACTGAGTCGGTGCCCTCTCAGAAACGGCCCATGAAACTGCTTTCACGGGTGATGAATGGATTTGTGAGCCCACACAGCCCCTGTTGACTCAGAAACAGTCAAGGAAAACTTAATTGCTGCCCACTCAAAAGTAGCCCTCGAAACTCTTTTCACAGGTGAGAATGGATTCGTCAAGCCCCACAGCCCTGTTGACTCATAAACAGTCAAAGAAAACTGACTCGCTGCCGAGTAAAAAATAGCCTCCGAAACTCCTTTCACATGTGACGAATGGATTCGTCAGCCCACACAGCCCCTTTTGACTCATAAGGAGTCACGAAAAACAGAGTCGCTGCCCTCTTAGAAAGTGCCTCTAAAACTGCTTTCAGAGGTGACGAATGGATTCGTCAGCCCAAACAGCCCCTTTTGACTCATAAACAGTCAAGGAAAACTGAGTCGAAGCCCACTCCGAAGAAGCCCTCGAAACTCTTTTCACAGGTGACGAATGGATTCGTCAGCCCCTGTTGACTCCTAAACAGTCAAGGAAAACTGACTCGCTGCCCATTCAGATATAGACCCCGAAACTGCTTTCACAGGAGACGAATGGATTCGCCAGCCCACATAGCCCCTTTTGATTCATAAGGAGTCACGAAAAACTGAGTCGCTGCCCTATTAGAAATTGCCTCTGAAACTGCTTTCACAGGTGACGAATGGATTCGTCAAGCCCCACAGCCCCTGTTGACTCATAAACAGTCAACGAAAACTGACTCGCTGCCGAGTCACAAATAGCCGCCGAAACTCCTTTCACAGGTGACGAATGGATTCGTCAGCCCACACAGCCCCTTTTGACTCATACGGAGTCACGAAAAACAGAGTCGCTGCCCTCTTAGAAAGTGCCTCTAAAACTGCTTTCAGAGGTGACGAATGGATTCGTCAGCCCAAACAGCCCCTTTTGACTCATAAACAGTCAAGGAAAACTGAGT
>Ga0325411_1006589_pt1 | contig 12739 bp, 5 predicted proteins | sample PopdelMetagenome_13_FD_206181 | JGI IMG/M metagenome (GOLD analysis project Ga0325411, IMG submission 206181) | Populus deltoides microbial communities from Bellville, Georgia, United States - Xylem-PdIQD-R4 | ecosystem: Host-associated > Plants > Phyllosphere > Stem > Wood/Secondary xylem... | reverse complement strand
AGAGAAGATGGGTAGAGTTAATAAAAGATTACGATTGTGTTATTGATTACCATCCTGGTAAGGCTAATGTAGTAGCCGATGCCTTGAGTAGGAAGGGAAAAACAGTGATGAATGATATGGAGCTTAATGAACAAGAAAGTATAGTTATTGAAGTACTTAAAAGCAAACAGTCTACTTAAAGGAGGATAGAGACTAGGGTTTCCTAGGATATAAAAAGAATGAGAGAAGGGGGGTAGCCAGCCAAGAAGAGAAAAATGCCCCCCTCCTCTAAGAAACCCGAAATCATGCATTCCTCCTTCTTTTTGATTAGTTGTTCAACAAACATGCAAGACTAAACTCTTTTTCTTGGTTGTAAGGACACGGAAACCTTCGGATTTCAAGAACTGTGAGATTTATTTTACCTTCTCTTTTCAGTTTATATGATGAATATGTTTGTTCTCCTATGCTTATTTTTCCTATGATTGTTTATTTTAATTGCTAGAGCGGGCTCTAAGTTATTATTGTAGACAATCTATTGCTAAGTTTGATATCAAAACCGGAGTTGTGGTATATGAACTTGTGAAGCAACTGATTTTAATAATTATGGCGGATCTACGTTATTAATGTTAAGAAGAGATAAATATTCAAAATATAAATTGAAGTTTCATTTCCATGATCAGTTCTGATTTCTGTAGGTGGATGTGTGCTTGCGACCAAGGTTTGTTCTTTTGATAATTTTCTGATTTTATTAAATTTCATTTAATAGTTTTCTGTTTTCTTTTGCTTTAGCCTAGATAACAATCAAACCCCCCCTCAAATTGCTTATCATCTAGCATAAAAATCTGACTTGAACCTTCCTCGTGGGGTCGACCCCTTACTTGCTCTATACTATCTTGTGTGTTGTGTTTTAAGCCAGTGTAATTACTTTGTGCGACCGCGACATCGCAACAATAAATTTAGTCTGAATCAAACACAGATTTCAAGAGATTTGCATTGGCTCTCCATGATACTTTATAGACATATCTAAGGGTGTGATCCACATTGACCAAGAGTTATTTCTTTTTAAACTTCCAGCCCATATCCATTCATCATAGCAAAACATATCCTAGAAAAACACTAACACCATAGCAATTATAAAGCAAACCAAACACCAAGCAGCTTACCTTAGGTAGGGCGTACTTGGGGTGCTAATACCTTCCCTTTACGCAACCAGACCCTTGCTTTAGAATCTCTGAAAGACCAGTCAGGTTTCCTTGTGACCAAAATATTAGGTGGCGACCCCTTTATTCACAAAAACAAATAAACCCAAAATTAAATGAAAGATCGCCATCAAACGCCGCGCGGGGGACGTGCGACAGAATGACAACTCCACTGGGGACTCTTGGACTAAGTTTGGTAATTGTTTTTTTTATTATGCTATGTATTGTTTTTTGTTTTATTATGAATGATACTTTGTTTCAAAGCTTTAGCATGCATCTGTACATTCTGTCATACATGGTCAAATTTGTCCGTTAGGAAAATAAGATTGCTTGTAAAAAAATAAGATTGCTTTAGCTTTTGCGTGTATTTTCAATTTTTTAGTCTAAAAAAAAGATTGCTTGTAATAACAAACGTCTTCATTTTCAATGTCAAATTTGTCCGTTACGAAAATCGTTGTGTTTGTCTTTAGGACTTACAAGCCATGAAACTTCTACTTCACTTGAATTAATTTTTAGTGATGTTTGGGGTCCTGCTCCTCTTTTTTCATCTGATAGTTTTCGCTATTTTGTTATTTTTATTGATGCGCATACAAAATATATATGGTATTACCCTCTTCTTGCAAAGTCTGATGTTTACTTTGTTTCTCATCAATTTCAAACTCTCGTTCAACGTCAATTTTCACTAAAAATTAAATATTTTCAAACTGATTAGGGTGGTGAATACCACAAGTTATCCTCTTTCTTTCAGACCATTGGTATTCATCATCGTCTAATTTTTCGTCACACTCATGAACAAAATGGAACAGTTGAATATTTTCATAGGCATATTGTGGAAACCGGACTTACTCTTTTAGGACAGTGTAAAGCACCATTAAGATTTTGGAATTATGCTTTTGAAACCTCAACTTATCTTATTAATTGAATGCCTACTTTGTCCTTGACAATAGATCTCCTTTTGATTGTCTTTTTCAACGGTCTCTAGATTATCATTTTTTTCCATTTCTGCGTCCCTATCATAATCATAAATTAGATTTTCATTCCTCTCCATGTGTGTTTTTAGGGTATAGCTCTTCTCATCTTTGTTATCGTTGTCTTGATATCGCATCTCGGCGCATTTATATCTCTCGTCATGTTCGTTTTTATGAACATCTTTTTCCTTTTGATAGATTTGAACATATTGCACAGTCCACCTCTCATTCCGCAAACCAATCCGACCTGCCCTTCTACCCACTGTTTTCACACTACTATGGATTGCACAGGATCCATAGTAGTGACGCCTCTACTGCAAGCTCTGCCTCTGCTTCTACTGGTGGGTTGAATCTAGTAGTTGATTTGTCTTCTTATTCATTGCAGCAGGATCCTTCTTTGCACTCACCTCTATTTGTATCGCTGCCCATGGTCAGTAGGCACCCTATGGTCCTTCATCCGCGGTAGCCGAAGACAACTAATTTGATTGTTTTTTCCGCCACTACTGCCACTCTTGTCACTCGGGTAATGTCTTCTTCTAACTCTGAACCCATTGCATTCTCTGATGTTGATGGGTATGAGGTTTGGCATGGTTCGTGATGAAATTCAGGCTTTGCGCTCTAACAACACTTGGTCTTTGCTTCCCTTTCATCCTTCGATGAATGTTATTGGTAGTCGGTGGGTGTAAAAGATAAAGCGATGTGTTGATGACAACATTGAGAGGTATAAGGCGAGCCTAGTTGCTAGAGATTTTAGTCAGCAAGAAGGCATTGATCACTCTAAAACTTTTAGTCTGGTTATTAAGCAGACGACCATCAGATTAGTCTTTTTAATTACATTTTTGCGTGATTGAAAGATCCATCAACTTGATATCCATAATGCTTTCCTCAGTGGCGTTATTGCCGAAGAAGTCTATATGAAACAACCTCTAGGTTTTGTTGACTCTACTCTTCCATCTCATGTGTGCTAGTTGCATAAGTCTCTGTATGGTTTAAAACAGGCACCGCGGGCATGGTATACTCGTCTGAGTGATTTTCTGCTCTCTATTAGCTTTCATGCTTCCAAGGTTGACACCTTCTTATTTATCTTGTTTGGTGGTACTAATATCTTCTATCTTCTTATTTATGTTGATGATATCCTGTTTACATGCAACAACTCTACTATGCTTCACCTTCTAATGCAGTTACTGAGCCCAGAGTTCAAGCTTTGTGACTTAGGTGCAATTCAAATATGAATGGTCAAGATTTGTTTTAAAAAAAGAAACTAGACGTTTGAGCATAGGCAGCCTAAAAATAAGCTCAAGCCCACATGTTCGAGTCTTTTTTATTTCTTCTTCAAATTAGACAGACAATGTGTCATACACCTAATTTTTTTAAAAAAGAATCAAATGACGTGTTGTTGTCCTGGCTAGATTTCACCTACTATAGAGGTGGGCGGAAAATCAAGGGTGTGTTTTTTTTTTTTATCTAAAAACCCATTTTCAACCCATCTTTATCTAAAAACATTGTTATAACCTCCTTCAAAAACCAATTTATCAATCCAAAAAATCTAAAAACAACAAGGGTCTTTAATTCGTATTATGGTCAAACCAAAGATTTCAGGTCAATCAAGTCAAGTCAACCTGGTCAGGTCAAAATCAGGTTAAAGAGTTAAAACCCTATTTGGTTTGCAATCTTTTTGCTAAAGGGTTTTTTTGGTTTAAGGGTGTGTTTTGCAAACACCCTCTTAGGCTTGTTTTGACAGTTTTATTACAAAGAAAAATAGATTTTTGCCAAAAAAAGTAAAAAAAATATTTTTTTTCTTGCGTATGGCCAAAAATACTTAAAATTACTTAAGTATTTTAAAAAAATCTAAAATACTTTGACAAGTTTTAGAAAGGGTGTTGCATGGATTTATAACAACTTTGTAATGTTCCCAAGGATTTTGGCCTACATTTAAAAAATATTAAAAATTTATTTTTGGCAAGAGAATATATTATTCACTTTTAATATAAAAATAATAACCTACAAAAGGGTTAATATCCAAAACATTATTAGGGATAATGATTTATTATTACTCATCTTTAATATAAGGATTAAAAAAACTTGTATGAGGTTAATATCTAAAATATTATTGGAAGTAATTGAACTCATTCACTCATAATATAATGATAAAAAACTGCAAGGAATTTTATCTGAAATATTATTTAAAATGACCTGATAGAAAAAAATTTCAAGTTTATCCTAGAAAAAAAACTTAATGATAATTGAGGACATTTCACCATTCCAGACCAAGTTCTTGACCTAGAAAACCAAAGTTTATTCATCGTAGCAAACCCACCATAATAGACTGATAGAAATGGAAACATCATCAGACCATAGCAAACAAGGATGGTACGACACCCTATATTCATTACATTCTAATCCTCAATTTCTAAAATTTATTTACATTCAAGTTACACTTGATTAATTTCTAACCAATGATTTTTATGTGTGTGACATATTAAGTTCCCTAATATGCTCAAATATAAATCACAATTCTAAATAAAATAGGAATAAATAAATTAATTTATTATCAATTTTACAATTGATTAATTTATATTTGAAAATCAAGTATAATGTCCAACAACCTGTTATGATTCCCCAAATAATAAGAAAGTCATAAAAATTTTAATTTAATTTAATTTTTTTGTGATCAGATTATTATTATCCTTTTATCAATAATGTTTCGATTTAGTTATTACAACTTAGAATGAGTATACTTTATCCCATCAAGTATGGCCTCACACCAATATGGTCATCGAAGTCCTTCAATTCCCCTTAGTAACAACATCAAGAGTAATTTTGAGTGCAATGAAAATAACCAGACAAAACCACCTATTCATTCAAGGAGCTTCCCAGCTTTTATTCATTCTGAAATTATTATTCATGATGACAAATCTGCAACACACGCTCCCATTATTGGATACACAGTAACAAGCACCACATGCTTAAAGTAAATCAAAGAGTGATGGAAACAACATAGATATTGTGATTTTATGTAGCTGAGGATCTTGAAAATCTTGATGGCGTAACGATGGACTTGACCTATTTGCAACACGTGGAGATAGGTGGCGTAACGATGGACTTGACCTCCCAGAGCTGGAAACACCCTTGAACAAAATCATAATAACCACCCCTCAGTGCTAGAGCTCCCTCTGCCATCCTTTCTTGAACATATGGGTATGTCTGTAAGTTTATCAGTGATAAATTCACAGCCTCCTGCATAACAGTGTTGCCTAAACTAATTAATATCACCAGCTTCATTTCAGCTATTGATTGATCACAAAGTTTTCAATAATAATTACCTTTTCACATTTATGGTTCTGTTCATGAGGTCGAAGATGCCCAAACTTAGCTTTGACCTTGGCCTTGGCAGGTAAACCGATTTTGACCCAATCATCTACGAAGTCACTGCACATAAATTCATGAAATAATTCATTTGAATTTCCATCATTAATCATCACTTCTCCACAACTCATTTTCTTAAAAAAAACAAGAAAACCTTACTTAGCAGTCGAACCATCCTCTGGGAGAGTCATAAGCCTCTCTATCCCACCACAGCGACTATGTCCAATGACCAAGATGTTTTCTACCTGTCAAACTCTCTTGTAGTTAGCAATCAGGAATTCCTCTAATAAAATTGATATATAAAGAAAGAAAAAAAAGTGTTCAGGAGTTTAAGATGAACGTAAATTTACCCCCAAAGTCGCCACAGCATATTCAATAGTTGCTCCAACTCCAGAGTATCTCAACTGTGTGCCAGACCACCATATCAGTTACATAATACATGCATGAATCATTGAGAATAAACGTAGATTAACTACTCATAAATAAGATTTCAGAATTCAGTTCTTGAGACCTGGTTAAATGCAGGAACCAGGTTGGCAATGTTGCGGACCATGAAGGCTTCACCAGGTTGGAAGTCCAGGACATGAGAAGGGCTAACCCGGGAATCAGAGCACGCGAAAACCAGAAACTGCATCATGGGATTATCTTAATAATCGTTTGATTTAATTATTGATTATACACCAAGAAATTAAACATCACCTTGGGGGACTGGCCTTCTGCAAGTTCACGGTACCACTCTGGATACTTGCTGCAAGAGTAAATATCCAAGGAATTAATAATCATAAAACCATATATATATAGCTATTGATCATTTGGTTGAGTTGCATTATCGTACTCAAATTTAGTGGTCTTGAAGCGATGAAACCCATCCAGAATTCTTCCGACTGGATCACAGTGATCATGGGGCCTTTTCCCTTGCAACTCACCAATCAGCTTCTCAATTTTTGCCTCAACCTCCTTGTTCAACTGGTTATCCTTTTCACTGCAAGCAAGATAATAATTATATATAACCCTCGCAGAAGTTTAGCCCTTGACAATCATCAGTTTTTGAACAACATTGGAGATTTAATTAGATATTTGTGTCAAACCAAACCAAGTAGGGTTACGGTTCATTTTTCAAGTGAGACAAACACTTTGGTAGTCATGTTTTTATTAACTTAGCTACCTGAACTTTTGGTTAAATTATAATTAATCCCTTCGCAAGTTTATTTGATCAACTACTTTTTACCTTTCTGACTTATTATCCAATTTTGTTCGAGGATTATACACACTTTTACTCTTAATTCAATCACCATAAAATGATTAGAAAGAACATTACTTATCAATTAGAAGCTTCTTCAATCCTTCAATAGCCCCTTCATGTGACAGATTACTCATGCCTGTATATCTACATGAAATCAAAATTAAAGAAACATTTTTATATTAAAGGAGCACTATTCAATCATAAAATAATGATAATATAAAAAGAATAATAACATATATAAAATTTTACAATTCATTCTCAATGCAATGCACACGATATTTGAATAGATATATCTAACAGAATTTTGTAAACGATTTCTTGAGACCAAACATAAAAAGTTCAAGGGTAAGTTACACAAAATGAGCGGGCGAAAAAAGAAGAAGAAGACGAAGACCTTTTGCTAGCTAGGAAATGGGAAGTTGTGGATTGAATATATATTGATATTCACTAGACAACTTGGGCACAATTTTGCAGCAAATTCAAGTTCTTATTTATAGTCAATGTGCGGCATACGTTTCACCGACTTCCAAAATGTTAATCTCCTCGGACGAGAGAATACTTGACAAAACAACCATTTGTTTACAAGTAAAATTTACAAACGTTTTACATACATTGATATTGACATCAGTTTATAATTTAAAAAACATAATTGAAAATGCTTGCGTGCATGTGAATGTACATTTCCTTGATCTTATCTTAATAATAGAATGAATAAATTAAAACCCTGTGGTCATCAATTCAGCTCTTGTGTATATAGGATGGGTTCATCTCATATATATTTACTGGAATTAGTTTTCAAATGCCAATTTAGCTAAAATAAACAAATAATTAATTATTAATTTACCATTTTGATTTTATTCATGTCATTCTAATGTTTATTATTATTTATTTTAAAAAGCTTTATGTAGTTTAATGGATGTGTTTTGTGCATAAAGACACAAAAAGTTGCATAACTTGTGACATATCAACATTATAGTGTTAGAAATATTTTAGGATGTAAATAAATAAGGAGTTGGTTTAAAGACATGACAACATTGTTTTTAAGGTGAATATTTGTCACATACATAGACAACACTTTCATGATTTAACTAACCCCTCTAAACATGTAAAAAAATGAGAAGATAAGACAAAGAAAAGAAAAATTATTTTTTTATTGTATATTTTTTGTTTTTTTGTGTAGTAACAAACATTAATAGATTTGAAAACATTATAACGAAACATTATGTCTTTTAATATTATGATTGTAAATGAAATTATATGACTGTTAATGAAATAATTATATATTTTATCTTAAATTGAATAACTGTTATTCAGTTTTATCTCAACAGTCACAAATATCAAAATTAATTATGAAAATTAAAGAAATTAAATAAAAAATGAATTAATTTTTTTGATATTTTAAGTTCTAAGTACAAGTGTCATCTTTTGATATTATAAATATCTATATAATAGCACTAAGAAGCTCACTAAAAAGTTTTTCTATCGTAATTTTCACTTAATTTACTATACAATAGAAATTTATACTTGTAAATATTTAGAAGAAAATGTTTCTTTTCAATTTAAAATCCATGAAAATAAATATCAAACATCAACAATCCCCCACAAGTTTATAATGAAGGTCAAGTGACATTAGTTTAAATTCGAAAATGAAGAATACAAACAAAATTGAAAATGCTTGCGTGCCTGGTTAGTTCACTAGGAATTATTATAAGCATGGGAACGTATGATCTCAATAATAGAATGAATAAATTAACACCCTATGGTTATCAATTCAGCTCTATGTATATGGGGTAACCTCATATTCAACCACCCCTCCCCCACGCCAGCGACCCCCAGAATAGTGGCAGCAGGTTGGGAACAAATTTAAGGTTACCCCAAAAAAAAAAGTCAAGGCTTGCAATTCTCTTTGTAAGTAATAACTTTATAAGCAATTACTTTATAGATAATAATCAAATAAATTTGTAATTTTCTTTGTAATTAGTAGAATTTTAATTTTAATTTTATAAATTAAAATTATCAAAAAGATATTTCATTATTCAGGAGTTCGAATTCGTGCATGTAATCATAATATGAATTACTCTATAAATATATGTATTTATTTATTAAGTTATTAAGTTTACTTTATATTCAAATTGTTTTAATTGTTTCATTACTTTTTCAGTTGAATTACTATTTGTGTGAAGTGGATTTTATCAGATTGATACTTATATAACTTTATAATACAAATTTAGAATTATGTAAGTAGATCTAGGACTATATCCAGAGTCAGTTAATCGAGAACTTTAGATTTCAAACCAGTTAACTTACTTTAATCTTAAGTCTGTGAAGTTCGCTTAACTGAGGCAGACATAAAAAAGTCTACATCAAACAATTGATGATCATATTTAATTTTTTTAGAATTATAGCATTGAAGAAATCAAAATTACCAGAATTAGTTTTTAGTTTTCAAAAACTAATATCTCAATTTTAGTTTTTAGTTAGATGATCTATTTACTGGAATTAGTTTTCAAATGTCAATTTAGCTAAAATAAGCAATTAATTAATTAATTTACCGGTTCGATTTTATTCATGTAATCCTAATGTTTATTATTATTTATTTTAAAAAGCTTTATGTAGTTTAACTGATGTGTTTTGTTAATAAAGACACAAAAAGTTGCGTAACTTGTGACAAATCAACATTATAGTGTTAGAACTATTTCAGGATAGAAACAAATAAGAAGTTGGCTTAAAGACATGAAAATACTATTTTTAAGGTGTTTATTTATCTCATACAGAAACAATACCTTTAGGATACAACTAATCCCTTTAAACTTATAAAAGAAAGAGAAGATAATACAAAGAAAATAAAATTTGTTTTTTTATTGATTTTTTTTTTGTGTAGGAAAAAGTTTTAATAGATTTGAAAACATTATAATAAAACATTATGTCTTTTAATATTATGATTGTAAATGAAATTATATGACTGTTGATAAAATAATTATATATTTTAAATTAAACTGAATAGTTGCTATTTAGTTTTATCTTAACAAACACAAATATCAAAATTAATTATGAAAATTAAAGAAATTAAATATAAAATAAATTAATTTCTCTGACATATTAAGTTTCAAGTGCAAGTGTCATCTTTTAATATTATTAATGTTTATATAATAGTATTAAGAAGCCTACTAAGAAAGTTTTTCCATCGTGACTTTCACTTAATTTATTATACAATAGAAATCCACATTATAAAAACTAAGAAGGAAATGTTTCTTTTCAATTTAAAATCCATGAAAATAAATATCAAATCTTAATAATCCCCCACAAATTTCTAATGAATGTCATGTGACATTAATTAAATTAAAAAATGAATAATACAAACAAAATTGAACATGCTTGCGTGCTTGGTTAGTTCACTAGGAATTATTATAAGCGTGGGAACGCATTATCTCAATAATAGAATGAATAAATTAACACCCTATGCTTATCAATTCAGCTCAGCTCTATGTATATGGGGTAACCTGATATTCAACCCCCCCTCCCCCACCCACGCCAGCCGCCCCCCTGTAAAAGAATAAGGATAAAGACAAAAGAAATATAATTTGTTTTTTTTTATTGTATTTTTTTTTGTTTTCTATGTAATAACAAGTTTTAATAAATTTAAAAAAATTATAATGAAACATTATGTCTTTTAATATTATGATCGTAAATGAAATTATATGACTGTTAATGAAACAATTATATATTTTAGATTAAACTGAATAGCTACTATTCAGTTTTGTCTCAACAGACACAAATGTCAAAATTAATTATGAAAATTAAAGAAATTAAATAAAAAATGAATTAATTTCTCTTACATATTAAATTCCAAGTGCAAGTGTCGTGTCATCTTTTAATATTATAAATGTCTATATAATAGCATTAGGAAGCCCACTAAGAAAGTCTTTCCATCGTGACTTTCACTTAATTTACTATACAATAGAAATCGATACTTATAAACACTTATGAGGAAGTGTTTCTCTTTGCAATTTAAAATCCATAAAAATAAATATCAAACATCAACAATCCTCTACAAGTTTATAATGAATATCATGTGACATTAGTTTAAATTAAAAAATGAAGAATACAAACAAAATTGAAAATGCTTGCATGCTTGGTTAGTTCACTAGGAATTATTATAAGCATAGGAACGTAATATATTAATTAGTTAAGGAGTCTTCTTGTTTGTTGATGGCTCGACTCCATGCCCCTCTCTGGATGATTTGTCCAGTACGATTTATGCTACCTCTGCTACCTTCAATTCTAGCCCTTCCCAAGCGTTTCTGACTTGGAAACAACAAAACCAGCTCATCCTTAGTGTTGTGATGTCCTCTCTCTCGATTGATGTTCTCCATCTTGTTGTTACTTATTTTTGAGCCCCACATACTGGAGATGGTGTGTATCCCTCTTGAACAAAATGCAGGAGTTTAGTTCATGGTTGATGAAAAATTGACAAAAGCAGAGAAGAAATGAATGTTTTTTGAACCCTGTTTTAGCTGTTTTCTACTCTCTTCATCCTTCCCCTTCGTTGCCGGAATCGTCAGGATTCTTAGATTAATTAGGAGTCTTTGTGATGCTAAACTTGTCCCTTCCTTATCTGGTCTTTAAATTTGGATAAATCCCTCAGAATTTGCACTAAAAAATCATTCTGCTGTTGTTACAATTCGGTTGTAAAACAAATTTTGTTCCAACTTAGACTTTGATTCTAATTTGGTTTCGTGCAATATCTGACCATCCCAACTATATTCTATCTTTTATGACATGTTAAAGAATATATTTGCACCATTATTGGGTCCTAGGGCCCACGGTTCTTATGTCAGACTCTCAATGATATGGGGATGCTCGACATTGTTAATTTTCCGAATGAGATCAAGAGATCTTTTTGACCAACTAGATTGCGGCCAGATTCTGTTCTTCAAAATGAATTTATCTCACTTTGAACCCTTCATGAAATTTGTAGTCCTATACGTTTAGATGAATTTGGGGTTTTGAATTGCCTAATTTTGATATCAGAAGCTCAAGATATTCCTTTTTGAATATCAAATGTGAAATCAGCGAATCCTGCCGCGAGAAAGGTTTAGGCACGAGTTCGCAAGTCTGATTCGAGGGATTACGGGCCACTGTGAATGACTTTTTTGGATCAAGGACTGAATTGAAAAGTGTCAAAATGAGGGATTTAATCGAAGATGAAATTAGAAGGAAATGGGCTGGTTTTTAAGAAGTTGAAGAGGGGGACTGGATCATTAGAAAATGACAGGAATTCTAACACGCCGGATAAAGAAATAAGACTTTGCAGCATGCACTCCTCCCCATCTGATTTCTTTCCTTTTCTCTGCAACTTCCTGCTAGTTTCTAGGATTCTCTCACTTGATTTTTGAGGGCTGCAGACCATGTTTTTTCTACCTCAGTCAAAAGAAAACAGTTGGTGCCTCACTGTGCCAGCTAATGAAGGAAAGAAAGGAGTTGTACCACCCTTTGATCGTTGGAAAGTAATTGCTGGAATCCTAGAATATGAATTATAATATTTCAGTTTCCTCATTTGCGTTATTCAATTGGAAATCAGCCGAGATTTGCATCCTAGATTAGTGTATTTTGTTTCCTAAATAGAGTTGTTGTTTAGGCTATATAAACCGCCTCTATTGGGAAAAGAAGGGTGGAAGAAAGAAAAAGATGGAAAGAGGGAGAGTGTAAGAGAGAAAAAAACAGAGAGAGGGAGAAACAGTGAGAAAGCATAGGGGAGAGAAGAGGAAAGAGAGGAGATAACACAGAAGGAAACACAAAGAAAGGCTAAATAAGGAGATAGGAACAGAAGAGTAAAGGAATAGAAACAAACTGAACGGCGAAGCAAAGAACACAGATAGCAGAGGAGGTTAGCACCACCATCGTCTTCATCTCTCCAGAACCAGGTATGTTCATTTCCATTCTCAGTCTCTAAAAATGATGCATGTTAGTGCATGAAAAACAAA
>Ga0325411_1006588_pt1 | contig 12740 bp, 3 predicted proteins | sample PopdelMetagenome_13_FD_206181 | JGI IMG/M metagenome (GOLD analysis project Ga0325411, IMG submission 206181) | Populus deltoides microbial communities from Bellville, Georgia, United States - Xylem-PdIQD-R4 | ecosystem: Host-associated > Plants > Phyllosphere > Stem > Wood/Secondary xylem... | reverse complement strand
ATAAAATTCACAGTAAATGATATATAAGAATTTCTAGAAATAATTCATCTCATAATATTTATTCACTGTAATTTTTACAACCTAATCAAATACTTTTTTTCTTCCTCACGCGATGGTTAACTTCTCATTTATCTTCAAAGCAGCGGAGAAGTCAAAAATCATTTTCAGCAAGCTAAATTAAGATTTTAATCATATACTTCAAAACTAGTCTAACAACCCAATATTCGTGTTCACTTATTAAACAAATTTCAAGAGTAATTAAATATTATCCTCCATGCTTCAGTACTATAATCAATGGAAATCTCCAAAGCTTTTATTTTTTTTACAAAAAAATCATAAAACCTAAAGCTTAACAAGGAGCATGAGTTATGAATAACAATAACAACAATATAGATAGTTAGAGCATCAAAAATTAAAAAAAAAATAAGAAAAGAAAGGCTTCTACGTCGTCAAAATAAATGAAAATGCATGGTTATGCAAAGTAGACTTTAGATGGGCAAACTGCAGAGAGATGTCAAATGAATTAGAAAGTCCATTAAACTACTTAAAGACATTTCAAGCCCACAAATATAAAAGAATGACTTCCCGTTGTTTGATGGGCCAAGATCTTGCCCTTTCACACATGGACGATCAAAATGGATTGTTCGTAGACCATCATTTTTTTTTTCTTTTTGACAGAAGCCGCAAGCATTAAAAAAAAACCCTACAGAAGAAGGTGTTTTCCGAGCAAAATTTGATTCGATCCGCAGCGTGGAAAGTGCTGAATAATATCGATAAAAACATTCATATCTCAAAATGTATTGAACTTGAAACCTCCAAACAAAAATTTCATATATTAATAGATGGGACGCCCCTTTAAGGATTTGATCACAATACTATTTGATTTTTAACCAAATCCTGTAGTTTACCTTCTGGGTTGGAGCTTAAACAATCATTAGTGTCATCTAAAACCATATCAAATATGATCCGAGGATTGGATTTTACTCACATTAGGGAAGAGAAGATTTGTGAGAAAAGATCACCATGCACATATGAGAAGTTGCAAGAGCTTCCATCTCTTTGGGCAAGCACATATGTGAAGCTTTCATTATATTTCAAGGACTATATGTTCAAGATTCAAACATTAATGGTGCTAGTTTCCCACTTTTTCTTCATTTCTCCGGTCTTCATGCTAGCTTTCATCATTAAGGTGGCAGGTAAAAGAATTACAGTGAATACCTCTTTTAAATACTATTTTTTAGACCTAATCTTTGTCCAATAAAGACTTAGAACATTAATTCTTATTCCATCTTTATACAAGAAAACAATCATTTCAGCACTAGAAAGATTTTAATTCATCTGTGAAGTAAATAGGAAAAGCTCCCAGCGGTATCAACATGGCTAATCAGCTCAAGATGTTTCCTAAGCCCATCAAGCATCCCTCGAATTTTGATCGTTTTAGCCCATAATCGCTAGATGCTATGTTATCTGAAAAATCGGTCTTCGATCTGCTTCGATCACAAAACTATTTCTTCTGTAAAAAGCATATTACCTCATTTTAACTGGACAATAATATACCTGTGTTCTTCCATTTATTTCTCAGAATCAACAGTAGTATATACAGCATCTAACTTTATAGTTGGATAATGTCATTTGGCGGCAATGTGTTTTTGTTTATTTCTTGAGAAAACATGATGGCATTGCTTGATTAGCTCTATGATTTGTATCCCATCACATGATTGAAGACGGAAGGGGAGAAAAAGGAAAAGGAAATGGAAAATGAACACGATAACAATATAGCCAAAAATGGAAAAACTAGCTCGATGTCATTCACTTTCTAACATGTTAGAACATCATTATCAGTTCTGATATGCTATATCTCTCTCTTCTGTACATGCATAGGTTATTATTAGTTAGTGAGATGAGACCCTAATGTGTAGCCCATTTGGTGCTTCAACTCTTGGAAATTTCATTAACGAGTCTCCTCCGACCTCTTCCCATCTGCAGGTAAGCAACAGGGCAGCCAGATCAGCAAATTAAGACCAGTTTGTTGCTCAAGGATAGATTTTTATTTGTGGGTTTCTGTAGTTACCTGTATCTAGTTACAAAATAATGAAGGAAAGTTGAAATCTCAGCTATTCCTAGCTCCTTTCCTGGACACTGCCTGGTACCTCCTCCAAAAATGAAGAGATAGTTTTGAGACTCCAAACTTTTGTCCTGCATTTACCAAACACAGATTAGTTTCGTTCCTTCAAGGAAATTGCTGATTTTTTAATTTTAGTTTCAGAAACAGGTACAGGAAGGAAAAATAAACAGAAAAAAACATGATAATTTAATAACCACTCACCAGCCATCTCCATGGGTTAAAGGACAATGGGTCAGGATATAAATATGGATCATAGTTTATCTCCCTTGTGTAAACGTAGATTCTCCATCCTTTTGGAATCACAAATCCTGAAAACAACAGAGAGTAAAGCTATTATTAGCCATAAATTATCCACATTCAGCATGATAAGCAAATAATTTAGAACCTAATGTTTCTTTCTTGATGAACATTAAAGCAAGCCCACCAGCATAAAGAAAAGAAAAAGAAAAAGAAAAACCCGTCAGCTAAAGATTGATTTAGTTTCACATATTTTACTATATTAAAGAATTCCTTTCAACAAAAAGCTCCTTTTCTTGTCAAAAATAATTTAAACATGATTTTGGGTCACCAAGAGAATGGCCTAGCTGGATTGGTAGGTATTCCATGTAAATCATAAGAGTTGTAGGCCCACAAAGGGAGATGATCTTATTCTCATGATTATCTTTTTTATTAACAAAGATCTAAAAGCACAGCTGCTGCTAGCTTTAAAACAGCTTCTTGAGCCCTTAAAAACAATAGAGTTTAATTTATTTTTCTGGGTTCTTCAGGGTATCCTAAACTATACTATTGCTCAAGACTAATTCCTTGAGATTCTGCTCGAGATCACTTGCTTTATTGTTCTATATAAAAAAAGTAAAAATAAAATAAATAACGCTCACTATTTAGTTCCATTTCTTTAGTAGTCTTCCTCAAAACCCCATTTACTATTGTAGCCAATCTTGAGGTCTCAAAAATCACCTGCATGAGATGAAACAGAATAAATGATCAAATTAAGCTCAAATAAAGGCAGTAGATAATCGAGAAGTAAATTTTTTCACTCACGGCACGAGTAAAACGCATCGATTTAAGGTCATTTAAATCGATTGGATCCTCAGGCCTTTTCTTTTCTCTAATTGCCACATGCTCTTTCTACACAGAGATGAAGCATTCAGTCAAGAACACAGGAATGTTACAAAAATGTACAAACACTTGAAACCGTTAAGTGTTTCATCATTTTGTTTATTGTCTAGACTTACTCTTAGCTCCTGAAGAACTCTTGGGTGATCATGCAGATACTTGACTGCCATCATTGAAGTGGTCGAAACCGTTTCGTAGCCAGAGTACAAAATTGTGATTATTTGATCAATTATCTCTTCATCTGTCAGTTTAAATTTGTTTTCTTCAGTTCTCATAAGTCGACCAAGCATGTCCTGGTGGTATAATTTCGATGCCCTCCTCCCGTCTATTAGCTGCCTTAACATGCGTACAATATTTTTTCTTGCCTGCATGACATAGTGAAATAGATACAGTGAGAAAGACTTGACTAAAAACTAGACATAGAAATGTTCTATCTTCTTAGAAAATCAATTACCTGGACTCCTTGTCGATAATTTGTGCCAGGAAGGTCAATTGGCAATGACAAAGTGCCTAAAACCAGCCTGAAAAACTCAGGCATGAATGCTTGAGATATTGAGCAAGAATCAGTGCCAGCAATTTGCTTAAGTGCAGAGAGGAGTGCCATCTGCATAAAATAATGGTGCAGAATGTACATTATTATTAATCCAGGGAAACTTAAGTTGAAGGGCTTCATTAAATTCTGATGTATGGCATGATGGTAGGTACCTCCTTAGTCATTTGTTGAATGTCAATAATTTTGGTATCCCAGTAGCTGAGGTGGGTTCTCATGAACTCATCAATTGTTGGCAAAAGTTGTTCTCTGATCATGGTAGGGCTAATGAGGGATAATAATGCCCCTCTCATGTACTTGTGAGTGGAGCCATGAACTGCTGCAATGTTGCGATTGCCTAAGATATCCAGCATGGACTGAGGGTAACCAGGAACAAGGCCCTTTCCCTCGTTCATTAGGATGTATCGATTGAGCTCTGGATCCATGGACACGATGGTAGGACACCCCAGAATGTGGGATTTGAAAATACTCCCATACCTGCAATTTTAAAGAGACAAAGGTTACCTGCTGATAAAAGCTATCCATTTATCAAGAATGTTACGTTTGAGTTAAATTTACAAGAAAACCCACACACAACTGTTCTAACTAACAGCCATAACTTCATTAAGAGATTGGCCTTAGCTGTATGGGTATCTTTTGTGGGTTAGCAGGGACCAATCCTCACCCAAAAGGAAAAAGAAGGTACAAGTCCTTTTTCTTTTGTTTTTGATTGAAATGGAAAGAGAAAAAAAGAAAGATGACTTTAGAAGCAATTGTCAGCTAACCATAAACAAGAAAATAAGCAGGGATACAAATAAATGAGGTGAAAAGCTTAAACCAAGAATTCACTTGAAAGTAATATATCAACAGTTGACACACCGAATGAACAAGAGCTAGGAACACAACTCCTTCCAATCTGCGAGCATGCATCAGAAATAATACTGGCTAGAACACAAGCAGAGAAAAAACACACAATAACATCATCAACATAATGAATTAAGATTCATGCAAACAATCACCTTGCTCTCTGATTCTTCATGAAGTTTGGACCTTGCTTTAGAAACTCAGTGGTCTCTCCAAAGACTGGCCATCCCATAGTACCTGGAGGCAACCCTTTCTTCCTATATCTCACCTCGTTCAACCTCAACAAAGCAGAGGAGATACAGAACAAAAAGAGAACTGCCACAAGAACCATCAAGAGAACTGCCATTGATGCTTCCAAGGAAGAAAAACAGCTCCAAGCCCACCTCGGAAAGAGCTGCTAGTGTTATCGAAATGCTCTAATTTGAGCTTGCCAGGAGGAATGCACACACATATATATAGGCCTTTAAACTATAAGCCTTTAAACTATAAGCAAAATGCAAAGACCCTAGAAGCAAAGGGACCCTACTCTCTATAACCACAGGTAATAAAAGCACTTCACAGGAAATTAAAAGAAGAACAATATTTTAACTGAAAACTTTTAACTGAGCCAACTACTTGACTCAAAAAAGACTTGGAACGCAATTCTTTCAAGAATCAAGGCATGAATGTCTGTATTATCAGAAGTTCCATTTAAAAATACAACAATTTGTGGATGGGGAGAATTCTTTATGATGGGTTGTTGATGTTTTCGAGAAATGATTGGGGCACACTATATATTGGTTTATATGGTAGAAGTATAAAAACTAGCCTTGCTAGAGAGGAAAGGACGTAACTACTGAGTTAAAAAGGGGCGATATATATAGAGCCATATGCACCCATTGGACCCAAAAGAAAAGCCATTGCCCTTCACATGTCTGTCAACAAGATCTGCATAAAATGGAATTACAAAAACCACTAGAGGACAGGCTCTTGGAAACTGCATAAAAAGAAAAGCCATTGGTTTTGTGAATAAGTGGGGAGAGAGAAAGTTTGTTTTCCGTAGTTTTTGTGGTTCCATTCTAACTGCAAGTTTCAAACTTAGACTGCGCCTTCAAGCAGGGTGAAGCTGTGAACAGTAATTCCATGAATACCATCAAACTGTGCAGTTGACTTTACTTGGACAGCATTATCCTCCAGACTTCTAATAAATTTGTAATGCTCAAGGTGCCCATTTATTCTTTATCCGAGTATGATTTAAAAAAAAATAATTCTTTTATAAACACATTAGTTTGAACATGGTTGTTTAAGATCTAGCCGGGTAAAACATTAGGGCTCTACAGGAGAAATAGAAGATTAGGGTGCATCGTTTCAAAAATATTTTAAAAAAAATTTAAAATTTTTTATATATTTAAAATTCATATTTTTTTTTATTTTCAGATCATTTTGATGTGTTGATATTAAAAATAATTTTTAAAAAATAAAAAAAATATTATTTTGATATATTTTCAAGCAAAAAATACTTTAAAAAACAACCGCGATCACATTAGCAAATACCTCCTAACTAGATGACTAGAGTAATAAGCTGCCCGTTAAAGCTTAATTTATAGAATATAAATAAAATATTCAAGTGATGTGGAATTATTTGGCATTCTCGTTAAACTCGGTTAGTAGATTAAACTTGAAAAATTTTCAACTTCATTTCTTTTCTAATTTAAATTTTAAATTAAATTGTGTGAAAATTATATTAATGTGACTTAGTCAATTTCATATGTAAAAATGAAAAAAAAAACATCAAAAGAAAAAAACAAATGACCAAAAAGAAAGATAAAAAAAAAAATTTAGGTGCAAGGGTCCAATTACAGTCGGGACTATTGGTAAAATCATGATTTGATTTTACAAAAAAATATCTCAATATGATATTTTTTAAAAAACATTAAGATGAGATATATTAGAATGACTCAGATCAACCGTGAATAACTCGTCAAAACTATGACTTGGGTTATGGACTTTACTGGATTCAATAATATTTTTTTATTTAAATAAATATTAATAAAATATAAAGATTAATTTAAAATAAATTAAATATCAAATAATAAAATTTTAAAAAAAAACTAGGTTAGGCACGCGGGTCTGAATGACTCAGCGTGCCTAAGCCATAAAAAAGCCTAAACACTTGGGATTGAGGTAGGCCCGTGCTTAGGCCATACATTTTTTTTCCCTTTTGAAGGGGTGGATGACTTTTATTTTTTATTTTTTTAAAAAAGTAATAAACAATGTGTTGCATGCTGAGTTAAAGTCCCAGATTCCAACTACCATTATAGTGGCTAAAAATATAAGTGTAAGGGTTTTTTGGGTAGAAAATTTATTTTCAAGTCATTTTCACCTTGAAACACCTCTAAAACATCCAAAAAAAAAACCTCTTCAAACCACATAATAATCCTAAAACACTTAAAAAAAAAATCAACAAAATAAAAAATCTCTAAACTAAGCTCGATCTCCTTTTTAAGGATTGTTAGAGAAAATTCACCACCATCAAACTTTCATCATCGAAAAGAACTCATTGACACTAAAAACAACGGGTTTTTTCGTCGAAAAACGATCTAACCAATAACTTTCTATCTCCTTTCTGTTTTAAAAAAACTTTCTCTTTCTTCTCTCAAAACCAAGGACTGAGAAATAAAAAAATAAATTTTTGAATCAAATATTTTTTTTTGATGATGTGTGATTTGGTACATATTTTTTCTTAGTGTTTTACATTTTAGTTATTTGTCTTTTAACTTAGTGTATATATCATAATTTCAAACCTAATTCTATCTAATTAGGCCCGAGAAAAACTCAATTGAAAGAAAAAAAAAGTTCAAAAAATTTATTTGCTTAACTATTTATATAAAGAGTGAAAGTGTAAATTTCTTTTTAATAAAGTTTTATTAAACACTAATACTTTTAGAAATCATAATCAAAAAATAAAAATACAAGTATAATAAGGCTAAACAAAGCTTTACCTTTCTCCAAAAGGGAAAAGAAAAAAAATCCAACTTTTTTCCAAATTAATTTGAAAATAGCTACAATGATTGATCAATGGTTGGACCTTCGCTGCATAATGGGATAAAATGCATGGTTTTATGCTAATCACATGAAGTGGATATAACATATAATTGGAGCCTTTGGAGTTTTCCTGCCTTTAATTGGCAAATATTTCGCTTCATTCCATGCTTTTTTCATTACCTTTTAAGCTTCTCAAATTCGACAAAGATTGTCATGAGCATTGAGCAAGCCACCATCGATTGCCAAGATTTTGCTTTGTAGCGAAATTAGTGGGATTTGTAAGATTGACCGTTGATTAATCACTTTTTATTGTTTTCTTACATAGAAAATAAAACAGTCTTATCAATTCTCAGAAAATATTTGTTAACAATCATTCACAGTTCCGAATCAATATTAATTTCCTTGTTTTGTCTTAACTTAACATAATTGATGCTCATATTATCAGAGTATGTTATGTATGGGTAGTCTCTTCTCATGATCATCGAACCGCACAATTCCATTGTTTTTTTTTTTATCACAATGTTTGGTTTAACTAATTGTAATTTGCATGAACATGAATATCAAAGGAAAAATAACTTTGATTCTATAAGTTTTGTAAACTTGGCAGAGTATAAAACAATCTAAATATAGATTACTTGTAGTTGATTGAAAATTCTAAACATTAGTTTAATACAAAATAAGAAGATTGGAAAAAAAAAGGAGAACAAGGCAAACAAGTTATTACTTGGTGTGCAAAACATCTCTCATAAATCTATTTTTTATATTGATTTTTATATAACCAAAATTGATTAATAATTAATTTTGATAATTGCTGAAATTAATTATTGCTGCTTTCCCTTAATTACCTGTTATAAAAAAATAAAACCTGATAATTTATCTCAATAAAAATCAAAAGTTTTCCCTTTGAAAACAAACTATATAGGTAGATTTATTGTTCAAATAATTTATTCATGCATCGTATAGTAAGTCCAAACCCTAGCATAGGTCCATGCCTAATTCTATGCCTTATCGAGTGAGCGAGCATGTATGGATCAAGCCAAAAGCTCATTTAGCCTAAGGTCTCTCCCCTTAAAAATCTTGATGCTCTACATGTCCAACTTTAACTCTTTTATAAAAAACATAAGCATATGCCTATGCCTGAGCCCATCCTAACTCGAGCAAAGCGAGTGTGTATGTGGCTTAAGCCCAAAACCCACTTGACCTAGGGTCTATCCTCTTTAAAAGCTTTGGTACTCTACGAGTCTAATTTTAACTCTTAAGTTTCTACTGTGTAAGCTAAAAGAAAATCATGTTTTCTTTTAATATGAGATTAAAGGGTTTGGGTATGAAAAACATATTAACTAAAGATTATTTGAGATCAATTTTTCACTCACCTATAATTTATTTTAAACATATAAATACTCCTTGTTAAAGTACTTTTGTTAGAAAATAACTTTCAATAAAATCTTAATCTAGACAGTGAGTGAATCTCTTATTTAATTTAGTTTCAAATGTGTTTATTAACCATGTTTAAAAATGAATTCCAAGATCTATAACCCGTTGCAAGCATTGGCGTGGCCTTAAGATGACCTTAAGTGGTTCTAAAGTGGTTATAGGGTTTAACCATAAGAGCCTTGAAGTTGTCTTATTAACAAACTTATCAGCATGGTCCCAGGTTGAACCCTCGATACTTTAGATCCATTATTAGGATGTATAACCATGACACTTGAGTCAGATCTAAATCAAGATTTAACACCTTGAACTTGATCCCATTCTAGAAACTCGAGTGCTCCAAACCTAGTGATAAACCGAACATTAATGCTCAAATCTCGATATTAGACCACTCCTCATGTCTCAAAACCTAGTCCTTATCAAATCCCAAGTTTCTTGAACCTATTATTGACTTTAACCTTGGGTGCCCTAGATTGTGGCTGAGATCGGATTTAAAGTGCATCGAGCCTAATCTTGGACGACATTCTAACACTGATGATCATATTCTAGGTTAAAATCTTAGATCTTAAATTATAGTACCAGGAAGACCCTTATTGACCCAAATCTTGTTGTAAGTTAGAACCTTATACCCAAAATCTTGGTTCTTAGGTAGAAACCTTGGTTCCTCAATCTTAGTCGTGCTTCAATTCCTCTAACCTAGTTTGAGAAGATTAAGACATTCTCACACACCTAGAATTATTTACTCAACTAAAAAGACTAGGATAAAACCTAGCTAGTTCAATTCATTTTTATTGTTATCGAGTCCTTTTAACTTTTCTATTTCAATTTTATTTTTCAATATTACATTGATTGTGAATTGGCCTTTATAATTTTTTTGTTTTATTTTCTCCGAGGTTATTACAGTCTTAAACAAACATCATATTATTTGGTTGGTTCTTAATTTTATGAGCATCTATTTTTTTGTATAGATTAGTTAAAAAAAAAAATAAAGTTCTTCAACTTAGTGGAGTCCATGATCTGAATTGCGGGTTTGGTAGGTTAAGCCACAAAATCCAAGTTGATTCAATATATCTCTGTCTTAATACTAAAAAAGACATCATCTTGAAAACTTTTTTAAAGTCTAACCATGTTTTTGTATCATTCATTCAGGTTGCTTTTTGAGCCTCCAAATTGACTAAGTCATATCGGAAAAACTTTTAGTAGGTTAATCTTAAACTCACGTTAGGTAAAGAGTTGGATCGAGAGGTTTCAAGGTTAATCAGCTGGGTCGAACCCTTTTTTTTTCCTTTTAATTGAATCATTTTTGGCGTTTTCTTTTCAATTTATCCTTTAAATTATGGTTGATTTTGAATTGATCTTCATAAATTATTTCAGTTTGAAAACTCCTAAAAACTGTTTGTTTTAAAAATCCTTGAAAATAATAATTAAATAGCATTAATAAAGAGAGTGGACATAGGGACCATATTTAATTAGGAATCCATACTGATATGTTAGTTAAAAATAACGATATGATTAACAAAAATAAAATAAAAACAACATTGCATTAATGAAGAGAGCGGACAAACGGACCTTGCATATTTAATTAGTTATGAGCCCTTAATAAAAAGATTTGGTTAAAAAATTTCAAGCATTTGATAATTTTGATCAATTCAACTCAATTAAAAAGTTTTACTAGAAAAAAATAAATATTTTGAGAAAGTTCAGAACTAAAAATGTTACTTTTTTCAAAATAGTAAAAACTCTAAAAAAAAATTTAGAATAAAAAAATAATATTATAATTTAAAAAATAAAATTTTGAGTAATTTTAAGGGTGAAAAAACCTAAATATGTTCAATAAGAAAATTCATAATTTCTCAGTAAGAATTCTTTTGAAAATTTTAAATAAAATTAAAAAAAATAAAAATGTTAATAAATAACAAATTTTAAAGTAAAGTTAAAAATATTTATTAAAAAAAACGTTTCTTGAAAATTTCAAGAAATTTGAATGCTTGAGAATTTTTGAATTTTTTTATAACTTAAACATTGAGTTTCTTTTAATATTTTTTCAAAAACATAGATTTTTTTTTCAAACCTTTGCTTTATTTCTTATATGTTTTTCAATATTTTAATGCTAAAGTTTATTGGAATCTTTTTTATTTAATATTTGTTTCGAAAATTAATTCTCAATAATTCCCAAAACTTTTTTAAGAAATATTAATGCTTTTATTCCGAAGTTTTAATTGGTATTCATATTTAAGTTTGTATCAAACTAGTCTCATTAAGCTAAATTGATGAAATTTTGCGAAGGAAGATAAAACTTGATCAAATATTTCTCCAAGGATAAGAAAACAAAACAAACTATTCAAACTTTAATTTTTTTAATAAAAAATAATACAAATCAGCACTTGGTCTTTTATGTAAAAGAAAAGGTAGTAAAATGGTCATATTCATCACAAAAAAAGGAAAAAGAAAAAAGAAAACGACTCGCAAAGACAATCATAATTTTTTTTTTACTAATTAAGTTATTTTCAAAGTAAAATAATAAAAAAAGAATTTTATTTCTAAATACATATAATTAACACTCTATATAGTTTTTAAATTTTATTTTATTCACTAGCTTACTTGATTTGGTGAAATAGTCTTAATTCCACTTGATACAATACCTTCCAAAATACATCACCTACTAATCTAAAAAAAAAATACATGATGTGCTTTTTTTTTAAAAAAAAATAATTAGATGTGAATGACAGGTTATTAGCCCCTTAACAAATAATAAAAATAAATAAACCAGCATAGTAGACGAGGCCGACATTTTTTTTAAGCCTAGGCGCACTAGGCCACTTATGCTAAGCATGTTCGACTTGGCTTATTTTTGTGGGTCCATTGATTTTCTTGTCTTCTTCTTCTTCTTCTATTCTCATTCTTTAATGTTTGGGTTTTTATTAATTTTTTTATTGGTTGTTTTTTTCTAGTTTTTACAAATTTTTATGATATCTTTTTCATAAGATATTGTTAATTTTTACTTAGTTTATGAATATGCTTTCAATGTTTTTGCTAATCTTAGGAAGAATTTGTTTGTGTAGCCATACTTATTTTTTTTCCTCTCTCTTTATTTTATTAAGTCACTCTCCTATTCATTTTTTAATTATTGTTTTATTTAAGAAAACATTGGTTCTAAAAAATAATATTATTAAATACAAGCAAGTTTGTAACTTGTGTTTCGAGGTCACATATCTATATCCACATTTATCTTTCAACTTGTTAATTTATTCTTTGATATCATTTGGTTTTTACTTGCTTTTTATAAAAAATGATAGCATTTTATATGAATGTGTGCAATCTTGTATGATATTTTTTTTCTTTGATTTTTTTAATTGATTTCATGCATGTCTATATCTATCATCATTTCAATAGATAATTTGTTTTCCAATAAATCAAGTCATTAAATACTACTAGGTAAATGACTGATGTTGCGAAGTTGAATATCTGGATCTACATCTATTTCTTGATTTTTTAGTTTAGTCTTCAATTATCATTAACAACTTTTTTTTACATTTATTGACACGGATGGTTTTCGATTTATTTAATTAGATACATGTATAAGCCTTTTGCTTTACAGTTACAATTTTTTATCTGAAAAAGGTGTTGAAAAAGATTGCATATTTTTTTTCT
>Ga0325411_1006586_pt1 | contig 12741 bp, 7 predicted proteins | sample PopdelMetagenome_13_FD_206181 | JGI IMG/M metagenome (GOLD analysis project Ga0325411, IMG submission 206181) | Populus deltoides microbial communities from Bellville, Georgia, United States - Xylem-PdIQD-R4 | ecosystem: Host-associated > Plants > Phyllosphere > Stem > Wood/Secondary xylem... | reverse complement strand
TTTCTATAAATAAATTACAAAAACAATTATATATATATATATATATATATATATATATATATATATATATATATATATATATGATAACTATGAACCCTAACTAGTCTTTAAAGGTTGTAGGTCATATTGTGAGAAAATACAATAAATAACAGAAACAAAATATAACTTGAGGCATGTACAAACATTGTCCTTAAGGATATTTCTTCAACACAAGGCTATCCTCTAAGATTCAACAAGTTCCTCCTCTAAAATGAGAGTTATACAAACAACCAGACCAAGATCAAAAGGAAATACCATCAAGCCTTGCAAACACAGAAAAATAATACTATAGTTTTTTCCAGCACTCTTTGGCTGTAAGAGTGCTTGGTATTTATAAGTTGCTAACATGTAACAGTTAGACAGAAAATAAATTAGAAAATTAAAGAGTTGTTACAACAATTAAAAAAATAAAAGAGTTGTTAGGGAATTAGAGAGTTGGAACTGTTAAAAAAGTTTTAAATAAAAGAATTGTTAAGATTTTATGACTGTTAGAAAATTAATTTCAACTGTTTAAATTTTTTTTGTTTCATTAGAGAAAAAGTTCAAAAAGTATAAATGTTGCCTTACGCGTGGGGAGGGGGGAATCAAAGGTTTTTCTCATGTCGGCTGTCGTACCCTCTCGAGAGCTCGACGTCGCGACGACCCTTCCTGGTAGCAGGGATTGATGTTGGGGTCTTTGTTTTGTGAAAAAAGGGGGTCGCCACCTAGTATTATGGTCACTAGAAAACCTAACTGGTCTTTCAGAGATTCTAAGGCAAGGGACTGGTTGCGTATAGGGAAGGTTTTAGCACCCCTAGTACGCCCTACCTAAGGTAAGCTGCTTGGTGTTTGGTTTGCCTATAATTGCTATGGTGTTGATGTTCTCTAATCCCGTCAGTTTCCTAGGATAAGTCTGCTATGATGCACGAACTTGGGTTCGAAGTCTAAGGGAAAGAACCCTTAGCCAATATAGATCATACCTTTAGATATGTCTATAGAGTGCCAAAGAGAAACGGCGCAGATCTCTTAAAGTCTATGTTTGTTTTGAAATAAATTTAGAAATTTTGAATTTAGAGATAGCTAAGATAGAAATCTAAGGAGATTCAATGTGCTTAAAAGTTCATTTTTCCCTTAGTATTTCAAGTGTTCGCGACTCGTAAATCACAAGGAAGAAAAACAAGAAAGACTAAGTTAGAAATCTAAGGAAATTCAAGATGCTTTAAAAACCTATTTTTGCCTTAGTATTTCATATTTTCATGACTCATAAATTGTGGAATCAAAATTTGAAATGTCCCCAATTATAATTGGGGCTTCTTTCAAGGATCGCAATTAGATTGTTATAAATAAAATTTTAGGCATAAATCTACCCTTATGTTAAAAATAAACAAGTTGTATTCCTATTAACAATATTTTGGACATTTACCTTTCATAAGTTTATTTGTCATTATATTATTAGAGGATAATGACTTGTTATTTCTAGAAAAATATTTTTTGATATTTACCCTTTGGGGTTTCTTTATCTAAACATTCATAGTGAATACTAACAAATTATTCCTAATAATATTTTGGATATTAACCCCTTTTGGGATTTCTTTATCCAAATATTAATAATGAATAATAACAAATTATTCCTAATAATATTTTGGATATTTACCCCCTTGGGATTTCTTTATCCAAACATTTATAGTGAATAATAACAAATTATTCCTAATAATATTTTGGATATTTACCCCATTGGGATTTCTTTATCCAAACATTAATAGTGAATAATAACAAATTATTCCTAGTAATATTTTGGATATTTGCCCCTATGGGATTTTTTAGCCAAACATTAATAGTGAATAAAGATGAATTCCCAAAAATAAGGTTTTTATATTTTTGGAATATTGGCCAACACCCTTTGGAATTTACAAACATGTTGTAAAATCCAAGATGCAAGAAAATAATTTTTGTGTTTAAGAAATCCATGCTAAAACACATTTTTTTTAAACTCGAATATTTGCTTTTTTGAAAAAAAAAGAATTTAAAAATATGTTAGGGTATTGGCCGTATGCAACACACAAAAACATTTTTATATTTTTGATAAAAAAAACTCTATTTATCACAACAATTAAATGCAAATATCACAGCCAAAGCTTGCAAAACATCACAAGAAAAACTTCGTCATATAGGGGAATCAAAGTCCGGATGGAACTCAAAACAAACGGTTAATTGCAACAAATAAACACAAGCATCATAGTTAAGGTTATTAATCCAGCACAAGAATAAACTTGTCACGTGGGGGGCCGAAGTTCTAAAAGCAATATTTTAAATCCAAAATCCTACGCAGTGGGACTCATTACCTATCCTCTTTTACCACTATAGGAACATTGCCATACTAGTTTCATGTAAGGAAAGCTGTCATACCAGTTTCAATGCAAAAGGGAAGAACTTGAAGAGCATGATTTCATGCCACTTACATCACGGACTAAAACCAAAACAACACAGCCAGGTATTTCATTTCACCAAACAGGAAAGCAAATATGAGCCTCTGAACCTGGTCAAAAGATTACTTCAAACGCAAAGGGAACTACCTCCTGTTTCACTTTCTCCTCTGGACAAGCAAACTTTTAGGAGTGAAAACGCATCCTTACAGAATTCTAAAACAGAGAAACACCCGAGAAAAAGGAGAGGAAGGATAATGAGGACCCTAAGGCTCCCGATCGATTCTTAAAAAACAAAAGGGAAAGAAAGGAACCAGCAACTCTTAACCTAAACATCTATTTACTCACAGCTTATGAGAGAAAATGCAGGCAAACACACAACCCTGTGGCCTGCCGATATTGCTTGTAAAGATGACGTGCAAGCCGATGGACAGATTCTGCCTTCTCGCCTCTGGTAACCAAAGAAAAGACTTCCTCTTTCTGCCGTTAGGAGCTTCTTTAAAACCCTTTTAGAGTTTTGTGAAGTCCTTTTCGGCAAGGTAGGATGAGCTGAAAGTGATCTTCCCTCGTCCTTAACTGATTTTCTACTTCCCTAAACCCAAACTTATGCTAGCTCTTTGTTTTCTACTCTTCTTTGCCTCCCCTCTTCTTTTTTTTTTTCATTCTCTTTTCTGTCTGTATTTAAACTCTCTCTGTCTCCCTCTACCGTTCTCCCCTCCTTCCCTTTGTTTTTTCCTTTTTCCTCCCGGCCCGCGTAGAAACTATGTTTCTAAATATGCAAACTCCCGGCAGGAGACAGCTCCAGCAGAGGGAGGGAGGGGCAAAGAAGACTATAAATGCCCACAATCTATACAAAAGGGAACTCACGGTTTCTCACAGAAATAAACCAAGAAAGGAGCATGCAGCTTTAACATAAAATAATAACCCAACTAAAGATCAAGGAAATAGTATCAGTGGACAAGCTCAAAACCTTCTGTCCAAGCCAAGGACAAAACTGGATGTCTAGAGCAAAGCGGAGAACAGCTTTTGTAAAATAAACAAACAAAAGATGCCAAGTTTCACTACAGCAGAAACTGGCAGCTATATATGAGGATGTTGCTGGGCCATAAACTCATGGTTCCTCATAGTAATAAACCAACAAAAAAAAAACATATAGCCTTAACGTAAGATCAAGAGAAAAACACAGCTGCAATGATACAAGCAATCCAAACTATAAAGCATGGCAATGACAGTGGGCAAGCATAAACCTTTTGTTCAAACCATGATAAAACAGAACATCTAGAGCAAAAACCATAAAACAGGTTTTGAGAAAGAACCACATAACAAAATGCCAAGCTTAAATAATAGCAAAGAAACAAGAGACTAGGAACCGATACCTGCTGATGCTGCTGGTTCAAATGCAGAAAATGAGGTGCAGGTAGGTGACATCCTTTGCTTTTCTGCCTCTTAAACTAAAAAAAGCCTTCCTCTTTTTGCCGCTAAGAGTTTTTAGAAAACCCGTAGGTTTGGTGACCTCTTTTTCGACAATACAGGATAGACTGTAGATCATTTTTTCCTCTCCTTCTCTTTGTTTTTCTATGCTAGCTCTCTCTGTTTTTACTCTTCTCTCCGCCTACCTCTCCCCTCCTCTTTTGTCTCTCCAACAGCTCGTTTATATAGCCGAGCAAAAACACTTGGAGACTAACCTAACACCCTCTCATCCCAGCCGTCTTTGTTAGGGATGGAATTCCAACCGTTGGATGATGGCAAGGCTCCCTCTACGTGACTGCGTGCGTCCTCTTCCCCAGCTGGCACTGGAGGTACAATGCCGTTTCCTCTCGCAGCTGCTATCCTAGCGTGAAAAGGGGGGCTGTTTTGTGCAGTGCAAGGACAGGAGAAAAGAAAATGGCAGGAAACGGCTGAAGAGGAGGGAAAAGGTTGCAGATGGGGGTACAGTACCAAGCTCATTAATTCAAAAATGGGGCTGTTTTAAAACGGCGCCGTATTGTTTCCTCAGCTGAAGAGAGGAAAAACAATGTGCATTAATGTGTAAATGAATGACGACGTCGTTTGTTGCTGAAAAAATAAATAAATAAGGCAGCAGCAGCCACGTAATTTATGGTTGTAGATTTTTCTGTCATTTGCTGATCCTATCCCATGTTTTTTTCTATTTCTTCCTAAAACCCAGCCAAGCTCTTCCAAAATTTATCTGCAATTAACTCCCTTATTTCAGTTTTTTTTTTTAATTCAATCCTGCAAACTTGAGGGGCAAATTAAACCTTTCCTGCGGTAGAAACTTTTTGTGGTAGAATCTTTGCGGCAGAATTTTCGCTTCCTCAGTAGATATTCAAACGTGAATATTTTGAGCTTCTGATATCGAAATCCAGCGACTCGGAAGCCCAAATTCATCTATGCATCCAAGACTATAACTTTGATGAAGGATTCGAAGTGAGAAATTTTTTTAAAACAACAGAAAGTGGCAGCAATCTGATTGGTAAAAAAAGGGTCTTCATTAGCACGTATGGCTTAAAAATGGGTAACAACATCGGCTAAACCTTATGCGCATAAGCCCAGTATTCTTTCTTGTTAGTTACTATCTCATATCAAAGTTCATTATATAAACACTATATAAAAATTTTATTTTTTCAATGTGGGATAAAAACCTTTTGAAATAGTCTTCATTATTTACAAGAGGTAAGGGGCCGGTTATGTAAAAGGAAAAAATAAAATCACTCTGAAGCATCTTACTTAAGGTAAACTACTTTATATATTTTTTTGTTATAACCCGATTTTTACCCCCTCAAAAAACAAAAAACAAATCATCCAAAAAAAGTTTTCAAGTCATAATTTCCTAAACAATGTTCCAAAATAAAATTGTGATTGAAAAGAAAGAAAAATAGAAAAAATACTATAGAAAAAAGGAAAAGAAAAAGAATTGAAGAAAATTTCAATTAGGGATGAAATTATGAAAACAATTGAGAAAAAGTTTGAAATTGTCTAAAAATTAAAAATTAAAAAACCAATGACTGAATTGAAAAAGGCATAAAAATCAAGAGGCTATTTGTAATGCAATCAATGTTAGATTTAGAAGAAATTTAAAGAAAAATTTTGAAATTAGCTAAACATGAAAAGTTAAGTATTGAATAAAGAAAATAAAAGTAATTAAAAAAAAGTTTGAAATTGGCTTGAAATTGAAAATTGAAAAGCCAATGACTGGATTAAAAAAGACACCATAATCAAGGGACCATTTTAAATGCATTTAGGGTGAAATTGAGAGGAAATTGAAAGAAAAAGGGTGCAACTATAAAAAAAAAATTCAGGGACCAAACTGGAAAAGACAGAAATAAAAGGGCTGTAAAAATGTGAAATTAGAGACTAAATTGAAAGAAATTTTGAGAAAATATTGAAATTGGCTAAAAAAATAAATTAAAAATCCAACGACAAAACAAGAAAAAGTGGATTGCTTTGAAAAACTAAAAATTTGCATTTATTTTAAAATGATGTTGTTTAAAACAAAAACAAAAATGAAATGGCATATTTTGACCAAAACAACGTTATTTCACTTAACAATTTTTTTAAAAAAAGCCTAATATGATGTCGTTTTGGGCATGCATGAACAATACTTCTTCTTTCCTATGCATAATATAACCTACACCCTTTTAATTTTCATGTCTTTTGGCTCGATTTTTTATATTTCGTTTTCTCTCTCCCACACCTCCCAAAGATAACAAACAACATATCATTCTCTTCCTCTACATATGTACTCCATATTCAGTAAAAAAAAAATTACATTATAACCCTCTGAATTCGCTATGAAACTAGTGCAAAAAAGCCAACTCAACCATGCATGGCTATAGGGTACATCTATGGTGGATGATTGAGACTAACTCAAGGAAACCAATGACCACGATGATTCCATCAAGACAAGTTATAGGATCTTCCGCATTACCTATAAATAGACAAGAAAAGTAAAAGAAAAAAGGATAAGAGCTAGAGAGAAAATACAAAAAGAGAAAGAGAAGAAGAAATAAAAGAGTTTTGAGCTAAAAAATGGTAGTTTCGAGCTAGTAGGTAAGAGAATAGAGTGAGGAAGAAAATAGAAAGGGAAAGAAACAAAAACAAGAGAAACCCGAAATTAGAAGAGAAAGCCATCAAAAACCTCTCCACTACCCTACCACTACAATCTTCGCCACCAAAAACCACCGACAACCACCACGAAAGCTTTTCATGTCTCTAGAACCACCTTTAAGGTCAGCCACAACCTTTTTTCCCTCTTTTCTTCTTATACTAGGGTTTTGCATGCATGATGTTATTCTCTTTGCCTTTTTCTAATTTTATTTCTATTGACTTCATATCATGTTAATTTCATTTCATAAAACTACATGTTCTCATTTTCACGAACGTATAAACATATAAAAAATCATTTTTAAAATTTGCAACTTTTCACTCATGCATTTTATTTTATTTATTTGGCTTTTATTTTATTTTTACTAGCTTTGCAATAGTGTTAGATTCATTTCATAAACCATGTCGTTGCACTTTTATGTATGCATTTATGTGAAACAATTCGTTCTTGAAAATCAATAACTTTCACTAATGTATTATTTTATTTTATTTTATTTTATTTTTACAAGATATGCAATAGTGTTATATTTATTTCATAAAATTGTTCTGTCATATTTTTTACAAACACTTGCATGTGTAAAGATTCATTTTTAAAAAATGGGCTACTTTTCATTCATTTGTGCATTTTTTTTTTAATTTCATTGTAATAGCATCATTATCATTTCATAAAAAATGTGGTGTGTTCCTTTTTCCATATACATGTGTGTGTAAATATTTATTTTTCAAACAATAATAAAAATTATATCGACGAGTCTTCCATATTTAGAAATGAATGTTGAATTTTTCATGAATGAACAAGTCAATGAGTCAAATTTTTATGAATGGACAAGTTGATGAGTTAAATTTTCATACATAGCCTAATCAACGAGTCTCTTATTTTTAAGGGTAGACATCAAATTTTTTTTGGTGAATAGCCAAGATGATGAGTCTCTTATTTTTAGAGGTAGAAAAAAAAGCTTGAAAAAATAACTAGGATAACTAATGGCATGAAAATGAATTTAGAAGAAAACACATAGAAAATATAGCATTTTATTTGAAAAGACACGGTAAGAGTGATGGTTCTGGACTGTTTGCTTTTATTTATAGTCTTTGTTTTTAAAGTCTTTAAATTTCAAATTTACTATCCCTTTCTTTTCTCTTCTTCTCTTTATTAAATTTTTAAATCTTTGAATTTATTTATCCTTTTATCTTTTTATCTTTTGACCCCATCCTTTTCTCTTTAATTTTTACAATTCTTTTTTTTCTTTAAATTTCAAATTTCTTTTATCTCCCCTAATTATTTCGAAAATGGATACAAACTTTATTTTGATCCCTTTTATTTAACTCCCTAACCTTAAAACATTTTTTCTGATTTTTGAACATATGCTTAAAGGGGTGTTAAAACCAGGTTATGACAGGCATCATTGTTAGGAGCACATAAACTGTAGTAAGAGTAGGTTTTAATTCTCCCTCTTCTGAAAAAAAAACAAAAATTCAAACAATATTTATTCTCTCCCTCCCTCCTCTAAACAACCTATCCATGAAAAGAGATTTATTTGGACAGTCAATAGTGAAAATTACATTAATAATAACCCTTGTTTTTCTTCATTTTTTTTTAATTTCTATTCATTTTTAATATATTTTTTTATCCAATTACTAGATTTGATATCTTCAGGGGTTCAAATAATTATAAATTTCGATATGTATAATCTCAGATTCATTTTTAATATTCAAATAATTGATATTTTTTTTTTTGTGATTTGTTCAAAGATTCTAATGGATAGGAAAATAAATTAACATTTATGTTTGAATTTCAAGTAATGAAACTTGTTGGAGAGAGGCTTCGATATCATCTCGCAATCTTGATTCTACTGCCAACAATGGCGACAATGAATTCCTTGAATTGAAACTCATTGAAAAGTTGACAGTTAATGTTTTATTTGTTGGATCTATTTTCATTTAATAGATTCGATTTTTATATTTATTATATTTATTTTAGTCGTCTAAGAATTATAATAATAATAATAATGTACTATCACTAATATTAATGAAATTACATTTTTCTATAAAAAAAAGAACTTTTTTTTTTCTAAACAAATCAAATTGATTTAAAAATGTGAATGAATCTATCACTCGGTTGAATTTTTCATCATCTTAAAAAGTTTTAGATTTTCAAATTTATTCTTTTTTATCTTTCTAAAAAGTTTTAAAATAGAATATAACTTTCATAAAAAAAAATAATAATAACATATTTAGAACCCAACATGGTAAAATCTTCCATTATCAATAAGTTATTATTTATGTCAAAATAAATTAATATCCTAAATTATATATAAACAGTAAAGGATATGGTTAAATCATTGGAGTTACACCAACAAAATACCATAGTTATCAAAATTGATCTAGAGGTTGACTTGGCTAAAAAACCCGGTTCCGGGTTACATGAGTCGACCCGGGTCAACCTAAAAAAATAAAATAAAAATTTGAAATTTTAATATTTTACATGAAAAAAATTAAGAAACAATTCATGTGAATATAGACTATAGATGTTGTAAATAATGGGGTTTAAAAGATTATTTCAAAAAGATTTTTTTATCCCACATTGAAAATATACTATTTTATTATTTTAAGTTGAAGTATTTAAACCAAAAAGATTTTTTATCATACATTGAAAAAACATAACTTTTTTCTTTTGAACATATAATATATATATTAAAGGGTTTCAAATCTCACATTGAAAAAATAAAATATTCTTCTAGTATTTATATTATGAACTTTGAAATGAATTAACAACCAACTGAAAAATATACATAAAAAAAGATTTCTGGTTAAAAAATCAGGTTTCAACCGGATTTTACAGGGCCACCCGGGTTCTAGGTTGACCCGGTGGGTTGAAAGGTTTTCCAGAGCCAATTGCAGGCCCGAGTTTTGAATGAAACAGGCTCGGCCAAGGCCCCAGGTCACCCGGGTCTTGGGATGACTCGTCAGGCCAGGTCTGATAACTATGCAAAACATTATTAATTTGAATGATGTTTTTTTTGTTAGTTTTTTTTTTAATTTTACCGTTTACCAAACCAATCTTCTTCCTTTTTCTAGTTTTTTTTTTTCAAATTCATTCTTTAATATTAGATTGTTTTGAGAATTGTTGTTATAATTTTTTCTATTTTCTTTCTGTTAGGTTGTATATCAATCTCATGGATTTATTTATTTTTTCTCGATTTTAACATTCAATTTTAGATCTATTGGAAGGGGGATTTTATATTTTTATTGCTTTCTATGAATTTATTCTAATCTCATGACCCAGACTACGCGTTTAACAAGTTGACTCGACTTATTTTTTGGACCACTTTTTCTAATTGATTTTCTTATTTCATTTTTTAACATTGGAATGACTTGAAATTATGTTTCATGATGTTTTTATATTTTTTTTTCTATGAAATTATCATAATCTCATGACCTGTATTGACTCTATTTTTTTTTGTAATTTTTTAATTGAGTATTTTTTTTATTTTTTTTTATTTTTTAGGGCTATCGCGATCTAATGATCCGAGTTGCAGTTTTGATAAGTTTATCTGGGTTGACTCTGTTTAATTTTTTGGGTTCTTTTATAATTGAATATTTGTTTTTTCAATTTCACCCTCCAACAACTCAATTTACTTTTATTTTTTTAGTTATTTTATTTTTCAATTTCATCTTTTAACATTAGGTTTGTTTGGGAATTGAGTTTTGTAATTTTTTTAAATTTGCTTTCTATTGAGTTATCTCGGTTTTATGAATTTAGTTTTTATTTTTTATTGATTTTAACCTTCAACATTGGATCTGTTGGAAATAAAACTTTGTTATTTTTTTTTATTTATCTTTTTATGAAGTTATCTTGGTCTTATGATCCAGGTTGCGAGTTTAACATGTTAGCTTGGGTTGACTTGTTTTATCCTTTATTTATTTATTTTATTTAATCCTTCAACATTAGATTAATTGAAAATTAGACCTTGTATTTTTGTTTTTTGTTTTTTCTAGAGTTATCCTGATTTCATGACCCGTTTTATTGGTTTGATAGTTTGACTTAGATAGGTTTTTTTGTTATTTTTTAATTTAATATTCTTTTTTAATTTTATCCTTCAACATTAAATTGATTAAAAATTAATATTCATAATTTATTTTGATCTGTTTTTTTATAAGGTTATCATGATCTCATAATTACGATTAAAGATTTGACATATTAATCTATATCAATCCAGTATATCATCATCTCAATATTTAAAAATAAATATTATTTAATATATCACTATATCAATAATTTTTTTTTAAAAAAATATGTTTATATATCAGATTTTAAGTTTATAGTTATTTTTTTTATTATAAAATATGTTAATAATATTTGGATTTTTTTTACTTTAAAAAACAAATTAATCTAAACCACAACAAAGCAATATCCTAAAACTTAAATATAGATACAGTACTACATATTTGTTTTTCAAATATTAAAGTAAATGGAATTGGAACAATTACGGATACAGCAATTTTCATTAAAGAGGGACATAAGCAGACCAACAAACAACGTAAACAAGAAGACTTGCCCCCTTTATCAAAGCCAAAAGAAGGAAGAAAGACACACCCTTTGCATCTATCTGCATTCTCTTTTTTTCTTCCATTTCTACTTTGGCAAAGAAACAAGAAAGCATCAATCCTTATTTGATATTTTTTTCAAGTCATGGCAGCTGCAACAGCAGAGGCAGCCAGATCTTCTTCTTCTTCTTCTTCTACAGGTAGTGGTAGTGGTGGTGGGTCATCAGCAGATTCCTATGTAGGTAGCTTGATTAGCTTGACTTCAAAGTCTGAGATTCGTTATGAAGGCGTTCTTTTCAACATCAACACTCAAGAATCCACAATCGGCTTAAGAAATGGTAAATATTTTGATCCTTTTTCTGGGGTTTTTCTTTATACATTTGTGTTGGGTTTTGCTTTCTGGATTTTTGCTTTTCTGGTTGTTAAGACAGAGATTCTTTCAATCTCAAATGAGTTTTGTGTCATTGTGATTTTTTGATGTGGGTTGGAGCTTTAGAGTTCTTTTCTTTTTGGTACAAGTCATGTATGTATGAATGTAGATGTTGAAATGCAAATTGTATTTAACACTGGAAGGTTCATTTGTACCTGGGAGAATTTCTATTGGTAAAGAAAATTTTGTGAGCCCAGTTCAAAGTTCTATGCCTGGTGGAAGGTGGTAAAAGATATCAGCATTGACACATTTGATATGGGCTTATATTTGAAGAATAGAGGTTGTGTTGTTTAAGAGGATTAAATTAAGGCAGACATGGTTGCAAAATCTGCTTCATGGCACTCTTGGAATTAGACATTTTTGTTTATGATTCAAGGTGATGTTATTCATCATTGAGAGAAAGGATGCCATTTTGAAAAGAAAAAAAAAAGAATGAAAAGTAGGGGATAGCACTCTATTTTGTGCAATGTTCAGTAGTGTTTTGTTTTAATTGGAAGAATCTGTTGGTTATGTAAGTGATATGATAACGTTGATAAACTATTGCAAAATTAACTGTTCCATAGAATGTCCTTGAAGTTGCATATGGCATAAATGGAAGTTTGGAAATAGAAGAAAACTGGACCACAGGATTGTATTTTACTTGTACAAAAATGGAAGTTATGACTTAAATGGAAGTTCAGAACATGCAGATATCAGACCATTTTCATATGAAACCTGTGATATTTCCATGGCTGGAATGTTTTTCTTGAGCATAACAATAGCTTCTTGTTTTTTGTGCGCCTGCTGAAATACCTTATATCATTTTCGCAATATTATACATTTTTTAATAGACATTTAGTATTATACTTATACTGGTACCATAATGTGGTAAGTTTGGGTCACAATCTTCTATGTTTCGTGCTAATCCTAATGTAAATTACTGTAACAGCAACCACATTTTTCTGGAACCTATGCAAAATAATATGTTTTTCAGCCACTTTGACTTTCTCGTATTTCTGATGATAATGAAATTGTCAGCCTCAAAAGATATTAGAAGTAAATCTATGGCCAAGTTCTGCCTTCACATTCTGTATTTTATTCCTTCTTGTTCTTTTGGATACTGTTTAAAGATGTAGAGCATGTCTGTTGGCTCTAAATCACATTGCTTAAATTTGCAGTAAGATCGTTTGGAACGGAAGGGCGGAAAAAGGATGGCCTGCAAATTCCACCAAGCGATAAAAT